>ENA-ORMN01000291-ORMN01000291.1-human-gut-metagenome-genome-assembly--contig:-NODE-291-length-63010-cov-41.636725_pt1 | contig 63010 bp, 50 predicted proteins | sample MGYA00242102_ERZ508993 | MGnify/ENA primary metagenome ERZ508993 (study PRJEB26280, sample SAMEA2338770) | human gut metagenome | biome: human gut; feature: human-associated habitat; material: faeces...
TGGCTTGGCGACAGATGCCGCTTAGCCTATAATCAAATTTTTAACGAACTATTGACTGTACATACCATGAATTATATAGATTCAATTTAATATATATGTTTAACCCTTAAATCAAGATTGTTTAATGGAAAAAGCTTTGTTCTGGCTCGTTCCGGTGTCTTCAGTCATTGCGCTTTTGCTTGCATGGTATTTTTATAAAGGCATGATGCGTGAAAGCGAAGGCACCGACAGAATGAAAACCATTGCCCGCCACGTGCGCAATGGGGCCATGTCCTACCTTAAGCAGCAGTACAAGATTGTCGGCATCGTATTCCTGTGTCTTGTAGTGCTCTTTTCTGTAATGGCGTACGGATTTGATTTGCAAAATCATTGGGTCCCTGTCGCATTCCTCACCGGTGGTTTCTTCTCCGGACTGTCGGGTTTCCTCGGCATGAAAACAGCCACCTATGCATCAGCACGCACAGCCAATGCGGCACGCACATCGCTCAACGGCGGTCTCCGTATCGCATTCCGTTCGGGTGCAGTAATGGGATTGGTAGTTGTGGGCCTTGGGCTATTTGATATCTCTTTCTGGTATCTGCTTTTGGATTGGCTTATAGAGCTTCCTGAAGGAGAGGCTGCCGGAGCACGTTTGTGCATGATTACCACTACCATGCTTACATTCGGCATGGGTGCAAGCACGCAGGCTTTGTTTGCGCGTGTAGGCGGTGGCATTTACACCAAGGCTGCCGATGTGGGTGCTGACCTTGTCGGTAAGGTTGAAGCCGGCATCCCGGAAGATGACCCGCGCAACCCCGCCACTATTGCCGACAATGTGGGTGACAATGTAGGTGATGTGGCCGGCATGGGTGCTGACCTTTACGAGTCATATTGCGGATCCATTCTTGCAACTTCGGCTCTCGGAGCTGCCGCATATCTGGTGCAGGGTGATGTGAACATGCAGCTTAAGGCTGTTCTTGCTCCCATGCTTATTGCTGCCGTAGGCATTCTTCTTTCCATAATTGGTATCTTCTGTGTGCGCACTAAAGAGAATGCCACCATGAAGGACCTTCTCGGCTCGCTTTCTCTCGGCACTAATCTCAGTTCCATACTCATAGTAGGCGCAACTTTCCTTATCCTGTGGCTGCTTCAGCTTCAGAATTGGGCTTTGGTTGGATGCGCCGTCGTAGTGGGCCTTCTTGTCGGCATAATAATTGGCCGTAGCACTGAGTACTATACCTCACAGTCCTACAAGCCCACAAAAAAACTTGCTGAAAGCGGTACTACCGGTCCTGCCACCGTTATCATTTCCGGCGTGGGACTCGGCATGATTTCCACTGCTGTGCCTGTGCTTGCTGTGGTTGTGGGCATCATACTCAGCTATTGGTTTGCCTCAGGATTTGATTTCACTAATGTTGCCATGGGTCTTTACGGAATAGGTATTGCTGCTGTAGGCATGCTCTCCACTCTTGGCATAACACTTGCCACCGATGCTTATGGCCCGATTGCAGACAATGCCGGCGGAAACGCCGAGATGAGCGGCTTAGGCGAGGATGTGCGCAAACGCACCGATGCTCTTGACTCGCTCGGCAATACTACAGCGGCTACCGGCAAAGGTTTTGCTATCGGTTCAGCAGCCCTTACCGGTTTGGCGCTCCTTGCTTCATATATTGAGGAAATCCGTATTGGTCTCAATCGTCTGGGCGAAACCATGATACAGATTGGCGATAATGTCGTGAACATTCACGAGGCATCATTTACCGATTTCATGGCTTTTTATGAAGTCAATCTCATGAGTCCCAAAGTATTGTCAGGCATGTTCATCGGTGCCATGATGGCATTCCTTTTCTGCGGTCTGACAATGAATGCCGTGGGGCGTGCAGCAAGTCACATGGTTGATGAGGTGCGTCGTCAGTTCCGTACCATCAAGGGCATCCTCACCGGCGACGCCGAACCCGATTATGCCCGCTGCGTGCAGATTTCCACCAAGGGTGCTCAGAAAGAAATGGTGTTCCCCTCCGTTCTCGCCATCATAGCTCCCATTGTTACCGGACTCATATTCGGTGTCCCCGGCGTGATTGGTCTTCTTGTCGGCGGCCTTAGCGCAGGTTTCGTTCTGGCTATCTTTATGGCCAATTCCGGCGGCGCATGGGACAACGCCAAGAAATATGTGGAAGAAGGTAATTTCGGTGGCAAGGGCAGTGAAACTCACAAAGCCACTGTGGTTGGTGACACCGTCGGTGACCCGTTCAAAGACACATCCGGCCCGAGCCTCAACATACTTATAAAACTCATGTCAATGGTATCTATTGTCATGGCAGGCCTCACCGTAAGCTGGAGCCTCTTCTGATTACAGAACATACTATAACTGTACACACTCCAAGAGTTGATGTAGGGCTCTTGGGGTGTGCTGTTTAATGGTGGTCATGTTCCTCTCCGTACCCACCGGTATCAATATGATTGTGTCTGTCATTCTCTTTGCCATGGGTTTTTCCGAAGGTGTAGGTAATGCCCAGACGGAGCGTCCTGCCTCCTGACCACTTGCTTATTGACTGAGTGTAGCCATTACCATACAGTATGTCGTGGGATTTCTTGGAACTGAAAATGTCTTTACATATTAGTGAAATTCTCCATGCTCCTATCTTCTTGCTTAATCCGGCATCAATATCCCAATCCGGCTCCAATGTGCCTTGTGCGGTGGCACTGCGGGAATTGTATCTTCCTGTAACCTGAAAAGCCATATCCCATGGCAGCTGCAACGAAGCCATGCAACGGACATCCCACACGAAACGATTCTGTTTCTTGCCGTATATTGTATAGAAACTGTCGTGCAGCGGATAGTCGGTACTCCATGCTTTAAGATGACTGTTGTACAGATTGACTGTCGTTGTCAGTGTCAAATATTTTAAGAGTGTGTTGCGGGATATGATTTCAATACCGGTATTCATCATGTTGCCTACATTGGCATGACCGTAATACATTGTGTTTATATCCGGGTTAGATGCCATCGGCGCAAGGAAGCTGACATGGCTTATCATATCATTGCTGGCACGAAAATAACCGGATACCGACAGCATGTGGTTGTTCCAGTTCCTGATATACGACAGTTCAACCGCATTACTGTATTCCGGCATAATCAGTGGGTTGCCGAGATGTACTTCCGAGGGGTCGGAAATATTTTCAAAAGTGTTGAGCTGAGGCCCGTATGGACGGCGTATGCGGCGGGAGTAATTTAATTTCAACTCATTATTGTCAAGAAACGACCAGCCTATTGATGCTGATGGAAATAATGCAAAATCATTTTTCTTAAATTGGTTTACATCCGCATCTGTCTGGCCAAAACCGAGAGAGCGTGTTCGTATCTGCCAGGCCTCTCCGCGCAATCCGGCTGAAAATGTCAATCGCTCATAGCTGCCTGAGAAATTTATATATAAAGCCGAAATATCAGTGTCATATTTGAAGCGGTTATATAGGTCATCTATTGGCACAAGGTTATTTTCATTTGTACCTTCTTCATACGATGCAGGGCTGTTTTCGTGATTATAATTTCCTTTGTACCCGGCTTCGATACGCAGCCACCGCAGCACCTGATTCGAATAATCAAGTGCGGCTTCCCAACTGCTTATTTTCATATTCTGATGCTGGTTTTGCCACACCGGTTCCTCTGTACCGTCGGGCCATATGGTATTTTCATGAATATGGTTGTCATTTTGCCCCCTCCATATATTGTAGCTCACATTGGCATCTATAAAATGGTTGGAACTGAAGTTATGTTTGTAACCAAGCATAATATTTGCTCCACGCGTGTCCCCATTTTCTCTCATGTTATTGATATTGCTGCTCCATTGTCCGGGCAAGTCACAAAGGTGAGAAGTGACTGTCCGCCCCCATTGATGCCCGAGAGATCCGATTGCGCTTACGTAAACAGTATTATTGTCATCAGGTTTGAAATTTGTACCCAAGCGTAGAAACATACTATTTTCATGTTTTTTGTTGTCACCATCTGAGTTGAGGTAATGATTCTCTTCATAATTGCGGCGCGACTCCGAACCTCCCGGTTCATGTTGCGTTTTGAGACTTATACCGGCAAAAGATTCAAATTTCCCCATATTATAATTGATGTTGAAATTTACGTTTGCCGTACCTCGGGTATCCACATTCGCTTCTGCATTTCCGAAATATCCCCGACGGGTGTCTTCTTTAAGGCGTATGTTTATTATGCCTGCCGTTCCCTCTGTACTGTGTTTTGATGAAGGATTGGTCATCACTTCAATACTTTCAATACTTTCGGCCGGTATTTGACGGAGTATTTGGGCGCGATTTTCGGCCGTCATACCCATTTCTTTGCCATTGATCCATACAAGAACATCAGCATTCCCACGCAAAGATATTTCACCGTCATTATTTACATTTACAGATGGAATGGCAGCAAGAAGTTCGCCGGCCGACACTCCGGCTGACATTATGTTTGAGCTGACATTGAATACCTTGTGCTCACTGTTGACCGACATCTGGCTTTTCCTCCCCGATACCACGACCTCACTGAGAAGTTTCGTATCTTCGGCAAGTTCTATATTCCCAAGATTGAGCTCATTATTGGTCACCAGTATATCCCTCTCCTGAGGTATGCTTCCAATCATGTTGAATCGGATAACATATTTCCCTGACGGTGCGTTTGAAATTACGAATTTTCCATTCTCATCAGTCATTGCACCTATTGAAAGAGGTGTTTTTGTTTCGGGTTCCAAAAGGACTACTGTGGCGAAATCAAGAGGCTCGGAGGTACTCTTGTTGAGAACCGTGCCCGATATACTACCGTCGGCATATGCGTATGTTGCAATCAGTAGCAAGCTCGCTGAAATAAATGGCAGTTTAAAATTCATTTATGTTGCTGTTTTTTGTTTTCTGGATGCAAAGATACCGATATATAGTTGCAACCCGTTTGCAAACAGCAAGCGCAGATATGGACAGAAAGATATAATCAATCAGATTTCTTCCGACATTCAGGACATATTCCTTTAAGTATAAAATCCATAGATTTTACCAGGTATGAATCCGGAATACCTATATGAGGTATCGCTATCTGTTCCAGACAGTAAACCTTATCACATTTTTCGCAATAAAAATGCATGTGCTGATCGGAGATGCTGTGATGGTGGCTTGGGCAAATCTCATATTTCAGTGAGCGGCTTCCGTCTTTGATAACATGCACCATCTCTTTTTCTGTAAAAAGCTCAAGCACACGAAATATGCTTGCCTTATCCATTGTGGAAATGGTCTCTTCCAAATCCGCAAGGCTTATAGGCGAAGAGGCATTTATCAGCTCTTTCGCAACAAGTATTCTGTTTGGGGTCGGTTTGACACCCTTTCTGTTCAAATAATCAGGTATATCATTAATCTTGTCCATGCTTCTGCAAAGATAAACATTCTGCTCGACATATGGATATAGGCGAAGTAGTGTATAGGGTTTGGTTATAGTTAGAGAAATCTGTTTTCGGAATAGCATCGCACCTCTTGATATTGAGCACTTGGCTGCCACAATTGTCTGAGGCATGCAGATTGTTCAGTTAAAACTAGTCAGGATACTTACCCATATTCTTCAGCCATATCTTTGTGCGATAAATAAGTCTCCATATCCTTATCGCCTCGTCCGCTCACTGTCAGTACCACTACATCGTCACTCTTTAATTGCATCTTTTGCAAAGCGGCAATAGCATGGGCACTCTCTAATGCCGGGATTATTCCTTCAAGGCGTGTCAGTTCATAAGCTGCTTTCACAGCTTCATTGTCGTTAATGGAGAATACTGTGACGCGATGCTGTCGCGCCAGATTTGCGTGGAGGGGTCCTATGCCGGGATAGTCAAGACCGGCCGAGATTGACTCAGCCTCCATTACCTGTCCGTCCGGTGTCTGCAATACAAGAGTCCTGCTGCCATGAAGTATTCCCACTTGTCCTGCATTTATCGTAGCTGCGGTGTGTCCCGTGTCAGCTCCTTGTCCACCGGCTTCAGCAAGCATTATTTTTACCCGATTATCGTCAATATAGTGATAAATAGTGCCGGCGGCATTGCTTCCTCCACCTATACAGGCCACAAGATAATCAGGATAATCGCGCCCGATTTTCTCGCTCAATTGAGTCTGTATCTCTTCCGATATTACACTTTGCAGTCGTGCCACCATGTCGGGATAAGGATGCGGACCCACAGTGCTCCCTATAATATAAAAAGTGTCGTCGGGGTGTGTACACCAGTCATGTATGGCCTCGCTGGCGGCATCCTTCAAAGTCCTGTTGCCGGAGGTTACGGAACGTACTTCTGCCCCGAGCATTCGCATACGTTCCACGTTAAGGCGTTGCCGCTCCACATCAACAGCACCCTGATACACCACGCAGGGCATGTTCATCAATGCACATACCGTAGCGGTCGCCACTCCATGTTGTCCGGCTCCCGTCTCTGCGATTATGCGTGTCTTGCCCATCTTCTTTGCCAACAATATCTGTCCTATGGCATTGTTTATTTTGTGCGCGCCGGTGTGGTTCAGGTCCTCACGCTTAAGATAGAGTTGGCAACCGTATTTCTCGCTCATTCTTCGTGCATAATAAAGTGGCGAAGGCCGCCCCACATAATCGCGCAACAACTGAATATACTCTTTATTGAACTCCTCACTTTCAATCACTTTAAGATATTCATGTTGCAGCGTTTCCACCGCGACACGTAACTCTTCCGGAACATACGCTCCTCCGAATTCTCCATAAAATCCATTTTCATCTAATTGAAATGCCTTTTTCATATTCCTTTTTTTAATTGTTTTTTCGTGGGTTACAAAAGCAGCAGAGCCCGTTGCTGTCGCGACTGGCCCTGCTGTATCTAATTTGTTTATTAAGTTCTGAACAATTATTGTTTAGGTACACGGCATCTTATCTCGCGACTTTTTAATCTCGAGTTCTGCCACCACCATGCGTTGTTGTTCAGATAAACTTTCATTATATTCTTGTTGGTTGTTTAGTTGCAAAGATAGCAATAAAGTGTGAAACTTCCAAACTTCTTTCAACAAAGCAAACTGTTTTTTTTGACGATAGGCTCGGTCAGATTTCCGGTTCTATATCTGAAACCACCGGTGCGGTTGATTCCGCTATGGTCTCCTTGATATTGAACACCGCTGCTGCGCCGAGTATCAGGAGCACTCCCGCCAGCACCAGCATCATCACTTGGCTACCGCCTACGCACCATAGCACTGTGCCGCCAAGAGCAGCGGCAATTATCTGAGGTACGCAGATGGTTCCGTTAAACAAGCCGAGATACGTACCCATATTCTTGCCCGAAAGCGAGTTGGTAAGAATGGTAAACGGCATCGCGAGCATTGCCGCCCATGCACACCCTATCAGGAAATATGACACGAACAGCCCGTATTGATTGGTGATGAAATATACCGAGATAAATCCTATGCCGCCGAGCACAAGGCTGAGCGAATAGGCCACTTTGTGGCTGCGGAACATCGGTATCACCACTGCCCACAGCACGGAGCCTACTGCCTGCACTGCAAACAGCACTCCCACCCAGTTGCCGGCCTCCTGATATGCGGCCGATGCAGTGTCGGAAGTTCCCCATACATTGTGCGCTATCGCTCCGTTGGTATAGGTCCACATGTACATGAAAGCTGTCCAGCAGAAAAACTGCACCAGTCCCACCGTCCAGAATGTCTTGGGCGCATGCTTGAGCAGATGGGCAAGTGAGCTGCTCTCTTTCTCCTGTTCCTGCGTGATGCCGTGAAACCGGGCATACTCTGCCGGCGGCATTTCACGGATAGTGGCAAAGCTGTATATCACGCACAGCACCAGCACCGCTGCACCTATATAAAATGAGTAGGTCACTGTATCGGGCACCTGACCCGCAGGTGCAAGATTGCTTATCCCTATGGCTGTAAGAGTGATAGGCGCGAGATACCCCACTAATGAGCCTGCATTGCACAGGAAGCTCTGTATTGAATAGGCCAAACCCTTTTGTTTCTCGTTGACCATGTCGCCGACCAGCATTTTAAACGGCTGCATAGCCATGTTGATTGATGTGTCAAGAAACATCAGCGCTATGAATCCAAAGGTCATCGCTCCGGCTATAGTCAATCCGAATGAACCCGCATTAGGCAGCAGACACATCACTATGATTGCCACCGCCGCGCCAAGCAGCAGATAGGGCAGACGTCGTCCCAGACGGTTCCATGTGCGGTCCGATGCTGCGCCGACAAGCGGTTGCACTATTATCCCCATCAGCGGGGGGAGTATCCAGAAATAACTGAGATTGTGAGGGTCAGCACCAAGGGTGGCGAATATTCGCGAGATGTTGGCACTCTGCAAGGCATAGGCTATCTGCACTCCGAAAAATCCGAAGCTGAGATTCCATAGCTTCCAGAATCCAAGATTGGGTTTGGTGAATGTGTTCATAAACTTGAATATGTGTTCTTTGATATGTAAGTATGATAATTCTTCTTATTTCACTAATGAGTACAGCCATGCTATCTCTTCAGCCCAGATGGTGTCGTCGGGCGTTTCAAGTATCAGCGGTATGTCATCAAGGCGGCTGTCATTCATCATCCGCTCAAAAAACTCTTTGCCAAGCATCCCTTTGCCCAGCGATTCGTGACGGTCAACCTTGCTGCCGACTCCCTTCTTGGAGTCATTGATATGCATTCCGCACAGATAGTTCAGCCCCACTATCCGGTCAAACTCTTTCCACGTGTGCTCATAACCTTCCGGAGTGCTGAGGTCATAACCCGAGGCAAACGCATGGCAGGTGTCTATGCATACCCCCACGCGGCTCTTGTCGTTGATTTTGTCTATTATGTGGGCCAGATGCTCAAATGCGAATCCGAGATTGCTCCCTTGGCCCGCAGTGTTCTCTATCACGGCTTTCACCCATTCGGTCTGCTCCAGAGCAAGGTTTATCGACTCTGCTATCAGGTCAAGACATGCCTCCTCCTCCATCTCGTTCAGATGGCTTCCGGGATGAAAATTCACCATCGTAAGCCCAAGGGCATGGGCGCGGTTCAGTTCATCTATAAATGCCTCGCGGCTCTTGGCAAGTTTTTCGGCGTCCGGTGCCCCGAGATTTATCAGAAAGCTGTCGTGAGGCAGTATGTATTTCGGCGCATAGCCGTACTCCGCACAGTGTGCCTTGAACTGTTCTATCTCAGCCGGCTTCAGCGATGCCGATTTCCATCGCTGGGGCTGACGGGTGAATAAGGCAAATGCCCGGGCGCCTATTTCATGGGCTTTTACCGGAGTGTTGGCGATGCCGTCCGACATCGACACGTGTGCTCCTACATATTTCATGTCAGATAATATTTACGCGTAAAAATAAAACTTCTCCGCGAATTTAATGTTTTTTCGGATATTTGTACCTCTTATTGGTGTGAAAAATAATTTTTGCCGCTATTTTTATTATCTCTGTCCGAAAATTCCTATCTTTGTGTAATTGTATTCAAACACCCGTTTATGCTTATTATTGGAATTGCAGGTGGCACCGGTTCCGGCAAAACCACCGTGGTCAACAAAATAATCAATAGCCTTCCTCCCGGCGAGGTGGCCGTTCTCCCGCAGGATTCTTACTACAAGGATTCAAGTCATGTGCCCCCCGAGCAGCGCAGTAAGATTAACTTCGACGAGCCCGCTGCCATCGAATGGCCGCTTCTCGTCAGTCATCTCAACATGCTCAAGGAGGGCAAGGCCATTGAAATGCCCACATACTCCTATCTCACTTGCACCCGCCAGCCCGAGACGGTTCATGTTGAGCCACGCGATGTGGTCATTGTCGAGGGCATACTTGTCCTTACCGACCCCGTCCTCCGCTCCATGATGGATGTAAAGGTGTTTGTGGATGCCGATGCCGACGACAGGCTCATTCGCGTCATTGCACGCGACTGTGTGGAGCGTGGGCGCACACCCATGATGGTCATCACCCGCTATGAGGAAGTTCTCAAGCCCATGCATTCCATGTATATTGAGCCTTCTAAGCGTTTCGCCGACCTCATCGTGCCTCAGGGTGGCAATAACATGGTGGCTATCAATCTCCTTACTGATTACATTGAAGCGCGGTTGCGCAAAGCACGCCGCACCCACGAATAATCTTCCTTATGGCTATTAGCATTACACGCGACGATAAACAATACATTACCGAGGATGCCCCAGTGCTTTACGAGCTGGACAATCCCGAGGCCGAGCAGCGTCCTCCCGTTCCCGACTCGCCCGTGGCCCCGGCCCACACACCGCACAAAGGCACCCCCGACCACATGGTGCTCCGTACCGAGAATCTCGTGAAGAAATACGGCAAGCGCACCGTGGTCAATCATGTGTCCATTGATGTGACACAAGGCGAGATTGTGGGCCTGCTGGGCCCTAACGGTGCCGGCAAAACCACCACATTCTACATGACCACCGGCCTTATCATCCCCAACGAGGGGCAGATATACATCAACGACATGAACATCACCAAGTATCCTGTGTACCGCCGTGCCCAGTACGGCATCGGTTATCTCGCGCAGGAGCCTTCCGTGTTCCGCAAACTTTCGGTGGAAGACAATATCCGTGCCGTCCTCCAGATGACTAAAACCACCGTTGAATATCAGAAAGAAAAGCTTGAAAGTCTGCTTGACGAATTTTCGTTGCAGCACGTGCGCAAGAATCTCGGTGACCAGCTCTCCGGAGGCGAACGCCGACGCACCGAAATTGCGCGGTGCCTTGCCATCAACCCCAAGTTCATCATGCTTGACGAGCCGTTTGCCGGTGTTGACCCCATCGCCGTAGAGGATATTCAGCGGGTAGTTTACAGCCTTAAGGAAAAGAACATCGGCATCCTCATCACCGACCACAACGCTCCCGAAACACTCTCCATCACCGACCGCGCTTATCTGCTTTTTGATGGCAAAATCCTGTTTCAGGGCACTTCCGAGCAGCTGGCCGAGAACCCCGTCGTGCGCGAAAAATATCTCGGCACCCAGTTCATATTCAATCGCAAGAAATTCAATTAACCGCATCATCTCCGTTCCATGCAGCCGTTATTTTCCATAATCACTGTTTGTTACAATGCCGCCGACACCATCGCCGTCACCATGCAGAGTGTAGCCCTGCAGACTTGTCGCGACTATGAGCACATCATCGTGGACGGAGCTTCCAAGGACTCTACGCTTCAGATTGCCCGTTCACTCGCCACGAGCTGCACCCGCATCGTCTCCGAACCCGACCGTGGAATATACGATGCCATGAACAAGGGCATGGATCGTGCCTGCGGCAAATACCTGATTTTCCTTAACGCCGGTGATGCGTTTCATGCTCCCGACACCCTCGCCGTCATTGCCGGGGCTATAATGAAAAATCATTTTCCGGGAGTGCTCTACGGGCAGACTGATATAGTTGATGCCGAGGGACGCTACCTTGGCCCCAGACATCTCATTGCGCCTCCCAAACTCTCCTACAAATCCTTTGCGCAAGGCATGGTTGTCTGCCATCAGGCGTTTATAGTGCTTGCACGCATCGCCATGCCCTACAACACTCGCTATCGCTACTCTGCCGATTTTGAATGGTGCATACGCTGTCTCCAGCATTCACGAAAAAACATCTATATCCCTCACACATTGATAAATTATCTCTGCGAGGGTGCCACCACCTCCCATCGCGGCCGCAGCCTGTGGGAGCGGTTTCGCATCATGTGCCGTTATTACGGCACCGTCCCCACTGTGGCGCGTCATCTGCGCTTCATTCCGCGTTTTCTTAACAACCGTCGCGCCATGCGCTCATCTCATCCGCAATGATACAGCTCAACACTACTTTCTACGTGCATGTTTCCGTTCGCAGCAGCTTCCTTGACTGGGTGCGCACTACCTATATCCCCGATGCCGTTGGATCGGGCATATTCACCTCGCCCCAGCTCATGCTCGTGGAGCACAGTGTGGAGCCTGATGCGCTCACCTATGCCGTGCAGTTCACTGCCGTCAATGTGGCCGATGCCCGCCGTTGGCACGATGAGGGCAGGGGAGCGGCCCTTCGGCAGGCCATAATGAAGCTGCATCCCCAAAAAGTACTTTTCTTCTCATCATTCATGGATATTTTGCCCCTATGACATCCGCCGCACGTTCATCATCGCCGCTTGCCGCCTACGATCGCATTATCATTGGCATCGACCCCGGCACCAATGTCATGGGTTATGGCATTTTGGGCGTTGCTGCACGCAAGCCGGTTATGATAGCGATGGGTGTCATTGAGCTGAGCAAGTTTGAGAGCCATTACCGCCGTCTGGGGCGCATATATGAGCGTGTGCTCGGCCTTGTAGAGCAGTATCTTCCTGATGAAATGGCCATTGAGGCCCCGTTCTTTGGCAAAAACGTGCAGAGCATGCTCAAGCTCGGCAGGGCGCAGGGGGTGGCCATGGCAGCCGCATTGTGCCGCGACATACCCATCGTGGAGTACGAGCCGCGTAAAATCAAAATGGCCATCACCGGCAATGGTGCCGCCTCCAAGGAGCAGGTGCGTGAAATGCTTCGCCGCATACTCGACATTCCTCAGGAATCGCTCCTCCCGCAGCTTGACAGCACCGATGCCCTCGGTGCGGCATTGTGCCATTTCTATGAAAGCTCCAAGCCTGCCGCGGCCCGCTCCTCATGCAAATCTTGGAAAGAGTTCATTCTCCGTAACCCTGATAAAGTTAAATAAATCATTATATCAATCATGAAATTCTTTATTGTAGAAAACAATCAGCAGGCCGGTCCCTTCACTATTGAGGAGATGGCTGCCCATGGGGTCACACCTTCCACTCCCGTTTGGCGCGAAGGTATGAGCGACTGGGCGCCCGCCGGCAATATCCCTGAACTTGCTCCCTTGTTTTCCTCTGCCGGTCCGGTTCCTCAGGCCGCCCAATCGTTTGACCCTATCGATGCCGGCACTGAGGTTTGCCCCAAAACATGGCTCGCCGAATCCATCCTTGTCACACTTTTCTGTTGCATCCCTTTCGGCATTGTCGGCATAGTCAAGGCCAGTTCCGTGTCGTCAAGGTTCTCTATCGGTGACTTCGCCGGGGCGCGCAAGGCTTCTGCCGATGCCAAGAAATGGACCACTATCGGTTTCATTTGCGGCATTGTGTGGATTGTGTTTTACGCTATTTTTGTTGTAATAGCCGGTTTAACAGGATCATTTTAATTCATTATAATCTTCTACCATGTACAAATTTGACAAGCGTATAGTTATCACACTTGATGCCGGTGGCACAAACTTGGTTTTCGGTGCTATGCAGGCCAACGAGTTCATCGTCGATCCCATCACATTGCCCTCCAATGCGCAGGCCCTTGACCTTTGCCTTCAGACCATGGTCAAAGGTTTTGAGCAGGTAATTGCCCAACTCGATCAGAAGCCTGTGGCAATAAGCTTTGCCTTCCCCGGCCCTGCCGACTATCCCAACGGCATTATCGGCGGCCTGCTCCCCAATTTCCCCTCGTTCCGCAACGGCGTGGCCCTCGGCCCGTTCTTGGAGGACAAATTCGGCATCCCCGTATATATCAACAACGATGGTGACCTCTTCGCGTTCGGTGAGGCTATCGGAGGTGCTCTTCCCGAAATCAACGACAAGCTCGCCGCCATGGGCTCCGCACGCCGTTATTCCAACCTTCTCGGTTACACTTTCGGCACCGGCTTCGGCATCGGCATGGTCATTGACGGCAAGCTCAACCGTGGCAACAACTCCTGCGTGGAAACATTCTGCCTCCCCCATAAAAAGAATCCCTCTTGGTTCGTGGAGGAAGGCGTTGCCATACGTGCCATAAAGCGCGTTTATGGCGAGGTTTCCGGCGATGTCAATCACAAATTTGAGCCTAAGGATATTTGCGATATTGCTGAAGGCAAAATCCCCGGCAACAAGGAAGCTGCAATCAAGGCTTTTGAGGAATTTGGCGAAGTGGCCGGCGATGCCATTGCCACTGCAGTAACTCTTACCGATGCTCTCGTGGTGATTGGCGGTGGTCTTACAGGTGCGCGCAAATTCTTTATGCCCTCGTTGCTCAAGCAGCTTCGCGGCGTGCTCCACTTCATCAATGGCGATGAAATCAGCCGTCTGCCCGAAAAAGTGTTTGACCTTGACAACGAAGAGGAGTTTGCCAAATTTGCCAAAGGCGACAGCCGTCCCCTCAAGGTATATGGCACCGACCGTTATGTCATTTACGATCCCATGAAATGCACCGGCGTGGCTATATCCAAGCTCGGGGCAAGCAAGGCCATATCTATCGGCGCTTATTCCTTCGCGCTCTCAATGCTTGATTCCGTCAACGAATAACATTGACCCGCCTTATAAGAAAACCGGCCTCGGGCTTATTGCTCGCGGTCGGTTTTGTTTCTTTGATAAGTCATAACTATCAGCAGGGCCGTTATCACTACGCTTGTCAGCGTAAGCCACCAGTGCTGCGGCTCGGTCCCTATGCTGTCCATCGTCAGCACCCCGTTGCGGTGTGCCATCCATATCGATGTGGCTGCAAGCGTGTTGTTCAGCACATGCGCCGTAACCGGTATCCACAGGTTTTCCGTCCACACGGCCAAGTATCCGAAATATGCGCCCAAAAGCAGTCTCGGCACAAACCCGAAAAACTGCATATGCACCGCGCTGAAAATCACTGCCGTCGTCCATACCGCCACATGCTTGCTCACAGGCACCGTGGCTATCAGCCGCTGCAATGTGCCGCGAAAATACATCTCCTCGCTCACTCCTGCCAGCACTCCCGCTATCATCAGGGCCACTATATAGGCCGCCACGCTCCAGTTTCCGAAAAGCAGCAGAGTCATCCTGCCCGCATTCTCTTCCGCCACGCGCATCCACTCCTCCATTCCGTGCAGGCTTTCAGGCAGCACTATCCCTTTGTTCCATTCCACCACGCAGTTCATGGCCGGTACTGCCGCTATCAGTGTGGCTGCCACAAGCAGCAGCGTGGCCGCATCGGGCTTCTTCTCCACCATCAGAAATTTTGCCGGTGTCCTTGTGCACATCATCGCCACCGCTATGGCCGGAACTATAAACATCATCACATCCTGTATCACCGTTCCCACTCTCAGTTTCCCGGGAGTCACGCCGTGCATCGTTATCACCCCCGTAAGCACGCTGCCGAGCACCATGCACAGCACCGTTACCAGTACAAACAGCCATAATCTTTTACCCGCAGGAATCAGAAATCTTATATCGGTTTTGTCACTCATCGCTATATATTATTAATTATATGTGTGTATAAAATTCATTCGTCAGTTTGCGGTACTCCGGCGTGTATTCTCCGGCGGCATCGCGTATAGCCATCTCCGAGCGTTCTATGGCTGTCAGGTCGCGGCCCATCTGCACCATTACCCTTATGGCTGGTTTGTGTGCCGCTGATTTCACCATGCATATCCGCTGCATGTTCAGTCTCAGCATTGCGGCTTGCACCTCTATGTCGTCCAGCCTATCCGCCGGTGCTATCAGGCTCAGTTGGCCGTGGGGGGCAAGCCTTTCGGCAGCCAACTCTATCAGTGAATCCACCGTCAGCGTATCGCCGTGCCGCGCTTCCGATCGCCGCGCGTCGGGCGACCTCAGTGTTGTCTTGAAAAATGGCGGATTGCTCACAATCACATCGGGGCAGGGCAGTCCCTCGGCAACTTTCATGGCATCGCCGGCCAATATTCTCACCCTCTCGCTCCATGGCGATGATGCCGCGTTCATCGTAGCCTCCTCGGCCGTCGTAGGGTCTATCTCTATCCCCGTTATGCTGCATTGGCTCCGCTGGGCGGTCATCAGGGCTATCAGACCCGTGCCGGTGCCTATGTCCAACACGGTGCCTTCTTCCGGCAGCCTGCACCATGCCCCTAACAGCACCCCGTCGGTGCCGGTTTTCATGGCGCTGCGCTCTTGGCGCAGGTCAAACTGCTTCATATGAAAAATCATCTCTTTCACCGTGCAAAAATACAAAAAAATTCTCCCTTGACCGGCAACATCCGCCCATAAACAGAGCGCGGCCCCCGCTATGGGAGTCGCGCTCATTATCGTGGATTGTGATATGTCGGTTATCTCTTTTCGATCATCTGCTTGGTGGTCTTGCCGCCCTGACGCACGATATACATGCCCGGTACAAGATTCTTTGCTTCGATCTTCATGCCCTGAAGGTTGTAGTACTCGGCTGCGCCGTTGCTTCCGTCAAGTTCCACACCGTCAATTGCGCCTGACAGCTGTGTGAATGTCACGGTCACTGTTATGTCACCTTCCACGGCGGTGTAGAAACATATCGTACCGTTGGCCAGACGCCAGTCATCCAGTCCGTCATCAAAGCTGTTTTGCGTGTCGGCATCCACTGTCACTGACTCACCGTTGTTGGTGGCTATGATGCTGGTCACTTTTTCGCCTTCATCGGGCACGGCTGCAAAGTACAGGTCGGTGTTTTTGCCTATCTGGCTGCCGCTGCTGTATTCGTTGCTCGGCATCCCTTCGTCATCATATCCCATACCGGCCACGCAGTGTCCGTTGCCCTCTGTTACTATGGTGATGGTGTAGAGTGCTTCCACAAACACTGCTTTAACCTCCGTTGCCTTGGTTACGGTAACGGTAAATTCACCATTCTCGTCCACTACCACAACATTGCCGTTCACGGTCACTCCTTGCAGGCTGCGGTCGGTGTCGGGTGTGGCTGTGAATGTTACTTCAGTGCCCGGTGCCAATACTGTGCCGTTTGCCACTGATTCGCCGTTGATGGACGCAAGCAGTGAGCCGTCGCCGTCCACGCCGTAGTTCAGACGGTAACCGAAGTGTGCGGTAAACGAGGCGTTGGCCTCACCTTTGTATGTGTACGATGCTGTGGTGGTCACAACTTCATCGTCGCCGTTGGTCCAGTTGATTACATCAGCACCTTCGGCCGGAGTGGCGGTGAAGCTTACGTTCTTGTTCTTGGTGCTTACGCTCTGGCCTTCATATTCATCAAAGGCCACTGTACCGAGTGCTTCGTTGTCCGATGCTATGGTCACTGTGCGCTCGCGGGCAAATTCTGCCGGCACTACGCTTATGTTGAAGTCGTATGCCACACCGTTGCGCATTTCGCCGTCATCCCATATCGACAATGTCCAGTTGGTTGATGAATTTGCAGGCTCGTTGAACACAAGGCGCATTCTGTAAATGCCGGGCTTCACACCCTCGGGCACTATCACTGTTTTGGTTGTGGTTTTGCCTTTGAACTTGCCGCTGGTCATGGCTCCCTGTTCGCGAACCACATATTCTTTCTCGTCGGTGAAATCACCGTCATTGTTCCAGTCCACATAGTAGGCCAGCTGTGTCCAGTCTATCTCGGTGCCGCAGCTCACATTGGTGCCGTTGATGTTCACTGTTTCGGTGTTTTCCCACACTGTGAATGAGTAGCTGAAGTTCTCGGTTCCTTCCTCTATTACTATCGGGTTGACGGTCTTGTCAATTATGGCTCCGCTTTCGGTTCTGGTGCCTACCGGGCCTTCATAGATGGTAAACGGCAGCTCATCCACTGTGGTGGCCTCGAACACTACCGGTGTGTCGGTGCCTGAGGTAGTGAACTTCTTGATGTAGCGGTTTTGCTGGTTCACGCCGTTGGTGTAGTAACGGGTGAGTGCGGGATATTCCACGCCCTCTTGTGTCACCGCACTGATTGTGGTGTTTTCGTTCACGGTGAGTGTTGTGCCGTTGAAATCGTTTCCGTTCACCACATATTTCACGAATGTGTAGCCCGATTCGCGCTCAAAGTTCAGTGTGAGCACCTCTCCTTCCAAAGTCTTGTCGCCGCTGGCAAAATTGCCGGTTACAAACCCTTCATCGGTTTTCTTGAGACCGTTCACTGTTATGGTGCCGCCCACGGCCGGTTGATCTATGGTGATGGTGTACAGCTGCTTTTCGCGGCCCAGTATAGCAAGGGTTGCTGCGCTTGAGGGCATGGTGAAGGTGTATGCGCCGTCCACTTCGTGAAGTGTCTCGTCGCCGAGCGCCACGCCGGTAAGCACCTTGTCTTCGGGCACTGTTACGGTTAGGCGCAGGTCGGTCCCTTCAAGCACTTGGGCAAGATTCACTTCCTCGCCGGTAGTGGTGGCGAGGGTGTAGGGGAAGTTCATATCATTGCTCACTGTCAGTGCGTAACTGTTCTGGCCTGTGATGATGTCTATGTCATCTTTGCTCAATGACCCGCTGAGCACGAAAGTGCCACCGTTGGCCACTGGCTCGTCAAGCACTGTGATGGTTGACACCTGATACCCCTCGGCTGCTGTGGCGCTCACGGTTATCTCTGTGCCCACGGGCAACGTAACGGTTTCGCCTGCTGTCAGTATGCCGTCGGCGGTGCTGAATGTCAGTGTGCTCAGGTTGGTGTAATCGCTCGCTTGGGGCACTGCGAATTCCGCTGTGCCATTGAGATTGGCAGTCACTGTCACCATTTTGCCTCGACAGGTGGTTGAGCAAGGATCGTATTCGTGGCTGTTGTGCATTTTGGCCTCGCCGCTCACAAAGCGTAGGGCCACCGGACCGTTGTGGATGCCGTCAGGCACCACAATCGGGGTCGTACTGGTGAAATCAAAGGCGTTGTTCGAAACATAAGCCGCCAGGTCGCCCGCCGCAAGGTTCTCGAAAATGGTGTAGGTTTCGTCGGCACTGAATTCTCCGTCGCCGTTCCAGTCGGCATACATGTTGCACATGCCCCACTGCATGTGAAAGGCGCCGGTCAGGTTGAACGTAAGCTCGTCACCGGCTTTCAGATCCACGATTTTGCTGGAGGTCAGGTCGGTGATGCCGTTGGTGGATGAGGTAAGCTCTGACAGGAGTATCGACAGTTCTTCCTCGCCGTTCACCATCATCTTGTAGTTGTTGGCGCCGTAATGGTTGCCTTCGCTGTTGTAGGGCGATGTGCCCGCGCAATAGCTCGGCATCTCTGCGCCCGCTGCAAGCATGGGCAATGTCGCGGCGCAAAGCATTGTGAGTAAAGCTTTTTTCATGTAATTAATGGTTTGGTTTATGGTTGTTGCCTTTTGTCTGCAAATATAATATATAATATGTGTTCCTACAAATTTTAGTCCCCTCTTCTGTTGTTTATATACATTGTTAATTAAGTATAATTAACATATCGTTCTTTGGCATAAACAAGCTATTATTATTAAATTTGTGCACTTTATGTTTAATACCTTATTGTTGAAAGCATATACCTGTTAATAGATGTTTATCCGCCGGGCGCGTCTCAAGGAGATGGGTTTGGCTCTAATTTATTTTATACCAATTAGTAATACCAATTTTTTAATCACTTAATTATTAATCTTAGTTCTTTAAATCATGAGAAAATCTTTACTATTTCTCTTGGGAGCTGCAATGGCTATGCCTCAGTTGCAAGCTGTTGAGAATCTTGGATTCCAGCCTGCTGCATCACCGGCAGACGGTTACACCGTTCAGAACCTTGCTATTCCCTTCACCGCTACCGGTCTCAACTTTGAGAAGGACGAGTACAATTCTATCTCTGTCCCCAAAGATGCCGCTTATTCTATCGGTTTCTGGTATAAGGCTAAAGGTGTAGGTGGCGTTTTCAGCCGCAACCACATTTTTGCTATCGCCAAGGACGAGCAGGAATGCTATACTTGGACTCACATGATGATTTCTTGTAACTCATCCGGTGAGTATTATTTCAACACCAAGCAGAACGACGGTGGTGTGCAGGAAGCTGAGGAGTTCACTCAGGTTGATGCTTACAACATGGGTCAGGAGCTTGCTCTCGGCACTTACGACATGAATACATGGCACCACATGATTATCTCTGTTGACAATGCCAATGGCAAACTTGCCATCTATGTTAACGGTCAGCTCGACACTGAGGCTACCCTCACCGCTCCTCTTATTTTCAGCAACTCCTATCTTCTTCAGTTCGGTTACTTCGGTAACTCAGGCAATGTGTTTGATGAAATCCAGTTCTTCAACCGTGCTCTTACCGCTGAAGATGCTGCTGCCGCTTATGTTAACGCAGCCAATGTTGAGGGTGTAGCTTCAGTTTACACTCTTAATGCTGTTGCCGAAGGTACCACCGGTACTTTCCATGATCAGCTCATCGGCGGTCAGGGCTTTGACGGCGTTGTTTACCTTAAGAAGTACAATTACTACTGGGGCGTTCCTTACAACTACGGTGGCTTCAATAGCAAAACTGAAGTTGCTCCTACATTGTCTGCAGGTCGCGACATGACTGACAAAAACGCTGAAGTTAAGGTCCTTGCTACCGAAAACGGTACTCTTACCTTTGCTCCCGTTGATGATGCTACTGCTCTTAACGAAGGCGACAACACTATCCCTGTTGCTTCTTCTTACGTTGTTACCGCTACTCCTGCCGACGGTTACGCTCTCGTTGCCCTCAAGGCTAAGACTGCTAACGGTGATGTAATTCTTACCAGCGGTCAGCAGGTATGTGTGCTCGGCACCACCGAATTCTCCGCTACTTTCTCCAACAACTTCAAGACTGTTGCTGTCAAGAACGAGAACAATGTTCCTTACACCCTCTATCACAACGGTCTTCTCGTTGAACCTACCGCAGAAAACTCTTATGGCCTCCTTGTTGGCGAAACTTACAAGATGGTCTTTGATGTACCTTTCGACAAGATTTTCAATGGTATCACTGTTGACGGTAACGAAATCGCTGCTGCTGACAATGCTTGCGAATTCACTGTAGGTGAAAACACTGCCGAAGTTATTGTTAACGCTGTTGACAAAGAAACTGTTAACCTCACCATCAATCAGCCTATGGTTGACGGCGTTCAGGCCGGTACTCTCACCGTTTCCGGTTGGAATGGCGAAATCACCAATGGCAAAGCTGTGAAGGGCGATGTTCTCACCATGACTTTCGTCCCTGCTGATGGATATCGTTTCCGTCACTACATGATCAATGGCGAACTCTCTGTTGAGGCTTCCGTAACTGCCGATGCTGACCTTACTCTCGGCATCGATGCTCAGGCCGGTAACGAATATCCTGCCATGACACGTACATTCACTAACAATGTTAACCAGCAGAACCGCTACATCAAGTCTATGCGTCAGATTGACGGTGACTACCTGTTCAACGCCCAGACTGCTGAGGAACTTGGTGCAGTTTACTTCCCCGGTCCTACCAACACTTATCTCCCCGATGGTGCTATCGTTAACAAAACCGGTATCCGCGCCGGTCACTTCCAGATCGACCAGGCTACTAAGGAATTCGGTTTCGTATTCACTCCTTGGACTGAGGCTATCGTAAATGCTGCCGGTACTTGCAACTCTGAGTTCGGTTGGACCAAGTACTGCGTATTCATTGACTGGAACAACGACGGTGACTTTACTGACGAAGGCGAACGCGCTGCTCTTGACGAAGTAGGTTGCTCAAACGGCAAGTACAACGATGAGGCTAACTGCACCAAGACCATCACCGTTCCCGAAGGTCTTGCAATGGGTACTTACCGCATGCGTCTCGTATTCTACGAGCCCGGTGCTGACAACTGGTATGAAACTATCTTTGATGACAACCAGATTCGTAACGGTGTTGCCTACGACTTTGATATCGATGTAGCTTCTTCAAGCTACGATCAGCCCCGTAAGGTATCTGTTGCTCCTAACTTCGCTGAAGGTGGTAAGGTTGAAATCACCGGCGTACCCGATCAGGAAGCCGGTATCACCGAAATCACTACTGCATTCAAGTATGTAACTTGCGTTGCTACTCCTAACGAAGGTGTTTCTTTCATCAACTGGTCAACTAAGGACAAAACTCAGCTCACCACTGAAACCACATATGTTTACAACGGCACTGAAGATGCTGAACTCGTTGCTAACTTCGGTTATGTAATCAATGCTGAGGTTGAAGGCAACGGCCGTCTCTCCATCGCTTCCGAAGGCAACAACTACACCTCCGGTTCCGCTCTCGTTTACGGTTCTGAAGTAACCATTACTCCGGTTGCTGATCAGGGCTACGAACTCACCAGCCTTACTTTGAACGATCAGGAAGTTACTCTCGCTGCTGATGGCACTTACACCTTCACTCTTAACGAAAATGCTAACTTCAAGGCTGTATTCGGCGTTCACACCTACACTATCACCTACGCTTCTACCGGTGAAGGTTCAATAGCTGTTGGTACTGACTACGATGCTGATACTCATACCGTTCTTGACGAACTTGCTAACGGTGCTGAGGCTACCGACGACAACCTCATCTTCGTTCTTGCTACTCCCGCTGCCGGTCAGCAGATCAACTACATCAAGTACATCGCCGGCGACGGTGAGCATATCCTCTACCACGTAAACGGTGGTGGCGAATACGAAGTTGCTGATGATTACTCCGATGATGCTTCTGCTTGGTACACTCCTGCCAAGGCTATCGGTTGCGTTATCATGGGCGGTCTCGATGACTACAACATCCTCGTTGACTTCTCCGGCAACGGTACCGGTATCAACGGTATCGAACTTGACGCTGCTAACGGCGTAGTTGAATACTACAACCTCCAGGGCGTTAAGGTTGCTGCTGAAAACCTCGCTCCCGGCTTCTACATCGCTCGTCAGGGCAACAAAGCCGTTAAGGTTCTCATCAACAAATAATCCTATCCGATTATTACGATAATCATCAATATTGAGCGCGACCATCCGGTCGCGCTCTTTTTCTTTTTCCCCCCTCTCAAAAATGGCAAAACAAAAGCCGGAAACAAATCTGTCCCCGGCCTCATGTGCTATCTTATTTTGAAAATCGGCTACAACTCCATCTTGAGGAAGTCCCTGAGATTAACGTGCTCTATGCCCGGATATTCTCCGAATCCGCCACTGACAGCATCCATTGAAACAACATACTTCGGATAGTTGTCTTTTATTGCTGCAAGATTGCCGAATTCACGTTTCACTGTTTCCTCGGAAGCGAGCAGATATGTTACCTGTATATATATCTGGTGGTATGTCTTGGTAGCTACAAAGTCTATCTCTCCTGCACGAAGAAGTCCCACTGTGACTTTGAAACCCTGTCGGCGAAGGTGATTCCAAACCACATTTTCCATGATTTTCTCAATGCTGCCGCGTATGTCGGCTCCGCAAAGATAATTGCGTATGCCATGGTCGGAAAAGTAGCGTTTGTTGTTTGATTCAAGCAGCATTTTACCATGTATATTGAATCTGTCAACCACGATTGCCAAAAATGCCTTTCCGAGATAATCAAGGTAATTTGACACGGTTTCATCGCTGATTTTCTCTCCCCTTGATGTCATGTACTTGGCTATGTTTGCCACTGCAGTGGGTTTGCCTATGTTGTCGGCCACAAAGCGTATGATGTTTTCAAGCTGGGACACATTGCGCACCTTTTCTCTTGTCACAATATCTTTTACAAGTACGGTATTGTAAACGCCCTCCAGATAGTCGTTAATCTGCGATTGCTCCTCGGGCTTGAATGCAAGCAGTCCGGGTAAACCACCCATTCTCAGGTAATGCATGAGTGATTCGTTGCTGTCCTCCATCTTGTGAAACCGCAGGAATTCAAGATAAGAAAGATTAAGAACTTTAATCTCTACATATCTTCCTGCCAAATGTGTGCCTAATTCGCTTGAAAAAATATAAGCGTTGCTGCCGGTGGCTATGATTTGGCAACGGTTCTCGGCATGAAGACTGCGCAATGCAGTTTCATATTGCTCAACATCCTGCACCTCGTCAATAAGCAGATAATTTTCTTCTCCTTTGGGCAGTCGGGCAACGGCATAGTCATACAGCTCTTTTGCTGTCGCAATATCCCCGAACTCCTGATATTCCTTGTTGATATACACTATGTTTGCATCAGGCTTATTCTGTTTGAGCCATTCATGAAACAATTCAAGCACCTTGCTCTTGCCTACGCGGCGTTGGCCCACAAGGATTAGCATCATGCCTCGGTTAATCAATCCGGCAATCTTTTCTATGTATTGGGGACGAGGAATCAGTTCCATATCTTTTTTTCGCAAAGATAGCAAACCATAATCGGTAATCCAAGCAAATTTTGCGTTAATTCCCGATTATACTCGGTGATTTTTACATAATGATCCACTCACAAAATGGCATCAAGCCACTTTTTACACCCTTTAATTGCTCCATCAACTCATTTTTTACTCTTTCCTTTTGCATTTTTAACTTTTTGGTTTACCTTTGCAGTGCTTTTGGTGCCGGTTATGCCGGTGAAAAGGGAATCAGGTGTGAATCCTGAGCAGACCCGCTGCTGTAAGTCCTCTAAAGCAAGCATGGCTTCTACGCCACTGTGCCTCCGGGCATGGGAAGGTTGCCTGTTTGCGGACAAGCCAGAAGACCTGCCAACGAGCATATCTTAGTTTTGTAGTTTTCGGGACATAAAACGGCAAAACAACTCCTGTCAGGCTCTGTATGCCGTGTATTGGCACCGGGCAAGTGATAAGCGTTGTACACATCCGCAAGTGTCCGTAAAATATCACTTTTTGCAATGAGCCGATTCGCTTTCACTTCATTTTTGTTGCTCGTTTTAACCCTTCACCTCTCTGCTGCCGATTTCAGAGTCAGCGGTTACGTGGTGGATGTTGACGGACAGCCTGTGCCGTATGCGCATGTCTCCGTGCCCGGCACCAGTCTGGCCACGTTATGCAATATCAATGGCGCTTATTCGCTCTCTGTGCCTGAGGGGGCACGCACCATTCAGGTCTCTATGGTCGGCTACGAATCCGAAACCAAAAGCGTAAAGGTTGCCTCGGTCACAAAATGCAACTTCACTCTCCATGACAAGGCTCTTGCTCTTGACGGCGTGACTGTAAGTGCCAAAAGTGATAACCGCAGACTCAAGGAATCATTCTTTTCTGTCAATGCACTGGATGTTAAATCTCTGGCCGGCAGCATCGTCAATCTCAACGATGTTGTTGACCGGAGCTCCGGTGTGAAAGTGCGCCGTCAGGGTGGCACCGGCTCCGATTTTGACCTCTCCATCAACGGCCTTGGCGGAAATGCTGTGCGATATTTCATTGACGGTGTCCCTTTGGACGCTAAAGGCTCCGCCATCAATCTTGACAATCTGCCCGTAAGCTCCGTCAACCGTATTGAGGTGTTCAAGGGCGTTGTGCCGGGCCATCTCGGCAGCGATGCCTTGGGTGGTGCCGTGAATATTGTCACCAACAAAGCCAAGAAAAATTTTATGGATGTGATGATCGGTGGCGGCTCGTTCCACACTTGGAATGTTGACCTCAACGCCCAGTTCATCATTCCCAAAACCAAAATCGCCATTCGCCCCACATTTGCCTACAACTACTCCAAAAATGACTACATGATGCATGATGTGGAGGTGTGGGATGAAGCGTCACGCAAATATGTGCACACCCAACGCCGCAGGTTTCACGATGATTTCCGCTCCGTCTTTGCCCAGATTGAGGTAGGGGTCAACTCCGTGAAATGGGCCGATGCCGCCTTTGTCGGGGCGAGCTTCACCAAGGTCAACAAGGAGTTGCAGACCGGTGCCACTCAGTCAAAGGTCTATGGCATGGCCGAGCGCAACTCCAAGGCTTGGAGCATATTCGCCCGCTACAACAAGCGTTTCGGCAATCTATATACGCATGCCAATCTCTCCCACACTTGGGATCATAGCGAAACTGTGGACAGCGCCAAGCGCATTTATGACTGGAACGGCGACTGGATGCCGTCGTCACGCAATGAAATAACAGGCCGCGCTCCCGGCATAAGGGTTTACAAACGCCCTCTGACCGTGCTGAACGCCGGACTCAATTACGACTTCAATGTGCACCACACTCTGGCGTTGGATTACATGCTCACGCGCAACGGCAACAACCGCTACGACCTCATCGACAAATCTTTTGAACCCACCAATGATGTCCTTTACAAGCACATCACATCGCTCACCTACACCCAGCATTTCCTGAACGGCAGGCTCAACAACAGCTTCTTTGGCAAAAGCTATATCAATACCACCCGCATACGCATGAGCGAGTCGCCCACTGTTACCGGCTACAACGAGATTGACCCCGACGCAAGCAAGGCTTACTGGGGTGGGGGAGCCGCTTTCAGCTTCCGTCTGTGGGAGCCGTTGCAGTTCAAGGCAAGCTATGAGCGCAGCGTCCGTCTCCCTTCGGCCACTGAACTGCTCGGCAACGGTTCTACTATCGACCCCAACCTTGCCCTGAAGCCCGAAAGCTCGCACAACGGCAATCTTGGCATCTTCGGCACATGGTTCCCGGCAGGCGACCACACGATCACCTATGAAGTCAACGGCTTCATACGCCATGTCAACGATTACATACGCATGTCGGTCAGTGAGCGCGAGGGGCGCATGAAATACGAGAACGTGCCCGCCGTTGAGGTCAAGGGTTTCGATGCCGAGCTATCCTATATGTGGAAGCGCAATCTGGAGCTGACCTTCAACATCAGCTACAACGATTCCCGCAATCTTAAAAAGTACAAAGAGGATGGCAACCCCAACGCCACTTACAAAAATCGCGTCCCAAACAAACCGTGGGTGTTCAGCAATGCTTCATTGGCCTACAATTTCTACGGTCTTCTGGACAAGACATCGCATCTCCGCCTCAGTTACGATTTCCAGTACGTGCACTGGTATTATCTCAACTGGGAGGAATGGGGCGTAAAAAGTTCCAAAGCTGTCATTCCCACCCAGTGTGTCAGCAATGTGGGTCTGAGCTACTCATGGCACAGCGACCGTTACACTTTCAGTGCCGAGTGCAGCAACATTTTCAACAAAGTCACCTATGATAACTATATGCTCCAGAAACCCGGCAGAGCTTTCTATGCCAAATTCCGCCTTTATCTGAGCCGATAATAAACAAATTTTAATCCCGACATAATCAATTCCCAAAAAAGATGAAAAAGCTTAACTACTTATGGATGCTCCTGCTGACCGTCTTCTCTCTCGGTCTGACAGCTTGCTCCGATGATGACGACAATCAACCCGCACCCTCCGCTCCCGCCGAGGCCGGACAGCATTTTGACCTTTGGGTGGCTCTTGACCGTCACGGCGGCATGGGTCGCGATGTGCAGACTCTCGTGCGCTCCGTCAACTCTCTTGACAACCCCGACGATGTAATATCATTCCGAGGCGAGGGCACCGAAGTGAACCAGAAACTCACGCTTGAAACCATTGTCAAAGGCGCATATTACTATCAGGTACCTGTTAGTCCGGCCACATGTTTCGGTAAGTACCTTATCACTGACAACACTATTCGGGTAGTGCAGGAGCAGCGTTTTGAGACCAACACCTACAACGCTCGCAAATATTGCTACGCTTGGTTGCCAAACAATACTCTTCTCATCATGGCTGCCAACGGCGATGCCGACAAAATCCTCTACACCAAGCTCAACGCCAACGACATGACCATCATCAGCGAGGGCGAGGTTAACATCCCTCTTCCCGAAACTGCCACTATGTTCACCACTTCGGGTATCGCCACTTATCGCGAGAGCGACAACACCCTCTTCTACTTCTACTATGGCAAGAAGCCCGGTGGCCGTACCGGCGTGCGCACAAGTCCATTCCACATCGCCGTAATCAATCCCGACGACATGTCGGTTAGAAGCGATGTTACCAATTCTCTCGCTGACGAAATGGTGGGCAGCGCCTATGGTGAGCTGTTGCAGAAAATCAGCTTTACCGATGAGCGGGGCAATCTTTATCTCGCTTGCTTCTCCACCGTTGATGGCAACGAACGCAGTCATCTGCTCCGTATCAACCCCGGCGAGTTCAACTTTGACCCCGATTATGACGGTTTCACCAACTCCGGCAAGCTCATAGCCTGTGAATATGCCGGCAACGGCAAGGCCGTGGCTTACGCTCGCGATGATCAGTACGGCACAAGTATTGACGATTTCAGCCATTACTATACTATCATCGATCTCAATAGTTCCACCAACTCCCGTCTGGCCTATAACGGCACTCCTCTTCCTTACAGCGGCGGCCGATTCTCATCCCGTCTTGCCACCTCCAACGGCAAGGTCTATGTGGGTATAGATGCCGACGGCGCAGCTCCGCAGATTTATATCTACGACACTGCCACTGGCAATGTAACCAAGGGCGCTTCACTGCAATCCGGTGTTTACTTTGAGCAGATCCGTGTGCTTGACAATATCTAACACTACACACATACAATAACTCTTTTCGCTACAAATGATTCATCTCCCGGCTCTCCATTCTCACAGAGTCGGGAGATGTTGCTAACCGTTATTGCGGCGTTAGCCTTACGTTAGCCTTATTTTATGCCCGCTTATTCGTTTATAAAATTATTTGATAGTAATTTTGCACTTGGCATTCCTGACTGATGAAAAAATTTATTTATAGCTGGCTGATTGTTGCCGCATTCCTTTTGACGGCATGTGGCAATTCTAAAACGACTTCTCGCGGCGGTGTTGAAGCCGATTTGTCCGACTCTACTAAAGTGGTGGCCGAGGAGGCCGGCGGCTTTGAGGTTCGGTACAATGACGGCATGACATTGCTTGATATACACGACCCAGAAAACATTGAGGCCGAATCTTTTCATTTCGCTCTCGTGCCCCGTGGCGAGAGTGTTTCTGTTCCCGAGGGTTACACCCGTATAGATGTTCCCGTGCGAAGTGTGATCTGCATGACCTCGTTGCAGCTTTCCAATTTCATAAAACTTGGCTTGCTTGACAGGGTAGTGGGTATCACCAGCACCCGCCATCTTTTCAATAAAGAGATGAAATCGCGTCTCAAGGAGGGCAAGACCCACAAAATAGGTATTGAAGGCAATTTTGACAACGAGGTCATTATGTCGCTCAATCCTGATATTATCCTTATCTCGCCTTTCAAGCGCGGCGGCTACGATGCCATACGCAATGTTGACATACCGCTCATTCCCCATCTCGGCTACAAGGAGCCTACTCCGCTCGGTCAGGCCGAATGGATTAAGGTCATAGGGCTGCTGACCGGTAATGTGGAATCTGCCAATCGCGAATTTGCTGTCATAAGGGATAATTACAACAAGCTTAAGGCTCTGGTGGATACTGTTAAGGTACGTCCGGTCGTGTTCAGCGGCGAGATGCGTGGCGGCAACTGGTATGCGGTTGGCGGCAAAAGTTTTTTGGCGCAGATTTTCAAGGATGCCGGCGGTGAATACTTTCTTAAGGACAATCAGGAGAGCGGCGGTGTGACCCTTGATTATGAAACCGTTTATACCAATGCTGCTCATGCCGATTATTGGCGCATTGTCAACAGTTTTGACGGCGATTTCAGCTACGATGCTCTGAAAGAGCTGAACACCCGATATGCCGATTTTGATGCATGGAAGAATCATGGCGTGGTTTACTGCAATATGAAGCAAGTGCCGTTTTATGAAAACATGCCCGTCGAGCCTGATGAGGTGCTTGCCGACTTTATAGCTGTTTTTCATCCTTCGGTACTCCCCGGGCGTGTGCCTAAATATTACCACTTGCTTCGCTGATGAATCATTCCAAACTAACCATATCTCTTGTTGCTCTACTTGTGGCCATAGCTCTGTTGTTGGCCCTCAATCTTATGCTCGGTTCCGTATGGATTCCCGTGGATGAGGTTTGCAACATACTGCTCGGCTCAGGCTCCGACAATCTTATCTGGACCAATATAGTCTTGAAGTCGCGTTTGCCTCAGTCGCTCACAGCCATCATGGCCGGAGCCGGGCTTGCCGTGAGCGGTTTGCTGATGCAGACCGTGTTTCGCAACCCTCTTGCCGGGCCGAGTGTGCTTGGCATAAGCAGCGGTGCAAGTATGGGTGTGGCGTTTGTGCTTCTCCTGTCCGGTACTATTGGCGGCGTGGCTCTCAGCAAGTTGGGCGTGATAGGAGAGGTCACGGTGACATTGGCGGCCATTGCAGGTTCGCTGGTGATTATGGCGGTCATAGCCTATGTCTCTCACAAGGTTTACGGCAATGTGACCCTGCTGATAATAGGTGTTATGATTGGATATATTGCCAATGCCGTGATTGGTGTTTTGAAATTTTTCTCCGTGGAGGAAGATATACGTGCTTATGTGATTTGGGGACTCGGCAGTTTTGCGAGGGTGTCGGGCAATCAGACAACAGTGTTCATCCTCTTAATGCTTATACTATTGCCATTGTCTTTCCTGCTTACCAAAACATGCAATCTGCTTTTGCTCGGAGACTCCTATGCCCGAAATCTCGGTCTTGACATAAAGCGCGCCCGCTTGACGGTGATTTGCGTGGCCGGCGTGATTGTGGCTGTCGTCACTGCATATTGCGGCCCTATCGTTTTTCTCGGCCTCGCTGTTCCTCATCTGTGCCGTGGCATATTCCGAACTTCCAATCATGCCGTTTTGTTGCCCGGTTGCATACTCACCGGCGGTGCGCTTGCATTGCTCTGTAATCTCATTGCGCGCCTTCCCGGGTTTGAAGGGGCTTTGCCTGTCAACTCTGTTACGGCTTTGGTTGGTGCGCCGGTAGTGATGTGGGTTTTGTTCAACAAACGTAAACACTCCTTATGATGGCACAATGCACTCCCGCAATTACTATTGACAATCTTGTTACCGGCTATCATACACGCCACGGCAACAAGGTAGTGGCTCAGGGCATCAATGCGCAGCTTCTCCGGGGACAGCTTACATGTCTGCTCGGGCCTAATGGCGCCGGAAAATCCACTTTGCTCAAGACTCTCTCGGCCATGTTGCCTCCGCTTGATGGCAAAATTTTTATCAATGGCAGGGACATGACCTCTTTTTCCGCCATGCAGCTTGCCCGGGAAATTGGGGTGGTGCTTACGGAGAAACTGATGCTCAGTAACATGAGTGTCTATGAGCTGATTGCCCTTGGCCGAAGTCCATACACAGGCTTTTGGGGGCGTTTGTCAGATGACGACCGCAGGGTAGTGGATGAGGCTATATCTCAGGTGCGTATTGAGACTTTGCAGCATCGCATGATTCAGACTCTCAGTGATGGCGAGCGACAAAAGGTTATGATAGCCAAGACTCTTGCACAAAACACTCCCATAGTGTTCCTTGATGAGCCTACAGCATTCCTTGATTATCCCAGCAAGGTGGAGATTCTACAGCTTTTGATGAAACTTACGCGTGAACGTGAACTGACCGTATTTCTTTCGACTCATGATCTTGAACTTGCGTTGCAGATTGCTGATGAGGTATGGCTTATAGATAAGGCTCTTGGTGTCACTATAGGCACTCCCGAGGATTTGGCTTTAAACGGTGATTTGGGACGGTATTTTGAGCGCGATGGAGTGGAGTTTGATGCTGATTCCGGCCTTTTCCGCATAAGCAGCGTGCCGTTGGCTTCGGTTAAGGTTAGTGGGGCGGGCCCGCGTTACGCCATGGCTTGCAAGGCATTGAATCGCATAGGGGTTGAGGCTGTTGATTCGGACTGTGCCGTAGAAGTAAACGTGTTCAACGGCTATTATACCGTTAATGGCGAGCGGTGCAATTCCGTTGCGGAATTACTTCACCGTATAAGAAATTTCACCGGCATCTGATATTAGCAATGCTTCTACTTCGCATGTCGGTATAAGCATTGAGCATTGCCTGTGGCATAACTTGATGATTTCCGGTAAAAATTTTCTTCGGTCATGTTCCGGTATGTCACTCCATAATTCCCGGGCCATGTTCAGTGTCGGAATTTTATTAAGCGTTTGTTGTGAGCACCCGCATTGCTCGGCAATTCGGTATAAAAACTCACGGTTAAGCGTCACATTATGGCTGTGGGTGTCAAGATGTCCTTCGGCAAGCTTCACGGCTTTGCCTATCATTATTCCTATTGTAAGCTTTTTAACTCCCATTTCTGCTGCGAGTTTGATGGTTTCTCCTATCGCGTTGCCGTAATGAATAAACGCTTGTGAGGGTAGCGACGGATAGGCTTGTTTCACGATTCTTTCGCTTCTCGCGCCGGAGTTTATCACTATTCTTTCCACTCCTATTGCCTGCGCCACTTTAATCTGCTTGCGTATTGCATCCAGAAATGCTTCGTTTGAAAAAGGCATCACTATTCCGGTTGTACCTATAATGGAAATGCCGTTCACTATTCCTATCCGTGAGTTGAATGTCTTTTTCGCTATCTCCTCTCCGTTGGGCATGCTTATGGTCACATCCACGCCTCCGGAATAAAGATTGCGCAGCTCATGGGTTATCATCTCTCTCGGCACGGGATTTATCGCCGGTTCTCCGATTTCAAGGCCGGTTCCGGGAAGCGTAACAGTACCGATTCCGCTGCCGCCTATGAATTTTATATCGTTGGTGCCGTTAAATTCTAAGGTCACATGTATCTCCTGCCCGTTCGTCACATCCGGGTCATCGCCTGCATCTTTCACAACTATAGCCGTTGCTTTTCCTTGGTGGATAAATGCCGTCTTTATAGGCATTTCCATAATTTCACCATCAGGCAATGCAAATTTCACTGTATCGCTGTAATCGCCATATAGCAGAAGTTGCATTGCTGTTTTGGCTGCTGCTGTGGCACACGCCCCGGTAGTAAATCCGCTTCTAAGTTTGAAGAATCCCGGACAATGTTTTTCCACCATCTTTCGCAGGCCATGTTTGCCGGTCACAGTAATAAACTCTCTTGGCATTTCGGGCCTGTTTACCACAAATATTTTAACACCTGCGCTTACCGCCGCCTCCATTTTGTCGGAGATTCCGCCGCTTTCTCCGCTCTGTTTGGTGATTATTGCGTCAGCGTTTGTAAGATTTATCAGCTCAGTGGTGCTTTTGTCGGCGTAAAACACCACATTGCTTTTCGGAAATCCCTGTGCTTCTGCTTTCTCCAGCGATTCATCACGCTTAAGTATCCGGAACACGGTCGGTGTCTCTTCCCAGAATTTGCGTAGCTTGGCTATCGTTTGAACTCCTGTAAGTGCTAAAAGTTTTTTAACCCCTTCACGACGCATTTTGCTGATTGCATCCTCATACCCGTCACATGCTATCGCTTGCTCGGGTAATGTCGGATATTGCCGTTCATATCGTACCACAGGTATTCCTGTGAGGTTGCTTGTGCTGTTAACGGTGGCGTGGAGTTCCGATGCAAACGGGTGCGCCGCATCCACTATCAGCTTTATGGCATTTGTTTTGCAAAACTGCACCATATCCTCCGTAGTCATGCTTCCGGAAATATGTTTGCCGTGTATGCAGTTTACCTCCTGAAGTGTTCCACGTGTGGAATAAAAATATTGGCTGTCTCCTTGGTCCAATACCTCCACACATTTGCGCCCCTCGGTGGTGCCACCCAACACTAATATCATTTTTCGCTTCGGAATAGATGTGAGAAACTATGGTCGTAGAGCTTTGACAAACCATATCTGTTGTCAATTGCATCACCTACCACAAGCAATGTAGTGAGCGTCAGATTGTTGTCGCGCACTATCTTGGCTAAATCTTTAAGCTGTCCGCGATATATTTTTTCATCCTTCCATGTCAGTTTGTAGCATGCCGCCACAGGAGTTTCGGGTTTGTATGCTTGCAGAAGTTCCTCTTGGACCTTCTCTACGATTCCGGCACTCAGATAAATGCACATGGTGCTTTGCGAGGCTGCGAGTTTATGAAGCTGCTCTTTTTCCGGCATGGGGGTGCGGCCTTCACCACGGGTCAGTATGATGGTCTGTACCTTCTCAGGGATAGTGAATTGCGACCTCAGTGCTGCGGCTGCCGCCTGAAATGATGAAATTCCCGGTGTGATATGGTATCGCATGCCGTATTTGTCAAAATATGCCATCTGTTCCTGTATGGCCCCGTATATGCACGGGTCTCCTGTGTGCAGTCGCACCACAAGCATGCCCCTGTTATAGAATTCGCGCATTAATTCTATCTGCTCCTCAAGGTTCATTGATGCCGAGCTTCTGACCACACAGCCCGGTTTGGCATAATAGGTCAGCTCGCGTGGCACGAGGCTGCCTGCATATAATATCAGGTCGGCTTGCCGCAGGAACCTTGCGCCTCGCACCGACACAAGTTCCGGATCTCCCGGGCCTGCACCTACTATCTCTATGTGACCGCCACGAACAGCAGTGGCATCAAGAGCTACGGCAAATGTAAAATCGCTGTCATCGCTCAGTTTGCATTTCTGTTTCGGAATCAGCAGCATTCCGAAATCCGAATCGTATATAGCCGAACTTTCGGCCACACCCCACACGCCTGTCACCTCTTTAACCTTTTCCGAAGGATTCGGCACATCTATTGCACTTAGCTGTGACGGAGTGTATATTTCCGCTTCTTTACTGGTATATTCATGTGCAAGTTCAGCTATCAGTGGTTCATCCTTTTTTAGGTCAATAGAGCATACCGACTTGATAGAAAGTGGACTTATGTTATTTTTTTTAAGCGATGCTTTAATATAGTCGCTAACCCCCTGAGGATTGCAGTTTTTCCGGCATCCCACCCCGAGCGACAGTACTTTCGGGCGGTAATACAGCACAAATCTGTCAGTTGGGAAAATGGCATGACTCACTGCTATTATGAGCTGGCAGCTCTCCGGCACATCCTCAATAGTGTTATATATAGTTACGTTGGCAGGCAAGCTGTCTTCAAGTTCACGGGTCCCTTTGTCCTTTATGTCAAGGATGAGTGCGGTGGGTAGGCCGTTCACAAATTTATAGATGGCTTTATCCATCTGCTCTTTAGTGCATTCTGTTGCCCATCCGTATTTTGTTGCTATGGTGTCAAGTGCCCACACCCCTTGGGTGTCGCTTTGTGTTGTTATAACAGGTTCTGCCCCAACTATTGATGCCACTTGCCGCGCAAACTCGTTGGCGCCTCCCACATGCCCTGACAGCACTGAAATCACATATTTGCCCGAGGAATCCATGCACACTACTGCCGGATCATGATACTTGTTGTCTATCAGCGGTAATATTGTGCGCACGCATATACCCAATGCACCGATGAATAATATTTTTGAATGTTGTGAAAGGGCGGCGGCATCTGCCTTTCGGTTCATTACTATCTCCGCATCGGTTAATTGTGACTTTACGGTTTGGGCCAGAGTGTGTCCGGCTGCTGTCACAGGTATTATTAATATGCTCATTTTGCTTGCATTACGGTTATGGGATTAAATGTGTCAAGAAGCAAAGTATGCCTGAGTGAGATCCTCATTCCGGCATTTTTGATTGATTCTTCAAACATTTTTAGGCTGTCAGCGCTCACGGAGTTGAACACTATGATTCCTCCGGGCAACAGCACTTTTCTTATTTTAGCTACAATATCGTAAAGTTTTCCTCCGTGTCCTCCTATGAACACGGTATCCGGAGCCGGAATATCCGAAATGTCATATTCAAGGAAATCGCCTATATGATAATCTATTCCCGGCGTTCCGAATTTACGGCAGTTTGTCTCAATGAGTTTTTTTGATTCTTTTCGCACCTCAAATGCGTTGATTGTAAGGTGCGGTGCCTGTAATTTCGCTTCTATCGACACTGAACCGGTGCAAAACCCCACATCCCACATTGATGTGCGGTTGTGGATGTCAAGCATTGAAAGTGCAAGAAGTCTTATAGGCATCTTGGTAATCATTTTCTCGCGACCCGGCAGATGGGCAAATTCGCTGTCAGGTATGCCGAATGGACGAGGATGCTCGGTTTGGCGCGTAAGTATTATGCTGTTCAATGGCTCAAAATCTTTGATTGAAGCTTCCTCAATGCTCATGGTTGATATTTTCTCAGTATCCTTGTTACCAAGATTTTCGCCCACAGTCATTAAATAATTGCTGTAACCATATTCAAGCATCCTTTCTGCTATTGCTTTGGGGGTTCTTACACTGTCGGTAAGCACACCTATCAATCGTTCTCCGGATATAAGGGCCTTGTAAAACTCGTGCCATGGTCTGCCGGTCAGCGACACACACCTCATCTCTTGGTATGGGAGTGCTAATTTATGAGCAATGCTCTGCAATGAATTAAACCAAGGATACACCTTGATTTTTGCTCCGGGAAACTCCCGCTGAAGTGTTGAGGCATATCCAAAAAATAATGGGTCACCTGATGCAAACACCACTATATCGCTGTCAATAGTCCTGTACTTGTCAAATACATTTTTCAGAGGCACAGTCACATCTATCCATTCAGCATCCTCGGGAATTAACTCCTCCACAAGCTGATGATGTCGCTTCCCTCCGGAAAAATAATGGGCGTGGCTCAGGGCGTTGGCCGCCTCATCGGTGAGCATGAACTCTTTTGAGTCCGGTATCCCTATCACTGTAAAGCTACACATCTCTTCCTGGTTTGAGTTGTTGCGCGTCCGGATAGCACAGTATGGCATTGGTGAGTGTGGCTGCAAGATTGCTGCCTCCCTTTCGTCCGCGTATTATCAGTTTGGGCGTTTTGCCAAATGATTTTATCATATGTTTGCTCTCGCACACATGCACAAACCCTACCGGTGCGGCTACCACTCCACATGGATTCGCTTCGCCGGTGCGCATCAGGTGTGCAAGTTCCATCAGTGCGGTCGGGGCATTGCCGAACACATATAGCGCATCGGGATATTCCTGTACGGCGAGCCTTATGCCGGCTTGAGTGCGCGTTATGCCATATTTCTCAGCTATATCTTTAACCCTTGGGTCATGCAGATAACATTTCACCTCTATTCCAAGGCGTTCAAGAGCACCTTTGCGAATACCTGATGCGGCCATTGTCACATCTGTCACAATGGTACGCACATTCCCTTCGGTGAGGCTTTGATATATGCGTCTTAACGCCTCATCATCCACTTCAAGCGCATTTTCCATGTCAAAATCTGCCGTAGTGTGAATGGCGTGCAGCAATGCCCATTTGGTGTCGATGGGCAGATTGGGGTTGGATAATTCACGTTCTATGGTCCGGAAACTTTCGGTCATGATGGCCTGACCTATCTTCAGGTCCTCTTCATTATTCTCCTGATAATATCCGCGAGGGGTTATAATATGGTCTCCGAAACTGAAGGTTCTGGAATTTCCAATAATCACAACCGTAAACATATCCACTTCCTCGGGGTTAAAATCACCAAGTGTGGTTACGGTTATCTTTTGTTCTTCCCGACCGGCTTGGCGAACATATCCCACCGGAGTATCTTTGCTCTTTGTTTTCAGGAATATCTCTTTTAGCCTATGCAATTGCCAATACCTTCCCTTGCTTTTGGGGTTGTATATGGCCGTCACGAAATCGGCATCAGCAGCAGCCAATATCCGCTTCTCTATCACGCTCCACGGTGTCAGCAAATCGCTCAGGGATATTACGCAGAAGTCATGTCCCATCGGTGCTCCCAGAAGAGCCGCGGCTTTCTGGAACGCGCTTATTCCCGGCACCACTTCTATCTCTACCTCAGTTTCAGGATTGCGGATGCTCATCTCCCAGACCAGTGGGGCCATTCCGTATATCCCCGCGTCTCCGCTGCTGATTATTGCCACATTCTTTCCTTGCCGGGCAAGTGTGAGTGTCATTTCAGCGCGGGCACGTTCCTGCTTCATGCCGGTATCTATCAGTTCCGTACCCTCTTTCACCAAATTCTTGATGAATTGAAAATAATATTTGTAGCCAACAACCACATCACACTGCTGCAATGCAGCCAATGCTTCGGGTGTTATGCTGCTTTCGTCACCGGGACCTATTCCCACTATGCTGATTTTGCTCATGTTCTCTGCTTTTAGCACAAAGGTAAACAAAAATCTCGCTATTTTTATCTACATTTGCATAAAATAGCATATTGTAGTGAATAGCAGATTTGTCATAGCGGCTGCATCGTCCGGGAGTGGTAAAACCACTCTCACACTTGGCCTGTTGCGCTGTTTGCGCCGCAGAAATCTATCTGTGTCGCCTTTCAAATGCGGTCCTGATTACATTGATCCCATGTGGCATAAAGCAGCGTCAGGAGCCGATAGCATCAACCTTGACACTTTTCTTGCCTCTGAGGCTCATGTAAGGCAGCTGTTTGCTCGCTATGCTTCCGGGTCCGATGTCTGTGTGGTCGAGGGAGTGATGGGCATGTTTGACGGTTATGACAAAATGTCGGGCAGCAGTGCCGATATTTCCCGCCTGCTTGATATACCTGTTGTTCTCCTTGTCAATGCAGCCTCCACTGCCTATTCTGTAGCTGCAACCATATTCGGTTTCAAAAATTTTCGTCCGGACATAAAGATAGCCGGAGTGATTTTCAATCGCGTTGCTTCCCGACGACATTTCTCCTTTCTCAAAGATGCATGCCATGATGCCGGTGTGGAGTGTTTCGGATATATCGGTCGTATTTCCGACATGGAGATGCCGTCACGGTATCTCGGTTTAAGCATTGAGTCTCAGCATTCCATGAATGTTTTTGTTGACAAGGCGGCCGATGCTGTGGCCTCAGGGGTGGACATAGATGCTCTGTTGGCAGCTACTCAGATTGATACTACACCGTATGTGCCCGACTTCGCATCTACCTCCAAGACTCATTTTAAGGTGGCGGTTGCAAGTGACGAGGCTTTCAATTTTATTTATCCCGCCAATATACTCGCTCTTCGTGAGCACCCTTGCTATGACATATCAGTGGAATATTTTTCCCCGTTGCGTGATTCTGTTATGCCGCAGTGTGACATGCTGTATCTTCCGGGAGGCTATCCTGAACTTTATGCAGCTGAGTTGTCTGCCAATAGTGCGATGATTGACAGTGTCAGAACTTACGCTGAAAACGGGGGCAAAATTCTTGCCGAATGTGGTGGCATGATGTATTTGATGCGTGGCGTGGATGATTACCCCATGTGTGGTGTGCTCCCTATGGATGTCACGATGCACTCTCCGAAACTCACTCTCGGTTATCGGTCGCTGATGATTGATGGTGAAATATGGCGCGGACATGAGTTCCATTATTCCCGGGTGCTAAATCCCGATGAGTTGCCCTCAATCGCTGTTCAGCGCAATGCCAAGGGCAAAGAAGTGCCCACGCCATTATACCGATATAAAAATGTGATAGCCGGTTATACCCACCTTTATTGGGGAGATAAAGATATTCTTAGGTTATGGCAGATTTAAAAATATATACTCGCACAGGCGATCGTGGCACCACGGCCATTCATGGCAAGATGCGTGTGTCCAAAACCGATATGCGCATTGAGGCCAACGGCACTCTTGATGAGCTTAATGTGTCCATAGGCATCGTTCGTTCTTTCATGGATGAGCATTCCGCATGGCAGCCTGAATTGAAAGCCATTCAGATTACTCTTATGACTGTTATGAGTCGCGTGGCCACTGTAAACGACAGGCGAAACGAAAATCCCAATCCATTGCCATGTAATATGGTTGAACATATTGAGCAACTGATTGATTTTATTGATTGCGCATGCGGCAAACCCGACAGTTTCTTGCTCCCGGGCGGCAACAAGGTTTCGGCGTTTCTTCATCAGGCGCGTGTAGTGGCCCGTCGCGCCGAGCGCCGTCTATGGCAGCTTAATGAACTTGACCCCGTTGAGCCTCAGGTACTTCAATGGGTTAACAGACTCAGTGATCTCTTTTTCGTTATGGCTCGGTATGAGCTTCTCAAAGCCGATCTGACGCCTGAGCACTGGCAACTTTTTTCATACAAACGAAAATGAAACATTTGCACCCCATAATGCTTGCCGGTACGGGCAGTGATGTTGGCAAAAGCATAATAACTACCGGTCTATGCCGTATTTTTCTGGAAGACGGTTATTCTCCGGCTCCATTCAAGGCCCAGAACATGGCATTGAATTCCTACGCCACTCCCGATGGCAAGGAGATTGGTCGTGCTCAGGCAGTGCAGGCCGAGGCTGCCGGCATACCATGTTGCACCGACATGAACCCGTTGCTTCTCAAGCCATCCAGTGACAAGACCTCTCAGGTGGTGCTTAACGGCAAGCCTATAGGCAATCGCAACGCTTACGAATATTTTCGCGTTGAGGGTAGGGAAGAACTTCGCCGCGAGGTTCACAAGGCGTTTGACCGGCTCGCAGCTTGCTATAATCCCATTGTTATGGAGGGAGCCGGTAGTATTGCTGAAATCAATATTCGTGCAACGGACCTCGTTAATATGTCTATGGCGCGGTATGCCAATGCTGATGTCATTTTAGTTGCTGATATTGATCGCGGAGGCGTGTTCGCAAGTGTTTACGGCAGTATAATGCTTCAGGACGAGTCCGATCGCAAACGTATAAAAGGTATCATCGTCAATAAATTCCGTGGTGATATGCGGCTGTTTGATTCAGGTCGTAAACTCATGGAGCAGATTTGTAATGTCCCTGTGCTTGGTGTCGTGCCTTATCTCAATGACATTCATATTGAAGAGGAAGACTCCGTTTCGCTTGACAAAAAACACAGGGAGGCATCCTGTGACAACAAGATCAATATCGCTGTCGTGCTTCTTCGTCACATATCCAATTTCACTGATTTTGATGCCATAGAAAAAGACCCCCGCGTTCATCTTTTCTACACCAACAACGTGGCCGAGATTGCGCATGCCGACATAATTATTATTCCGGGAAGCAAATCCACTATCGCCGATCTTTATGAGTTGAAAACAAACGGTGTGGCCGATGCCGTGATTCGTGCCCATCGTCGGGGCTGTTCAGTTGTCGGTATATGCGGCGGCTTCCAGATGATGGGGCTTGAGGTGCACGACCCGGATGGCGTGGAAGGTGATATGCGGTCCATTGCCGGATTGGGGCTCCTTCCGGTTGTCACCGACCTCACCGGCCAAAAAGTCACACGGCAGGTAGAGTTTTGCTATGATGGCTCTCTTTGCCAAGGTTATGAAATCCACATGGGACAAACCTCGTTGCACGGGGGTGAACCTTTTGTGCGCTTGGCCGATGGCACTTCCGATGGATGTCGTGTCTCTGTTGGCTGCTGGGGAAGTTATATCCACGGCGTGCTTGACAATCCTGCCGTAATATCATCGTTGCTCTCCCCCCATGTTTCATGTGGTGATTCCCAACGCACATTTGATTATTCCGAGTACAAACAATCTCAGTACAATGCCTTGGCTCGCGAACTCCGCACCTATATCGACATTGATGCACTGTATAAAATCATGGGACGCGATGATTGACGGACACGGCGATGATTTATTCCGTTTCCCCGGAATAGTGAAGCATAATTTCAGCTCCAATATATTCAGCCGGGTGGACCATACCGCTCTATTGGCGCATCTGGCCGCCTGTGGCGATGACATTCTTCATTACCCCGAGCCACGTGCATACTCTCTGGAGAGCATGTTTGCCGCAGAAGCCGGAATCGATGCCCGACACCTATTGGTTACCAATGGCGCCACTGAGTGCATTTATATCATTGCCCAGATGATGCGCGACAAGCGGGCTGCCATAGTGGCTCCGGCATTTCGTGAATACGAGGATGCTTGTGCCCTCAATCATCTCATCGTTTCGTGGCATGAATCTTTGGCCGAGGCTATGAAAGTCTCTCCTGATTTGGTGTGGATATGCAATCCTGCCAATCCCACAGGACATGTCACCCCCCGTGAGCATATTTTGGACATTGTCTCTGCTTATCCATCCACGCTTTTTGTTGTGGATCAGGCTTATGCCGACTATACGCTTCTTCCTGTGCTCACTCCGCAGCAATCGGTTGAGCGTGGCAATGTCATTATGCTCTCATCGCTTACCAAGCGGTTTGCAGTTCCCGGATTGCGCATAGGTTATGCCATAGGGTGTGTGGATCGGCTCGCAGAGTACCTCAAGCCATGGAGTGTCAGCAGTGTGGCCATAGCCGCTGCCAAATATCTTGTTGAGCACAAGGCTGATTATCCCATTGATGCTGCTATGCTCCACAATCAGGGGTTGATGCTTTCTGCCCGGTTTCAGCAGCTTGGCATAGCTGTCTCTCCTACTGATTGCAATTTCATCTTATGTCGCTTGCCTCATGGCACGGCAGCCGATTTAAAAGAATGGCTTGTTAGCAACTATGGTATCCTTATACGTGATGCCTCCAATTTTCATGGCCTTTCGCCTGCTCATTTCCGTGTTGCGGCACAAACCATTCCTGAAAATGAATTACTCATCAAAGCTGTCTCACAATGGATTGGATTATAGCTCCTTTGCCTCTTGTCATAGGCTGGATTCTTGACTTTGTTTTCGGAGATCCGGCGCGGTTGCCGCATCCTGTTGTCCTGTTCGGTAAAACCATTTCGTTATTGGAGCATAAGCTGAACCACGGCTCTCATCGTGTTGCCAAGGGCGCTTTCATGGCTGTGTCATTGATCGTAGGCGTTTATCTGTTGTGTGCTTTTCTTATCCATTGGCTTTCCCCTTGGCTGTGGATAAAAATAGCCGTTGAATCCGTTTTGGTATTTTATTGTCTCGCAGGCACTACCCTTGTGCGCGAAGTCAGAATGGTATTTGAGGCCTGCGACCGTTCGCTTGAAGAAGGCCGCCGTCAGGTTGCGAGGATTGTCGGGCGCGACACCTCCACGCTTTCAGCCAACGAAGTTCGCACCGCTGCGCTTGAAACACTTGCCGAAAATCTTAGCGATGGTGTCATTGCACCGCTTTTCTGGTACGCACTCCTTGGCATTCCGGGCATGTTGGCTTACAAAATGGTCAACACCCTTGATTCCATGATAGGTTATAAGTCGCCGCGTTATCTTCTTTTTGGCCGTTTTGCGGCAAGGATAGATGATGTGGCTAATTTCATTCCGGCGCGAATCACGGCTTTCCTTATGCTTCTCGGTGCCGGCAAATTAAATCTTATTCCGTTTGTATTGCGCTATGGCAGGCAACATGCCAGTCCCAACTCCGGTTATCCCGAAGCTGCCCTTGCCGCCATTCTTGATTGCCGTTTCGGTGGCACCCACATTTACTTTGGCCAAGAAATTTACAAGCCTTACATAGGCACAAACCCACGATTACTCACCACTGCCGATATGCGCACTGCCATTCGTGTTAACCGCGCAGCTGAGATTCTCGCCCTTTTGATAGTGGTAGCCATACTGTGTGTTTGACAATATTCCGTCAGTGCGTGCCGTTGATAAGTTCATTGCATAGATTCTGTAGCACCGATGCCTCATTATGGTTCACATCTTTTGATGCGAATACAAATGTCACAACCGGATAAGATTTCACTGTTTTGAGAAAATTCTCAAAATCAGGATTCTTCCTCAGCTCGTTCTTGTACTTCACCACAAATTCCGTCCAGCGATTTGCTGCATCACCGTGAAACCATTCGCGAAGTTCGGTTGACGGAGCTATATCCTTTGCCCAATACTTGCAGTCGAGGCGTTCATGTGTCAGTCCGCGCGGCCATAATCTGTCCACCAATATCCTGTAACCGTCTGTCGCATCAGGCGTTTCGTATGCTCTTTTTATTTTGATTTCTGTCATTTGATGTATTGATATGTTTCACCATAATAACATCGGTGAAAAATCAACTGTTCATTGCATTGCGCAGCCATACCCGCAGGGCGCATGTGAACTTATATTCTTTCCCTATTGTTGTATGCTCAACCGAATGAATTATTATTTAATAGATCCACCGTTATGTTGAAAACAGATTACAAATTCGGGGAAATATTTCCTCTTGCATCTCAGATTGAGAAACATGCATCTAAGGTAGAGTTCAAAGAAATTATGGGTAACAGCAATGGTGGTATATCTTTGCTTGCCTTTTCCGCCGGGCAGGATTTTGCCACTCATGTCGCTCCTGCTGAGGTTATGGTAAACGTACTTGAAGGTGAGGTTATATTTACTATGATTGACAAACCTCTGCATCTTCACAAAGGAGAATTTATTCTTATGGGCAATGGTGTGCCTCACTCAGTGCATGCCGTTACTGATGCCAAAATCATGCTTGTTAAAATCAAACACGACTGACCTATGGGCAACCCTATGTTTTGCTATCAGTGCCAGGAAACGGCACGGGGCACCGGATGCACCATGCTGGGTGTATGTGGTAAGCATCCCGAAACTTCTGCACGCATGGATTTGCTGCTTTATGCGGTGCGTGGTATATCTATAATCAATCGTGCTCTCAGAACCAAAGGTGAGCCGTCTTGTGATGCAAGCCATTTCGTGATTGACGCTCTCTTCACCACTATCACCAATGCCAATTTTGATAATGCATTTTTGGATGATTTCATCCGGCGTGCATTTCAAATTAAAAATCTACTTGCCGGTACAGCCAAGAAACAGGGCATAGAGCTTCCTGATCTTCCTCAGGTAGAATTTTATGCTTCTCCTGAAGATGCTGAAAAATCTGAACCATTCACCGGTGTGCTTGCCGAAGAAAACCCTGATATTCGTGGTCTTAAGCAGCTTGCCATTTATGGTTGTAAAGGCATGGCCGCCTATGCGCGTCATGCGGCTAATCTCGGATTTGAGGATGATGATGTATATGCCATAATAGAAAATGCTATGGCCGAAACGGCTCGTCCCGATATTGACCCTGATGAACTGTTTTCGCTTGTTCTTAATGTTGGCGAGGGAGGTGTCAAGGTTATGGCACTTATTGACACAGCAAATACCCACACCTATGGCAACCCTGAAATAACAAAGGTTGATATAGGTGTGCGCAATCGTCCGGGCATACTTATAAGCGGTCATGACCTTAAGGATCTTGAGGAGCTCTTGGAGCAATCCGCCGACAAAGGAGTGGATGTTTACACTCATTCCGAAATGCTTCCTGCTCAATACTATCCTGCATTCAAAAAATACCCTCATTTTGCAGGTAACTATGGCAATGCGTGGTGGAAACAGACCGATGAATTTGAATCATTCAACGGTGTTTTCCTTTTCACCTCTAATTGCATAGTGCCACCGCGCAAAAATTGCACATATCTCAACCGTGTATATACTACAGGTGTAGTGGGAATGCCCGGAACGCATCACATACCTCAGGCACATGATGGCAAGCCTAAAGACTTTTCTCAGCTCATTGCTCATGCACAGAAGTGTCCTCCTCCCACAGCCATTGAGCATGGTGAGATTATTGGCGGTTTCGCTCATCATCAGGTCATTGAGCTTGCGCCGAAAATACTTGACCTCATTAAGCGTGGCAAGATACGCAAATTTGTCGTTATGGCCGGATGTGATGGCCGCTTCCCCTCTCGCGACTATTACACCAACTTCGCTCAGGCACTTCCGAACGATTGCGTCATACTCACCGCCGGATGCGCCAAGTATCGTTACAACAAGCTGCCTCTTGGTGATATAGAAGGCGTGCCACGTGTTCTTGATGCCGGACAGTGCAACGACTCTTACTCCCTCGTGCGCATAGCTCTTGCCTTACGCGATGCACTGGGACTTAAAGATGTCAACCAACTGCCTATAGTGTACAATATTGCATGGTATGAGCAGAAAGCCGTTATAGTGCTGCTCGCTCTGCTTGCATTTGGAGTGAGAAACATTCACACCGGCCCCACCTTGCCGGCGTTCTTCACCCCCGATATTCTCAAGGTGCTTCAGGATAAATTCCATATCGGCACCATTACCAACGTACAGCAGGATATCCACACACTTATCGGATAAACTTTATTTCCCGCTTTCGCTTTTTGTTGCTCATGGCATACACTGTTGCACCTCGGCTTCCGCCGGGGTGCTTTTATGTATCTGTTATTATACTCAAGATTGTGTCTTGGCTCATAAAAATCAGTATTTTTGCAGAATGAAGATAGTGAAATGCCGTAACGATTATTATCCTGCGCTCATAGAAATATGGGAGCGTTCTGTGCGCGCCACACATGATTTTCTGACCGATGATGTGATTAACGATATAAAATCGGCTTTGATTCCGGATTATTTTCCCAATGTAGATCTCTACGCCATTATGGATTGTGGTCCTATAATCGGATTTATTGGACTGGCCTCAGATACGATAGAGATGCTTTTCATTGACAGCAATAGCATGGGTAAAGGATATGGAACAGCTCTCATTGATTTTGCTAAAAAGAGAGGAGCAACGAGGGTTGATGTCAATGAACATAATGTCCGCGCGTTGGAATTCTATAAGGCAAAAGGCTTTCATATTATAGCCAGAGATGAAAAGGATGAAGCCGGACGGCCTTACCCTGTTTTGCATTTATTATTGGGTTGATTATGGATATTCTGAGAAAAGAACTGAACGCGATTTATGATAGCCAGCATCTGTCAGATGAAATTCTGGATAATTGCGAGATTCAGAGATATAAACACATTATAGAATCCTTGGCATCGGTGAGTGATGCGCTTTATGTCATAACCGATGCGTTGGCCGACCATTGCTATATATATTCCGGTAGCCTTGCGCGGCTATTGGGTCTCACTTCTGAGCCTCAGTACTGCACGGAACAAAATTCAAGCGACGAGGATGTAATCTATTCGCGCATACATCCTGCCGATTTGGTGGAAAAACGAATGCTTGAATATGAATTTTTCAAATTCGTCAACCCCCTGTCGGCATCGGAGAAGAAAACATATGTGGCTACAAGCCGATTCCGCATAAAATCCTATAAGGGTCAGTATATCTATGTTGACAACTCCACCCAAGTGCTTCATCCGTCTCCATGTGGCAAGATATGGCTCATTCTGTGCAAATACGCCATATCACCCGACCAAAAGCCGACTGATGACATACAGGCGGCCATAATATGCACCGCCACTGGTGCAATCAAACGCTTCTCTTTTACTCAGGATAAATGTCGGATTCTCACAGCGCGTGAAAAAGAGATTATGACTCTCATTATGAATGGCAACCTGAGTAAGCAGATCGCCGCTATTCTTGGAATCAGTGTCAACACCGTCAATAGGCACCGTCAGAACATCATAAGCAAACTAAGCGTAAACAATTCAGCCGAAGCAATTTCTGCAGCTATATCCATGAAGCTTTTATAACCGGCTATGGTTATAAATCAGTATTTCACGGTTTATGGCCTGAATGTATTTTTGCTGCAAAAAGCATTATTATGAAATCGGTTATTATTCTTCTATTGTTTTTGATGTTCTCGGCAACAGTGACGGCAACTCCGGAAAATGATAATTTCACTTGGTGCAATGCCACGGTCTATTTTGTCATTACCGACCGTTTCTGCAACGGTGACTCAACCAACGACATCAACTATGGGCGCATCATTGACTACGGCAGCGAACGCCTCAATGCCGCTACTTTTCATGGCGGAGACTTCAAAGGCATGCTTCAGAAAGCACGCGACGGCTATTTCACTCGCCTCGGCATCAGCGTGGTTTGGATGACAGATGTTTATGAGCAGATTCACGGATGGATGTCGGGTAGTGGTGCTGTCAATGATTTCCCTCATTACGGTTACCATGGCTATTATCCGCTTGATTACACTCAAATTGATAAAAACTATGGCACTGTTGAAGAATTTCGCGAGTTGGTCAACACTCTCCATTCGCAGGGAATACGCGTGATGCTTGGCGCAAATTTAAATGATCCCGGCTATCCAACCCTTCTTGATGCCGTACAATATGGATTTGCCGACACCGGTTTGTCTGAAACAGAAGCTGCTGCACATATCACAGACTGGAGCTATGACAATTTTTTTGCACAAAGACTTGGTTGGAACGGTTGGTATGGCAGAGGATGGATTAGGATGCCCGATGAAAATTGGGATGAAAATAATCCTCTTGAAGCCACTCTCTATGGCATGCCCGATTTCAAAGATGAGAGCTTGTCTCCGGTCAGGATACCGGCATTTTTGCACCGTAAATGGAAAAAGGAGGGGAACGAGAACAGCAGATGGGTTAACCCTTCCGCATTGAATCTGCGTAAAGACCGCGAGTGGACTCCAATGCAATATCTCATGGCATGGATTGCCTCATGGGTAGAGGAATTCGGTATTGACGGATTTCGTTGTGACATCGTGGAGAATGTTCATCTCAATCGCTGGAAAGAGCTTAATGATGCTTGCAATAAAGCTTTGGCAACATGGAGAAGAAAACATCCGTCCGATTCAGCCTCACGTTGGGCAGATAAATTCTATATGACAGGAGATTTTGAAAATTCGTCAATTGACCGTAAGTCCGGGTATGCTGATGCCGGATTTTCAAGTATGGTTAATTTTTTCTTTCCCAAGCATGGTGACCTTGATAATATTGTTTACACATGGCAGGCTTATGCCGACAGCATTGCTGCAAATCCGGGCTGGCACCCTTTCAGCTATCTCAATAACTCATATCATCGCGACGCCGATTCTGCTAATATGATTGACTGCATCACAACTCTTTTGCTTTCTCCGGGTGTCGCACAGATTTTTTATGGCGATGAAACCGGACGCAAGCTCAGCGATGCCCGCTTCAATGTTGATTCCGATCAGGCCTTCCGTTCGGATATGAATTGGAACGACATCGACTCAACACTTCTCGCACATGTTCGAAAACTTGGCAACATACGCCTTAATAACCCCGTGATTGGCAGTGGCAGACAGCGCACTCTAAACACCCACACATGCGTCAGATACAACGACACAGATACCGTATTGATATGCGTTAATCCCGAGAATTACAAATCTATTCCTACAGCTGAAGTATTTGCTGACGGAACGATGCTAACAGATCTCCATACCGACAATACTGCCGTAGCCCGGGATGGAAAGGTCTCATTCCCGTTCTATGCCAACCATGTGGCTATAATCGTGGCATCCCACCCACGTAAGTCCGATTAAGCCTTATATTTCAGTTTATATTTTGTATCTTTGCATATAAGGATAAAAACTGAAATATCATATCGTTTATGGAATTTGTATATTCATTGATAAATATGCTGGCGGATATGGCCCCGTATCTGCTTTTGGGATTTTTGGTGGCAGGCGTGTTATATGCCTTTGTGCCGGGCGGTTTTTACCGCAATCATCTTTCACGGCCCGGTGCATGGTCGGTGATTAAGGCCGCACTGATTGGTGTGCCGCTCCCTTTATGCTCCTGTGGCGTACTGCCCACCGCCGTTTCCCTTCATCGCAATGGCGCATCGCGTGGCGCGTCCACATCATTCCTTATCGCTACTCCGCAAACCGGCATTGACTCTATTGCGGCCACATATTCACTTTTGGGCCCTGCTTTTGCCATCATCCGACCGGTTGCAGCGCTTGTCACTGCCTTCATCGGCGGAATGTTGGTCAACCGTGAGGACAAGGTTTGTACCATTGACCCGAATATGGAAGTGGACACAATAGATGCTCCTGCTTCCGACAGCTTCGGCGGTAAAATCCGTGATGCATTGCGCTATGGATTCGTGGATATGGTTCAGAATATTGGTAAATGGCTGATAATTGGCCTTGTGATTGCAGCTGCCATAACGGTATTCATTCCCGATGGATTTTTTACATTTTTTGCCGGATACCCATTGTTGTCAATGATTGCTGTTGTGATTGTGGCAGTACCGATGTATGTTTGTTCCACTGGTTCTATACCTATAGCCCTTTCCCTTATGCTTAAGGGGCTTAGCCCCGGAGCTGCTTTTGTGCTTCTTATGGCCGGTCCCGCCGCAAATTTTGCTTCAATCATAATAGTCAGCAAATCGCTCGGCAAAAAATCGGCTGCTATATATCTCGGCACAATTGTAATCGGAGCTATAGTTATTGGACTGTGCATAGACTACCTCATGCCGCGCGAGTGGTTTACAATGCCGTTGGTTAGTGGAGAGGGAAATTGTCATCTGCATGTTGGATTGTTCCCCGCAATCTGCTCTGTTCTCCTTATAATATTGCTTATCAATGCACTAATAAAAAGATATACATCAAATAAATCAGAAGAAATGGAAAAAGCACAAACTGTCATCATTGTCAAAGGAATGACATGTGGCCACTGCAAAGCCATGGTTGAGAAAAACCTGTCAAAGCTTCCCGGAGTGGAATCTGTTACCGTTGATCTCGCTTCCGGCGAAACAAAAATACAAGGCAAAGTAGATTTTGCTGCTGTACGTGAGGTCATTGATGACCTCGGCTTTACAATGGAGTAAAATCTGTTTGGTCACCGATATTAAAATCATATCAACCGCGCTCTCTCACACAGGGAGCGCGGTTGACATTTATCAAAAAAAATGATGCTTATGGTATATACACCTTTGTGGACTTGTTGCCCTGGCGGCGGATGTATAGGCCGGATTCAGGGTTCTCAACCCTGATGCCCTGTAGATTGTAGTATTCCACCGGGGCATCGCCGCACTCATCGCTCTCCACCCCGTCAAATCCCGCAAAATCTATCTCTTGTATATTGCGGAAATACATCCATGGTGATGTAATCAGGAATTTACCGGAAGTGCCTTTGGGTATGTAGAGGATAGCTTCATTATAATCTGAAGCCTTAAAAATATTTTTGTCACCCGACATGGGGACGGTACTGTTGTAATATATGGATGGGCTGTTAGGATAAGAAGCATATAAATCAAAAGCATCTGAGCCAATTGAAGTAATTGAGGCTGGTATATGCAAGGTTTTAATCATGCAACTGTTGAATGCTTTGTTGCCGATTGATTTTACCCCTTCAGAAATTGTCAGCGTTGACAATTTAGAGCAATAGTAAAATGCATTATCCCCAATCTCGGTAACGGATGCAGGTATTGAGTATTCCGTAGGAACAGTGGCATAGCTCGCATATTTTATAACGCTTTTGGAACTGTTGAAAATCATGCCATTTTCCACTATGTCGGTTTCGCTATAGAAAATGGGCAGATATGGTGTCGTATCCCCCCAAGAGTCGGTATCCTCAATGGCTTTTTTATAGTCAAAGGTATTGCTGCATGCAAATTTATAAGGCTGACAAAAAGCACTTTCCATTATATCTGCTGATACACCAAGCGGAAATATGAAGTCGCGTAAGCCGTAAAAAGCATGAGAGCCGATTGAATCAATATTTTCATTCATGTTCAGATATTGGAGGGATGATCTGTAAAAAGCATACTGACCGATATGTTTAATATTGGGTAAATCAGCTGTATGTATGCCTTTTGCATAATAGAAAGCATAAGGCTCAATCTCTGTGAGCGATGTCGGTAGATTTATTTGTGAGATGCCTTTACATTGATATGCTGCGTATGCCCCAATGCTTGTGGTTGAGGTTGGAATATCTAAATTTCCGGCATAGGCACTTGGCACAAATATTAACCTTGAATAGTCGCCTGAATATATTATTCCGTCTTCAGAAATTGAAGCATCGTCATCATACCAGCACATGCCGTTGAATTCCGAAGCAAACCAATGGCTGTAATTTGGCTTGAACCGTACAGGCGCAGCAACTCTTGTAAGCTTGCTGCATCCTGAGAAAACCTCCTTGCCCATTATGGTTGCATTTTCAGGTATGTAAATTTCTGTTAGGAGTTCGTTGTTGGCTAATGCGCGGTCGCAGATCGTGGTAAGTGAATTGGGCAATGATATGGTCTCAAATTTACAGCCGTATAACGCTTGATCACCTATGAAAACCAGCTTGTCAGAAAAGGTTACTTTTGACAAGGCTGTGAGCTTCAGTGACTGGGTTCCGATATGCGTTACGTTTTCTAAATTTAATGATTTCAAGGCTTGGCAATTAAGGAAAGCAAAGTTGCCTATCGTCTCTACTGTACTTGGAATAATGGCAGAGCTAAGGTGCAGGCAAAAGTTGAATGCATTTGCCCCTATTGTCGTTGTTCCGTATCCAATTTCAAGACTCTTTAATTCATAGCACTCTTTGAAGGCCTCCTCTGAAATTTCCCGGACCGTACCTGGTATTTTAATCGCGGTAATGCCGGTTAATTTGAACGCGGCTTTGCCTATGTGGGTCAAGGCACTTGGCAATATCACTGTGCCATTTAATCCCAATTTTCTACAATTCCGAAACGCATTGTCACCTATTCTTTGTATCGTGTTTGGCAGTGATATGCTCTGCAAATGGTAATCTAAATCATTTTCTCTAAAAGCATCGTTGCCTATCTCTGTAACTACATAATCCGTGCCTTCATAAGTGATGGTTTCAGGTATGGTTACATCACATCTGGTCGTAAGAGTGTTAAATACTACTATCGCGTAATTTTTGCCTGATTCATCGGTATTTAGGCTATATGTGATGTCATCCTGTCGATAGCCGATTTGGGCAATGGCAGATGCGAAGCATGCCAGCACACATAATGAGGTTATAATTATCTTTTTCATAATATTTGTTTTTTGTTTTATCTTTTGATGAATACATCCCAGTCAGTTTCGTTACCGACATTGAAAATCTTGTCTCCGCGACTCCACGTGTCGGGCAGTGAAGAGGGTTTGGTGGTAGCAGTACACTCCACAGATTCGTTGAGATGGGTCACATCCTGAAGTTTCAGCGTGTCGGTATCAGGCAAAGAACCCAGAGGATTCGCCTCACTGCATTTCTGCCAGGGGTATCCTGACAGGAACAGGCCATTGTCATAGAGCATCATGGCGTTTACGACCGGAACATCTACTGTGTTCCAATCAAATTCTCGCACAATTTTGTTAATTATTGTATCACGTTCAACGCGACACCGGTACATTCTGAGGTAGCCTGACCATTTTGGGAAATAAGTCCCTCCATAAATTGGAATTAGCGTGCTTACGGCATTTGCATCTACCGGGTTGTCAATAAAATTATTTTTTTTGATAATCGTGTCGCCTTTGTTTTTGAGATGCTTGTATTTCATGCCGTTAGGATAGGCAATGATATTGCGCTGACGGTCAATGACAAACACCGCAAAGTATTCGTATTCACCCGATTCAGCATACCATCTGTCGTTTCGGTTGGGCATCATAGTAGCTGTGCGGCGATTGATGTTGTGCAGCTGATGGTTTACATTGTTTACTGCGAATCCGGCATTGATTGTGCCGGAGCCGGATAGGTATGGCGACAGGTCATTGAGTAATGTGGTTGCGATTGTATCGGTTAGAAATATTGAGTCGTTTTGATTTTCTGCTCTAAACTGTATCCCAACCGTGAGAGGCCATGTCACGGAATTCAATAATGCCACCTGCCTGTACTGGTTGGAGATATTGACTGTTGCCCCGTCTCCTACAATGATTTCCGGAGCGGATGAACGCGCGAGCCAAATTTTCTTTTTCGCCTCAAACTCCGTTCTCCGTTCCTCAAGGCTATAATAATCTTGAATTGAGTCGTTTGTTATGCCGGGAAACAGGTCATGAAAAGTACACAGATAGGTGTTGTTGTGGATTTCAGCTACACTTGGCGTCCCATATCCACCTCCGGCAACATATATATTGCCTCGTTCACTTTTATAGAAGAAATTGTCGGAAATAGTGACTTGAGAATTAAGTACACGGATAAGCATACCTTCGTTTGATTCCATTGAAGATTCCATATGGTTGTTGGAGAACGTGAGTCCCCGGCAACCATTCAACACTATTTCACCACCGGTTATATTGCACGATATCAATCCTCCACGATTCCGCCCTACATACAGAGTGCGGTTGTTTATGACCCGAGAGCCCATGAACGCATTTCCGGTGAATTGGAGATTATCGCCGTCACCGTTAAGATATATCATCCATTTGGTGTCATAAACAGTTGTATCGGTGGCTGAAGTTGTTCCGGGAGGCGCGTAATGAACTATGTTGACACCGGAAAAACGGCAGTCTTTGATTACAAAACCGTCGGCATAATCACGGCTTTTCACTATGGCCTGCTTGAAGTTAAGAAACCTGCATTGCTCTATGTCAAGTCCTCCGGCGGTAAACAGACCATTGAGTTGCGGAATGATCCGTTCGCTTTTGTCGCCGTTCATAAAAGTAATGTTGCGTACTACGGTTGTGAATGCCGGGTATGGGTGTACCCACATGTTAAACTGTTCCTCAATAGGCTCCGGGGAAGAGGGGTATTGTTCAACAGGCTTGGTGTTGACAAGCACCATGTAGCCCGATTGGAAGTTGGAGCAGGATGATGAATTTTTGTTTGCCACTATAGTGGTTCCGAGAAGATCGGAGTTGGAGCCGTTGCTCGGATTGGAGATGAATCCGTTTTCGCCTACAAGCTCTATGCCGTATCGCACGCGAATGGAGTGCTTTGTGGGGTAAAGCCCACGCTGCAGAAACACCTCACCGGTGCGTTTTAGCTCTATGGCCTTGTTTATTGGTGTGGACCAGTCATTGCATCCGGGAGATGCGAACCATTGGGGATAGGCCCTGTCCATATGCCAGTTACCGTCAATGTCAACGCCATCGAACACGAACGTGCATTTGGCTTCAAGAAAAGCAAATTTCTGGATCACGTAATTCTCCACAAATTCGGGACCTGATATTGTTCCCGACCCGGATATCGGAATATTTCCTATTCTTAATATTGATTCCGAGCCAAGATTAAGAGGAGTTGAACCGTTGAGAATCAACTTGCCCAATGTTACGTCAAGCAAGCATGATGTGGACAATTGCAGGGAGGCACCGGATGCCACGGTGAGCGTGCTGCCGGGTTGGAGAATGATTTGTGTGTTGCTGCCAACGGTTGCGGTGGCGTTTATTGTAACAGTGCAAAATTGGCCGAGCACAAACGTACACCCCGACCCGATGGTCAATGCAGAAAAAGAGACTTCGGCATTGTCGGATATGATAATCCGGGCATTGTCGGGGTATGTGGCAGAAATGGTTCCACCGGTTATCACGTGTCGTGGGGCGGAAATGTTGTTCATAGAAGTATAGATTGGTTGGTCATTGACAAAGATATAAAGTTTAGTGCAATAAAGCCTCCCCCGAATTGCAAAAAAATATTAAAGTTCACGGCTTAAACTTGTCAAAACAAGCTTTTATAGCTCTATTTGCAGAATTCCGGCGTAGTCGGGTTGTTGGCTGAACACATTGTCAAGCGTTGCTGCTCCTGACAGTAATAACGCATGTATCATTATGCCTCCATGGGTAAATAACAGCACATTCTCCTTGCCGCTGGCCTTTATGTCATTTAGGAACTCCTGTAGCCGTTGCTGTTGTTGTTCGGAGGATTCACCCCCTGTGGCCTGTACATGAAACCAGTCCTCAAACCACTCATTCAGCCTCGGATCCTTTATCTCATCCCAACGCTGCATCTCCCACTCCCCGAAATTCATCTCCATCAGGCGTTTGTCACGCACGGCATCCTCATACCCGCAAAATGAGGCAAGCTTCACGCACCGCGATAGGGGAGAAGTGTAAACAGCATCAAACTTCCTTCCTTTTAAATTTTCGCGTACTCTTTCTGCTTCCTCGGCGAAAGTTGCGCGTAACCCCACATCGCTTTGTCCGTAGCACACTCCTTTAGGCACATCCACCGATGTGTGTCTCACCAATGTCATTTTCATAATCCTGCTCCGTATAATATCGCAATGCCAACCCACATGCCCAATTCGCAGATAATGAATGTGGCACCGCAGCAATCGCCGGTATAACCCTGAATTTTTCGTTTCATGAGCATGAAAAGCATAGGCGCAATAAGCACCGGCATAATCAATGAGGCTATATATTGAACGGGCAGCAGCAGCAATGGAATTGCACCCCCGATACATCCGCCCATGCCTGCCACAAATCCGGTGCGATTGTATATGGTATGATTTTTGGCTTCCTCTATTTTTCTTGCGTAAGGCAGAAAATTCACTATGGTTGATGCCGCATATTTGCTCCATGCATCGCATGCCACAAACGCTCCGGCTGCCACCATGATAGGGAGTGAACTTGCTATTCCTGTAAACAAAATGTAATAGACAATGAGTGCTATCACTCCGTAAGTACCTATATGCGAGTCTTTCATTATTTCAAGAATTCGGCTGCGATTGGTGCCTCCGCCAAATCCGTCAGCAAAGTCGGCAAACCCGTCTTCATGCAGGGCGCCGGTCACTAACAACCGTGCTGTCAGAGCCAAAATCACAGCACACGATTTCGGCAGCACGCATGTTGCACCCAGATATGCAGCGGCCATTATTCCTCCTGTCAGCCATCCTACATAGGGCCAGTATCTTACCACATTTTTATAATATTCGGCAGGCACCTCCCCCAACCTCCAGAATGGCAGGTGGGTAAAGAATATCAGGGCAGCAAGTACGTGCTTCATCAGAAATATTTGGTCACATGCACCGCACTGAAGCGGTCCATCTCGTTTATCATCCTTACTGCCGACTCCAATATCGGATATGCGCACACGGCTCCCGAGCCTTCGCCGAGCCTCAAATCAAGGTTCAATATGGCTCGCACGCCCAGTGCGTCAAGCATCCTTTTATGTCCCGATTCGTCTCCGCAGTGGCCGAATACGGCGTAATCCATCACATGGGGATAAAAATGTGCCGCTGCTGCCATACATGATGTCATTATGAATCCGTCCACGATAATCAGCATCTTCAATTCGGCAGCTTTTAACATTCCTCCGACAGCCATGGCCAATTCATACCCGCCGAACCATCTTAAGCGATCTTCCGTGGAACATGGTCCGGTATAGTTGTTCCACGCGTGGAACAGTACCTCATATTTGTGTTCCACGCCTTTGTTACACAGTCCTGCCCCGGCTCCTATGCAGTCGGCCAACGTTATGCCGGTGAGGATATGCATCCACATAGATGACGGAGATGTGTTGCCACTTCCCATCTCTCCGAAACTTATTACGTTACAGCCTTTTGAGTGTACCATTTCCACTGTTTCAGCACCTCTTTTCAGGCACTCCTCCCATTCTTGAGGGGTAATGGCTGCCTCATGCAAAAAATTGCGTGTGCCACGGCGTATCTTCTTGTTTATTATGCCTTTGCCTTCCGGAATATCGTAATCCACGCCGGCATCTACAATTACCAACTCAAATCCATGCTGATTGCATAAAAAATTTATTCCCGCTCCCCCTCGGGCAAAATGGCTGACTTGCTGCCAAGTAACTTCTTTGGGCGATACACTCACTCCCTCATCAAGAATCCCATGGTCGGCTGCAAACAACACATTGCACGGATGATTGAGCTGTGGCTCAAGGGTTTGCTGTATGAGGCCAATCTTTATGGCAAGTTCTTCCAGTCGTCCGAGCGAACCTTTGGGTTTGGTTAGGTCGTCCACTTTTTCTTTGAGAAGCGGCAAAATGTCGGTATTGGGTGCGGAGATGTTGAATTGTTGCATAACTATTTTATTCTTAGCGGGATACCGCTTATAAGCATATAAACTTCATTGGATTCTGCGGCCACGAGCTGATTGATTGCGCCCTGAAGGTCGGTGAATTTTCGTTGCAGTGCGTTTGCGCTCACTCCTCCTAATCCTATCTCGTTTGTCACTGCTATTATGTTGACAGGCAATGAGATGAGTTTTTGCCATTCGGCGGTGAAACGCCGCAGGGCAAGTTGCGGGTCTTCATTTTCGGCAAACAGTATGTTGGAGGTCCACATGGTCAGGCAATCAATCAACGCAGTGTCATTGGCAATAGATAGTTCGCCCGGTGCCAACGGTGCCTCAAAATTTGTCCACATTGGGCCACGGCGAGCCTGATGAGCTGCCACCCTTTGACGCATTTCATCGTCAAATATCTGGGCAGTAGCTATATACGCGGGGTTGGCACACCGGTCAAGTGTGAGCTTTTCAGCAAAAGCACTTTTGCCTGAGCGTTGGCCGCCTGTGATGAGTGTGATGTTGTTTGCCATTTATGTTTGCAAATTTAGACATTTCTTTTTTAAATTCGTAATTTTGCAGTCCTATGACACCTGAGCAGCTGCTGAATATTGCAAATAACCGTTCCCTCATTGTAGTGGTGGCGGATGGCATGCATGAGCCTCCGCTGGATGTTCTTGGCGGGAGAACTCCTTGGCAGGCAGCTGACTGTGAATGCATGGATGCAATGATGCATGATTCCATTTCGCTTGTGCCTGATGGGCTGGAACCTAACACTGATGTGGCACTCCTGACCCTGCTCGGTTATGATGCCGGAGAGTGTGCCAATTGTCGTGCTCCATTTGAGGCTCTGGGGCTTGGCATAGAAGTGGATAAGGACGATATGGTGCTGAGATGCAATCTCGTTTCGATGCATAATGGCATGATTACCAGCCATTGTGGCGAAGGACTGACCGGTGAGCAGGCTATGGTTGTAGTGGATTTGCTGAATGGCCGATTCGGGTGCGATAATCTTCATTTTTATAACGGCAACGGTTTCAGGGCTTTGCTGAAGGTAAAAGGCATGACAGATTTGCCATCATCGGTTCCACCTCACAATATTCTTAATCAGCCGTATCAGTCGCATATGATAGACAATGCAACGCTTGCACGTATTAATGTTGAGGCTATCGCATTGCTCTCCACTCTTGGGTTTCCTGCCAATGGCATCTGGCTTTGGGGCGCGGGACGAGCGGGGAGTTTTGCTCCATTTGCTTACAACGGGGCATCCATAAGCGGTACTCAGCTTGTGCGCGGCATATCGCGGGCTGTGGGTATGGATGTGATAGATGTAGATGGGGCTGATGGAACATTCACCACGAATTTACGGGGGAAATGCGATGCGGCAATTTCGGCTATTGGTAATCACCAGTTTGTGCTTGTGCATGTTGAAGCATGTGATGAGGCATCCCATTCGTTGGATGTCAAAGGCAAGATTGATATGATTAAACGAATTGATACTGAGTTGGTTGCTCCTCTCAGGGAGTATGCATCGGGTCACGATGTTGCGTTAGTGATAACGAGTGATCACGGCACCAGTTCCATCATAGGAAAGCATCTCGCGGGGAAGGTGCCGTGTTATGTGCAAATTTAATTTGTGCGAATTGCAATTATTGGGCTTTTAACGCGTTAAATAGATATGAATTATACAGTACGCCATCCACGCCTGCAGATGTATTATGACAGTGCAGCCATGAATATTGCTTCTTTAGGAGCAGCTTTATCACTTGTGATACTTAGCCATTATGGCTTTGCTATATTGCCCATAGTAGCTTTATGTATATTTTTTGCTTTTATGGTGGGTTATTCCATTTGGTTTTGGGTCAGTAAGCCTAAAAATGTGCCAACAAGCAATTTCCTATCCAATGTGTCGCTATATTATATACTGTATGCTTTGATATTGGGAACTCTCTATCCGGTATCAGTAGGGTGGTGTGTCCTTGGATTGGTGGCTGCCATCGCCATTCTTTTGATCTACATTGTCAAAAGTTAAATAACATTGGTTATGAGTTTCAATAGATATTCTAAATAGTACTGGCTTGTGGTTTGATTTGCCTTATAGCCGGAGTAGTGATGCTTATAGCCGGAGCGAATTTAATTCAAGAAAATTCATTCTATAATTATGCCGGAGTACTGTTTGCCTGCCTCGGCGCAGTATTCGTGGCTCTCAGCTTCCGCAAAACTCCACCCAAATCCCCCAAATAGCTTCTGTTTTTGAATTATTGCTGTCCGATAAAACTTTTTGAGAAGCTAAAAATTAGGGCTGATTACATTTGCAAAAGCCAGCCCTTTTCGGTTAGATTATTTCTTTAATTTGTTCATACATAGGATATTTAGTAAATTTGCGCATCAAAATACAACTATATGGATATAAATCTTGACATAAATCATAATGCGCACGATAATGCAAGATTCAATATCGGATTATCATCTCGCTATCTGCCAGTGCAACTTTCGGCAACATCATTTGGGAAAATCGGTGATTGTGTTGCTTTTCTCGCTAACAATGCTGATTCTCAATCAACAAATATTATTGTTGATGATGATTCTGTGTTGTTTATTATCTTGTGGGATCAATTTTTGTTTGACGAGATTAAGGAATGTGTTCTCAAAATGGATTATTGGTTTACTAACTATAATTTCCATCGCATTACAGGTGAAGTTGATGGAGTCAAGAGAACTGTTTATCTTGATAGCAGGGCTTTTAATAAAATTGTAAATCCTCCCCAAAACTCAGCGACACGTATTAGAACTATAAGTCAATTCAAAGACTATGATGTTCTATATCCTTGTGTCGTATTCGTAAGTGAAGATTTCCGATCTGTTTTCAATGCAACCCCTATATTTCAAACTCCAAATGGGTTTGAAATTAAGAACAATTCTATTTCAGCAAAAGTAGGATATGAGTTACTGCAATATCATCAGTATAAGAATAATCTTGCATGCAAAAGTTATACACGATACTATGACCGATATAAAGTAACCAATATGCTCGGCACTCAGTATATTATTTATTCTGAGGAAGGATTTAAATTATTACGTCAATATTTCTTTGACACTTCGGATTACGCTACAAGTGAAATATTGTCAGATAAGGTGGTAGGTGCAATTACAATATTAGAGAATCCTGCCTTTGAAGATAAAATCAATTCTATCACTGTTTTCTTAACTACTGAACCAATTAAATTAGAGCGATGCATTAATATTGATATGGAATCATCCTCATTTGAGGATTATCCTATAAAATCGCTTAAACCTCAAGCAACTAAAGTTCTAACATTGGCTATCATTCACGCGATAGTTAAGAAGTATAATTATCAGCCCGAAAACAGACTGATTGATTATGAACTTTTAGGCGGATGGAATGACTTCTTACAACATTGTGCCGACAATGGATTACTCTCTGACATATCTTCCTTTATGTCTATGGATGAGACCGTAGCTAAACGCGCTTACGAAGCATTGTTATATGATTTTAGAAAGCAACCAGAATCTCTTGAAAGATTTATACGATTTATAGAATCTAATTTTGACTCTATGCCACAAGAAGATAAAGCCTTATGTGCTTTCTTAATTCCAAAATTTAAGGATTTATTATAACTATTGCGCATATAGTATAGAATGGCAACTCGCCGTTAGCCGCCTTTTTTTCGTGTCTTTTCCTCCATTATATATGTAACTTTATATATATATATAACTTCGTGGTATTAAATCAATACCTAAAAGCACTTACATCATATCACTCAAAGGCTATGTCGGGGCTATGACTTTGACTGTTCAACCGTTAACAAGGGATGTTTCAAGAACGCAGGCAAATTTTCTTATCTGCCAAATCGTAAGGTATTTTTGTCGCGTCTAATTGGCTCCATTGCACTTTATATTTGTGCAACATGTTACATGTTTTCTAAAGCGAAGGTAGCGTTGATTTTTAACATTTCAACCGAGTTTTGCTACTAATCCGCAAAACTACACCCAAATCCCCCAAAAAAATAAGCGGGCGATGAAAGCACACGCAAATATAGCTTGCTTTGTTGCAAATGTTTAAGGCAATATTTCCGGAAGTAACATATTGCCGGACTCAATAATATTTGTAAATTTGCAATGCCTTAGAAGGAGTCGCCGAGAGTTACTTGCAGCCCTCAAACAGGTTCGGATTCAGTTATGAATTGGATAATTCTAATTGTAGCCGGCTTCTGCGAGGTCGGCTTTACTTACTGCCTCGGAAGGGCAAAATCCGTTGAAGGTCTCGCATGGTGGGGCTGGATTGCCGGATTTCTTGTGTTTACAATTATAAGTATGGGATTATTGGCAAAAGCCACACAAAGCCTGCCAATAGGCACTGCCTATGCCGTATGGACCGGAATCGGAGCCGTTGGAACAGTTTTAGTGGGCATCCTCTTTTTCCACGAACCGGCAACCTTTTGGCGTTTGTTTTTCATCTTTACGCTAATATCTTCAATAGTCGGACTTAAAATTGTGTCATAAGCTATGGAGTTTCGTAAAATGTATGGGCATGAAAACGAAACGAGCATTGTGTTGTGTCATAACGTGCTGATGTAGCGAATGTTGGAGTTAAGCCGCTGATTTGCATAAGTTTAATTTGCTTTAATTTTAGTTTAATTTTGGGGCTGAAATCGGGGCTAATAAGTTTAATTTTACTTTAATCGGCTTTAATTTTGCTTTAATTTTAACGATATATTTAACGACTGGTAAATGGCTAATGCGCTGATAATGTGTGGATATATTAAACCGCCGTTTAATCAACTTTTAAGCGATTAAACGGCGGTTTAACGGTTGGACTGCTCCAGCGGTCTAAATGTGCGATGTTGCAATTTGAACAAGCCTTAAAAATGCGATGTTGCGCGCAGTTGGAGAGTCGTTAAATTGTTTAAGTTGTTGAAAATCAAGAATATTTTTTTGCCAAAAATGTACGTTTCGTTTTAATTTTAGTTGGGTAGTCATTAGATATTGCATTTTGAACTAAATTGCAACGGCGTTTTAACAATTCAGTTTTTTAAGTGCCGCCGAAATCTTTTGATGTAGTTCAGCATGGAATGAAGTTAACTCTTTGTACTTCTCAACAAATTTAAGCATTTGTCGAAGTTCCCCTATTACTTTGGGTAATGTGGGGAGTTGGGGGAGTTCTGCGGCTTCCTCGTTGGTTAGTGCTTGTGCTTTTTTTGCTTCGTCTATATCGCCGTTAATGATATAGAGAATTTTCCCGATAGTTTCTTTTGCCATGTGCTTTTGCTCAAATCTATAAATTGTTGTACGGTCAACGCCAAAGAATGTCGCCAAATCTTCTTTGCTGGTTATTCCGCTTTTAATGGCGTTCATGTAGTTCGTTAACGTTAATGTTTTGGGATGATGTTCGCGCAATACCCTATAAACATAGCCAGCCGAAACATTACATATTTCGGCTACTTCGTTAGGGGTTAAGCTCTTTGAGAGCTTGATTATGCGTTCTTTATTTGTCATTCAGCATATTACATATTTTTAAGGTTAAGAGCGGCGGCAATCGCCCGAAAGCAACTGCCGCCGCTCGTGTCGGGTTATTGTTTAGCAACGACTACAACGCGCGAATCGGCGGCGTTATTCGTCATGCTGTCAACAGCTTCAATAATGGTTTGCAGGGTGTAGAGTTCGTCAGAGCAAACGCCGCCTAAGCATTCGTTGCCATCGCCGTAGGCGTTCACAAGGCGGAAGTAAAGGCTTTGCAGTTCTCGGCGTAACTGCTGGGGTTCTTTGTTGCAGATGAACACGTCAACGAGTTCATCAAGGTTGTAGTTGGCGGCTTTTTTTGCTGCCGACTGAGCATTAATTAAATAGCCCATAACATTGAATTTTTAGGAGGTTATAAAAAATAGCGACCCTTAGGTGTCCTACGCTATTCAATGTTAGTAAGCGCCGGGGCGTTTCCGCGCTCCGCACCATAGGTCGCAAATATCTTTTGGGAGATTTGTTGATTGGGTTCATAACATTGAATTTTTAGGATAGTGCAAAGTTAATGAATTATTCTTACCCTGCAAAATCTTTGGCGCAAAATTGGGATAATTCAACACGGCTCTTTCATTTAAAAATGTCTTGTACTTCCGAAAAGCCTGTTATTTTA
>ENA-ORMN01000300-ORMN01000300.1-human-gut-metagenome-genome-assembly--contig:-NODE-300-length-62376-cov-5.214069_pt1 | contig 62376 bp, 76 predicted proteins | sample MGYA00242102_ERZ508993 | MGnify/ENA primary metagenome ERZ508993 (study PRJEB26280, sample SAMEA2338770) | human gut metagenome | biome: human gut; feature: human-associated habitat; material: faeces...
TTGAAGTATTGAATTTTCAAGGTGCTAGCCCATTTTTCCTATGGGAAGTTTGAGTAAAATAAAAAGTAACGAAAGAAGGCTTAAAGCATGATAAACACAGAGGGAACAAAGGTCTGGGCACACAGAGGAGCATCCGGATATGCACCGGAGAACACACTTGAGGCATTCAAGAAGGCAGAAAAGATGAAGGCTGACGGCGTGGAGCTTGATGTGCAGCTCACAAAGGATGGGGAGCTTGTGGTCATACATGACGAGACCGTGGACAGAGTGAGTGGAGAGAAAGGCTTTGTAAAGGACTATACACTCAAGGAGTTAAAGCGCCTCAATGTGTCAAAGCACATGCCGTCCTATGACAAGAAGACTCGCATTCCAACACTCGATGAGGTGTTTGACCTGCTCAAAAACACAGAGATGACCATAAATATCGAGCTCAAAAACGGTATCGTACAGTACAAAAATCTGGAGAAAAAGGTACTGGCGCTCGTGGAAGAGTATGATATGCTTGACAGAATCTGGTGCTCATCATTCAATCACGAGTCGATTGTGCGCATGAAAAAGCTTTGCCCTGATATGAGGTGCGGTCTGCTTTTTTCTGACATTATAGTAAATCCGGCAGAGTATGCAAGCGAGCTTCATGTGGATGCGCTCCATCCGGCAACCTACCATATGCAGGATGAAAACTACATTGACAAGGCGCACGGAAGAGGACTTAGAGCTCATGTATGGACTGTAAACGAAAAGCATGAGATGAAGGCACTTGTCAAGGCAGAAGCAGATGCAATTATCACAAATTATCCGGATATTGCTGTTGAAATAGTTAAAAATGCCTAAAAGATATATAAAATGCACACAAAATTAATTTATGTAAAGCTGAGTAAAGAAATGTAAAGTTTTTACCATGATTTTACATAACTGCGTTTTGGACTTTACATTAGCTTGATACTATTAACTTGTTGAATAGTTATTGATTAATTTTAATAATTTATCATGCTAATGGAGAGATTAATTATGTTGAAAAAGAAATTACTAAAGAAAGCGGTCGTCATAGGAATGATGGCAACGATGATAACAGGCTGTTCACAAGAGGTACAAACTACCAATGTGGACGGCCTTAATTCATATAAAAATGCGTCAAAGAGGTGGTAATGCAGCTTGCTGCAAAGGAAACACTCAGATGTGCTGATATCGTTGAAGAAATGTTTGTAAATTTGCATGAATGTATTGACAAAAAAGGCAAAAATATCGAAAATGAACTTAAGAGTGCACGGACATTGCAGAAGCATTATGTGCTGTGCGGTATAGCGAGAATTGGAATATTATCAGATGATATCAACGGAGAGGTAAATATTGCATAGGGAAAGAGTTTTGAAGGCACTTGCGGGGCTGCTTGTCGGGGTGGAAAAAAAGCTTCATCTGGCAGACAGAAGGAGACGCCGTGAGGATAAACTGATAGAGCGGGCAAGGCTGCTTGAAATGCAGCGGGCACAAAATAAAACGAACTTAAAAGACGCAGACGCGAATGGAAAAATATCATATAGAATAGGAGCATATATGCAGATGAAAAAACTGGAAGAAGTTTACACAAACAGGGAGCTGTCATGGTTACAGTTCAATGAGCGAGTATTAAATGAGGCGGGAAATCCAAGAGTACCGCTTGCAGAGAGACTGACTTTTGCATCAATCTACCAGACAAATCTGGATGAGTTTTTCATGGTAAGAGTAGGATCACTCATGATGCAGATGAATTCAAAGGAAAAGATTTTCGAGAACAAGACAAAGATGTCGAGTGAGGAGCAGGTATCGGCAATCCTTGACAGAGTATGCGAGCTTGAGAAGAAAAAAGCAAGGATTTACGAGCAGCTCATGGGTGAGCTTGAGCCAAAGGGCGTGCGCATAATCAATTTCAACAAGCTGTCAAAGGATGAGGGTGATTTACTGGAGGCATATTTTGATGCGCACATTGCACCTTTCCTCTCACCAATGATTATAGGAAAGCAGCAGCCGTTCCCATTCCTTGCCAATAAACAGCTCTATGCGGTAGTGCTTTTAACCACGCAGAAGGGAAAGAAAAAGACAGGTATCGTGCCATGCTCAAACAGCGTATTCAAGCGTCTGATTGAGATACCTACAAGACCGGGCACATTTATGCTGTCAGAGGAACTTATTTTACACTTTGTATCAAAGCTCTATCCAAAGTATGTAATCCGTGAGAAATCAATCATGCGTGTGACACGTAATGCGGATATCGATGCGCAGAGCATGTATGATGAGGATATGGATTACCGTAACATGATGGAGGAGCTCATCAAGAGGAGAGTGCGTCTTGATCCTGTAAGAGTTGAGCTTTCAAGAAAAATCAACCGCAAGGCGATTGACGAACTCTCGAGCTTCCTTGAGATTGGCAAAAAGCATTTTATCAGTGTAAAAACACCGCTTGATATGTCATTCGTATTCCAGCTTCAGCACTATCTGCGAGACAAGCAGGAGCTTTTCTTTGAGAAGCGTACACCGCGTGACACACCTGAGCTTTCGCTTAAGGAGAGTATACTCGGTCAGGTTGAGAAAAAGGATGTGCTTCTTTCATATCCGTTTGAGAGCATGAAGCCGTTTATCAAGATGCTTAACGATGCAGCAGAGGATCCAGATGTGGTTTCCATCAAGATGACACTATACAGAGTGGCAGACAAGAGCCAGATTATCGATGCACTTATAGAGGCCGCAGAAAACGGCAAGGAGGTTATCGTGCTTGTCGAGCTCAGAGCGAGGTTTGATGAGGCTAACAACATAGAGATGTCACACCGCCTTGAGGACGCAGGCTGTCAGATACTTTACGGACTCGGTGATTACAAGGTCCACTCAAAGCTCTGCCTCATCACAAAGAAAAAGGGCGATGGCTTTGAGTACATCACTCAGATTGGTACAGGAAACTACAACGAGAAGACCTCGCGTCTTTATACAGATTTATCCCTCATCACTGCAAACCAGGAGATTGGAGCAGATGCATCAAGGGTGTTTATGGCACTTCAGAGAGGTGAGACTGTTTCGGACGGAGATGTAAAACATCTGCTTGTTGCCCCAAAATGCCTGCAGAATAAAATTGTTGACATGATTGATGAGCAGATTGCCAATAAGAATGCAGGAAAACCGGCATACATCGGAGTTAAGATTAACTCTCTCACTGATAAAGTGCTTATAGACAAGCTTATCGATGCATCACAGGCAGGCGTGAAGGTAGAGCTTATTGTCAGAGGAATCTGCTGTGTGAAGCCACAGGTTGAGGGCGCCACAGAAAACATCACTGTAATAAGTGTTGTAGGAAGATATCTTGAGCATTCACGTATATACAGATTTGGTGTGGGCGATGATGAGAAGATTTACATTGCGTCAGCAGATTTTATGACCAGAAATACAGTAAGACGTGTGGAGGTTGCAACACCGGTATACGATGCACATGCTAAGGACAAGATCCGCCATATCTTCGACACAATCATGACAGATGACGAGAAGGGCAAGGAGCTTTGCGCTGATGGTGAGTATATGGACAGAAAGATAAACAGCACACCGATAGATTCGCAGGAGCAGTTCTTTGAGGAAGCATACAAAAATGCCGATAAGAGTGCGGACAATTAGTAAAATGAGGCAATTGCATAAAGATATGGAATATATCTTAAGCTTATTGGAGGAAAGATAGTATAATGGGAAAAAAAGAAGCAAAGACAAATGCAATAAGAATACTGGAAACAATGAAGATTCCATATGAGGCACGCACATACGAGTGCGATGACTTTGTGGATGCAGCTCAGATAGCAGACAAGCTGGGGCTTGACCACGCAGGCATGTACAAGACTATCACGACAGTCGGCAAAAGCGGTGGATACTATGTGTTTGTGGTACCGATAGATGACGAAATTGATTTCAAAAAAGCCGCAAAGGCAGCAGGTGAGAAGTCCATAGAGATGCTGCATCTCAAGGATTTGACAAAGGTTACAGGCTATATAAGGGGCGGCTGTACATCAATCGGAATGAAAAAACAGTATCCTACATTTATCCATGAGGCAGCTAAGGAGCAGGACAAAATCACGGTCAGCGGAGGCAGGCTTGGGCTTCAGATTACGCTGTCACCGGATGATTTGTGCAGGGCGGCAAAGGCAGAGTATGCAGATATTATAAAATAATTAAAATGAGAGTTCTTTTTCCTAGGCTTTTACACGTCAGTGTGTTATAATAAAGAAAGCTGGCGATTGCTAAGACAGACGGTTTGGCGAATAAACCTACAATGCAATCGTAATAATAGAACTAAAGCAGAGGAATAATAGAGATGGAAAAAATTATTTTAACAGGAGACAGACCAACAGGAAGACTCCATATAGGACATTACGTGGGCTCACTTCGCAGAAGAGTTGAGCTTCAGAATTCAGGAGAGTATGACAAAATATTTATCATGATTGCCGATGCACAGGCACTCACAGACAATTTTGACAACCCTGAGAAAATCAGACAGAATATCATAGAGGTGGCACTTGATTACCTCTCAGCGGGACTCGATCCGGCCAAGTCTACACTGTTTGTGCAGTCACAGATACCGGAGCTTACTGAGCTTACATTTTTCTACTCAAATCTCGTTACAGTATCGAGACTTCAGAGAAACCCTACAGTAAAGAACGAGATTAAGCTTAGAAATTTCGAGGCAAGTATACCGGTTGGCTTTTTCAATTATCCAATCAGTCAGGCAGCAGATATCACTGCCTTCAAGGCTACAACTGTTCCGGTTGGAGAGGACCAGCTCCCAATGATAGAGCAGACCAGGGAGATTGTCAGAAAGTTTAATTCTATCTATGATGAGGTGCTCGTTGAGCCGGATGTGCTTTTACCTGAGAATGAGGCATGCTGCAGACTTCCGGGTACAGACGGTGGACAGAAGATGAGCAAATCATTAGGCAACTGTATCTATCTGGCAGATACAGAGGCAGATGTAAAGAAGAAAATCATGAGCATGTATACAGATCCGACTCATATCCAGATTTCAGATCCGGGACATGTGGAGGGCAATACAGTATTCACATATCTTGATGCTTTCTCTAAGCCGGGACATTTTGAGGAGTATCTGCCGGAGTATGCTAACCTTCAGGAGCTTAAGGATCACTATACAAGGGGCGGTCTTGGCGATGTGAAGATTAAGAAATTCCTCAACAACATCATGCAGGAGGAGCTTTCACCTATCCGCGCAAGAAGAGCAGAGTATGAGAAGGATATTCCGGCTGTATATGAGATACTAAGGAAGGGCAGCGAGACAGCAAGAGAGGCTGCAGCACAGACAATGGCAGAGGTTAAGCGCGCCATGAGGATAAATTACTTTGAGGATGCAGAGCTTATAAAGAGCCAGAGTCAGAAATACGCGGAGAAGTAATATCTTTTATTTCAAAGACAATACGTTAGTGATGTCAAAATATTTTGTGGCATTATGTGTGTCATAAAAGCCACGGGGAGGCACCATGGTCAAGTTTTACAGGACAGATGACAAATTAATACATGAGCTGGATACGCTGCAGGGAGGTACCTGGATACAGATGGTCAACCCTTCTGTAGCAGAGGGACAGATGGTAGCGGATGAACTGAATGTTGATATTGAGGACGTACTTGCAGCACTCGATGAGGAGGAGAGCTCCCGTATAGAACTGCAGGATGGGTATACGTTGATTCTTGTGGATATACCTTCGATAGAGACTAGGCATGACAAGGAGTCATATACCACAATCCCGCTTGGCATCATACTTACAGATGATGAGATAGTGACAGTCTGTACAGAGGATACACCGGTGCTTCAGGTATTTTTAAATAACCGTGTAAAGGAATTTTCCACCAAGAAAAAGATGCGCTTTGTATACCAGATTCTTTACAGGATATCTGTACTGTATCAGAATGATCTGCGCATCATAGACAAGATGCGTACTGAGATTGAGGAGAGAGTCGGTGAGGATACAGAGGAGGACGATTTGATCGCGCTTCACGAGCTGGAATCTACACTCGTATACTTTGCCACATCACTTCGTGCCAATGGAGTTGTGTTAGAGAGACTGACCAGATACAAGCGCCTTGAGCAGTATCCGGAGGACAAGGAGCTTCTCGGAGACGTGATTGTCGAAAATAAGCAGGCTATTGAGATGACGGGAATTTACAGGGACATCATAAATGGTACCAGAGAGCTTATGAGTACGGTCATTGACAACAGACTTAACAATGTCATGAAGTCGCTCACAATCATCACACTTATCATGGCTATCCCGACGGTTATCTCAGGAATCTATGGTATGAATGTCAGCTCAAAGTGGGTGCCGCTAGCGACGACAGCACATGGATTTATGATTATAATAGGTGTTATCGTTGTCATATGTGTGCTGATACTGATTTTATTGAAAAAAAAGAGAATATTGTAATATATTGCGTATTCATTAAAAGGCCGCAGTATTTCATAGAAAATAATGAAATACTGCGGCTGATTTTATTTTAGAACTGATTATCAGATACTTTCAAAGCGTCCGCTTGCACCACAAGGCAGCACGAGTCCGTTTGAAGAAACCGGGAGACCAATTTCGCTTGCGGTTACCTTACCATCAAACTTTTTAAGTGCAGTGCTTATCATATAAGTGAGCACTGCAGGCTGCAAGCCAGTCGTATAGGAATTAATAAGGAAGAAAAGCGGCTTGTCGGTAAGGAGCTTTGCACAAAGCTGCACAAGCGGATATACGCTTTCCTCAATTTTCCAAATTTCACCCTTAGGACCTCTGCCGTATGACGGCGGATCCATTATGATGGCATCGTAATGATTGCCACGGCGGATTTCACGCTCAACAAACTTCACACAGTCATCCACAAGCCATCTGATAGGTGCGTCACCAAGACCGCTGCTTACAGCGTTTTCCTTAGCCCATGTGACCATGCCCTTTGAAGCGTCCACATGTGTGACAGCGGCGCCAGCGGCAGCGGCAGCAAGAGTGGCACCTCCGGTGTATGCAAAGAGATTTAATACCTTTACATCACGACCGCTTTTTTTGGCATCATAAATCTTCTTTGAAAACCAGTCCCAATTGGCAGCCTGCTCAGGAAACAGACCGGTGTGCTTGAAGCTGAATGGTTTTAAGTGAAATGTGAGCTCTTTATTAATAGGAAGAGAGTAGTTTATGGTCCACTCCTGCGGCAAATCAAAAAACTCCCACTCACCGCCGCCTTTCTTGCTTCTGTGATAGTGACCGTTAAGCTTTTTCCAGTTCTTATTAGTCTTTGGAGTGTCCCAAATTACCTGAGGATCGGGACGCAGCAAAATATATTTAGACCAGCGCTCAAGCTTTTCACCGCATGAGCAGTCAATAACCTCGTAATCTTTCCATCTATCTGCTAACCACATATGTTTATATTCCTTTCTTATCTGCGTGTAAAAAATAAACTACACGTTGCTTGCATTTAATCGGGTTTCTTCTATAATAATATACGTGCAAAAGTGTAATTTTTCAATGGAATATTATCCGAAATAAAAAAATAAATTTTTTTTGAAAAAAGTATTGCAATTATTGTAAACGTCATGTATAATATCACTTGCTGTGGCATGATAGCTATGAAGTTTGAAGTTACTGTCCATGAGACAGAGAATTCGGCGGAGCGAATGTCAAGTTAGGAAACTGACGGCAAGTCACTGTACAGAACAGATATGGTCTACAAAATGTAGAAACAACGTGTGAAAGTCCACAGGACACACACGGAGATGTGTACAGTCACCGCTTGTCGTACTGAAGTTAAAAGTGCGAAAAGGAGGCGACTTTTTTTATGGCAAGTCAAGTAATGAGAATCACATTGAAAGCTTACGATCATCAGTTAGTGGATCAGTCAGCTGCCAAAATCATCGAAACTGTTAAGAAGACAGGAACAAAGGTTAGTGGACCGGTACCTCTTCCGACAAAGAAGGAAGTAGTTACAATTCTTAGAGCCGTTCACAAATACAAAGATTCCAGAGAACAGTTCGAACAGAGAACTCATAAGAGACTTATCGATATCATCACACCTTCACAGAAGACTGTTGAGACATTATCAAGATTAGAAATGCCAGCAGGTGTATATATCGACATCAAAATGAAGACAAAATAATTTGTCAAAAATGAAAGCAAGTAATCCTGAAGGGTTTAGATATAAAAGTAACACACTTCCTATTTAATAGGGAATCAACGCAGTGTTCTGCAGTGTTCCACCTATATTAAGCTGTTCTAGGATGTTTTCGGTATGAATCTCATACAGAAAACCGCTGTAGATTAAACAGGAGGTATAACAATGAAGAAAGCAATTTTAGCAACAAAAGTTGGTATGACTCAGATTTTTGCTGAAGATGGTGCATTAACACCGGTTACCGTGCTTCAGGCTGGTCCATGTGTTGTTACTCAGATTAAGACAGTAGCAAACGATGGTTACAGTGCAGTACAGGTAGGCTTTGGCGATATCAGAGAAAAATTAGTAAACAAGCCGAGAAAAGGACATTTTGATAAGGCAGGAGTTCCTTATAAGAGATTTGTAAGAGAATTCAAGTTCGAAGATGCTGAAAACTATTCAGTAAAAGACGAAATCAAAGCTGATATCTTTGCGGCTGGCGATAAGGTTGATACAACAGCTATTTCAAAGGGAAAAGGATTCCAGGGTGCAATCAAGAGATTAGGACAGTCTAGAGGACCGATGGCTCATGGTTCTAAATTCCACAGACATCAGGGTTCAAATGGTGCATGCTCAAGCCCTTCAAAAGTATTTAAGGGAAAAGGAATGCCAGGACATATGGGCTGCAAGAAGATTACAGTTCAGAATCTTGAAATCGTTAAAGTTGATGTAGAAAACAACTTAATCCTTGTAAAAGGTGCTGTTCCGGGACCAAAGAAAGCATTGGTTACAATTAAGGAAACAGTTAAGTCAGGCAAATAGGTATTAGGGAAGGAGGAACAATCAAATGTCAAAAGTATCTGTATACAATATGGAAGGACAGCAGGTTGGCGAATTAGAACTGAATGATGCAGTGTTTGGTGTAGAAATCAACGAACATTTAGTAAATCAGGCAGTAAAGCTTCAGCTTGCAAATAAACGTCAGGGCACACAGAGCGCAAAGACACGTTCAGAAGTGAGCGGTGGCGGAAGAAAACCTTGGAAGCAGAAGGGTACAGGCCACGCAAGACAGGGTTCAACAAGAGCTCCACAGTGGACAGGCGGTGGTGTTGTATTTGCTCCAAAGCCAAGAGATTATTCATTCAAGATGAATAAGAAAGAAAAGCAGTTAGCTCTTAAGTCAGTACTGACATCAAGAGTTCAGGAAAATAAATTTATCGTTGTTGATGCAATTAAGATGGATGAAATCAAGACAAAGACATTTGTTAAGGCTTTAGACAGCTTAAAGGTATCAAAGGCACTCGTAGTTTTAAATGAAAACGATGTGAATGTTGTTGCTTCAGCAAAGAACATTCCGGGCGTTAAGACAGCATCCGCTAAAACAATCAATGTATATGACATCTTAAAGTTTGATACACTTGTGATTGATAAGGCAGCTGTAGCAACCATCGAGGAGGTGTACGCATAATGGCAGACGTAAAATACTATGATGTAATCCTCAAGCCTGTAATTACAGAAAAGAGCATGAATGATATGGCTGATAAGAAATATACATTCTATGTTCATACAGAGGCTACAAAGACTCAGATCAAAGAAGCTGTAGAAAAAATGTTCGAAGGAACAAAGGTTGCCGGAGTGAACACAATGAACTTAGAAGGAAAAACTAAGAGACGTGGAAGAACAACAGGTAAGACAGCTAAGAGAAAGAAAGCTATCGTACAGTTAACAGAAGATAGCAAGGATATCGAAATTTTCCAGGGCTTATAAGAAGCAGGAAATTCCGGAACAATGTGCATGATAAACTTCTCAGGTATATGCACGCCCCTGTAACACAGGGAAATATTAGTGGAAAAGGAGAAAAGAATCATGGGAATTAAGACATATAACCCATATACACCTTCCAGAAGAAACATGACAGGTCTTGACTTTTCAGATATTACAAAGTCAACACCGGAGAAGTCTTTAACAGTTTCTTTAAAGAAGAACTCAGGAAGAAATAACCAGGGTAAGATTACCGTTAGACATCGCGGCGGCGGTTCAAGAAGAAAATATAGAATCATCGACTTCAAGAGAAGAAAAGATGATATTCCTGCAAAGGTTATCGGTATCGAATACGATCCGAACAGAACAGCAAACATCGCACTTATCTGCTATGCAGATGGTGAAAAGGCATACATCCTTGCTCCGAACGGATTAAAGGACGGCATGACTGTAATGAACGGTGCAAATGCTGAAATCAGAGTAGGTAACTGCTTACCACTTGAAGCAATTCCAGTTGGTACAGAAGTACACAACGTTGAATTATATCCGGGAAAAGGCGGACAGTTAGTTCGTTCAGCCGGTAACTCAGCTCAGCTTATGGCTAAGGAAGGCAAATATGCAACACTTAGATTACCATCAGGCGAAATGAGAATGGTTCCAATCATCTGCCGTGCAACAATCGGACAGGTTGGTAACGTAGAACATGACTTAGTAAATATTGGTAAAGCAGGACGTAAGCGTAACATGGGTATCAGACCTACAGTTCGTGGTTCTGTAATGAATCCTAATGATCATCCACATGGTGGTGGTGAAGGTAAGACTGGTATCGGTCGTCCAGGTCCATGTACACCTTGGGGCAAACCAGCACTTGGCTTAAAGACAAGAAAGAAGAACAAGAATTCCAATAAGCTCATCGTTAGAAGAAGAGATGGAAAGAACATGAAATAAGGAGGATTACCAATGGCTAGATCATTAAAAAAGGGACCATTTGCGGATGAAAGCTTACTTAAAAAAGTAGAAGCAATGAATGCGTCAGGACAGAAGTCAGTTATCAAGACTTGGTCACGTCGTTCAACAATCTTCCCAATGATGGTAGGACATACAATCGCAGTACATGATGGAAGAAAGCATGTACCAGTATATGTAACAGAAGACATGGTTGGACATAAACTCGGTGAATTCGTGGCAACAAGAACTTACAGAGGACATGGAAAAGACGAAAAGAAGGCTAGACGTTAGTTTTAAGATTTTGAAAGGAGGTATTCATCCATGGCAAAAGGACATAGAAGCCAGATAAAGAGAGAAAGAAACGCTGTTAAGGATACAAGACCATCAGCAAAACTTTCATATGCTAGAATATCAGTTCAGAAGGCATGCTTCGTATTGGATGCTATCAGAGGAAAAGACGTTGAGTCTGCACTCGGTATCTTAGCTTACAATCCAAGATATGCTTCTTCAGTAATAGAAAAATTATTAAAATCAGCAATCGCAAATGCTGAAAATAATCAGGGAATGAGTGCAGAAAACCTCTACATTGAAGAGTGTTATGCTTCCCAGGGACCTATCATGAAGAGAATTAAACCAAGAGCACAGGGTAGAGCATACAGAATCGAAAAGAGAATGTGCCATATTACAATCGTTCTGAACGAGAAATAGTATTAGAAAGGAGAACAGGAATGGGACAGAAAGTTAATCCTCATGGCTTAAGAGTCGGTGTTATTAAGGAATGGGACTCAAAATGGTACGCACCTAAAGCTGACTTCGCTAACAACCTTATCGAAGATCAGAAGATTAGAAAGTATCTTAAGAATAAATTATATAGCGCTGGTGTTGCTAAGATCGAAATCGAAAGAGCATCAGACAGATGTAAAGTTATCGTTCACACAGCTAAGCCTGGTGTAGTTATCGGCAAGGGCGGTGCTGAAATCGAGAAACTCAAAGTAGAATTACAGAAGCTTACAACAAAGAAATTAGTTGTAGATATCAAAGAAGTAAAGAGACCGGATAAGGATGCTCAGCTTGTTGCTGAAAATATCGCTCTCCAGTTAGAGAACCGTGTATCTTTCAGAAGAGCTATGAAGTCTACTATGTCAAGAAGTATGAAAGCTGGAGCAAAGGGTATCAAAGCAGCAGTTTCAGGTCGTTTAGGCGGTGCTGATATGGCTCGTGGCGAATTCTACAGCGAAGGTACTATTCCACTTCAGACATTAAGAGCAGATATTGACTATGGTTTCGCTGAAGCAGACACAACTTATGGTAAGTTAGGTGTTAAGGTTTGGATTTACAAAGGCGAAGTACTTCCAACTAAAGCTGCTAAAGCAGAAGTAAAGGAAGGGAGCGATAAATAATGTTAATGCCAAAGAGAGTAAAGCGTCGTAAACAGTTCCGTGGTACTATGACAGGAAAAGCCATGAGAGGCAATAAGATTACTTACGGTGAATATGGTATTGTCGCTTTAGAACCAGCATGGATCAAATCAAACCAGATTGAAGCTGCCCGTATTGCTATGACACGTTATATCAAGCGTGGTGGTAAAGTTTGGATTAAAATATTCCCAGATAAACCAGTAACTACAAAACCAGCAGAAACTCGAATGGGTTCCGGTAAAGGAACACTCGAATACTGGGTTGCAGTTGTTAAGCCAGGACGTGTATTGTTTGAAATCGCAGGCGTTTCAGAAGAAATCGCAAAAGAAGCTTTACGTCTTGCTTCACACAAGTTACCAGTTAAGTGTAAGATCGTTTCTCGTGCAGATTTAGAAGGCGGTGATAACAGTGAAAATTAATAAATATGTAGAAGATTTAAAGGCAAAATCAGCTGCAGAATTGAATGATGAATTAGTAGCTGCTAAAAAGGAACTTTTCAATTTAAGATTCCAGAACGCAACAAATCAGTTAGATAATACTAGCAGAATTAAAGAAGTTAGAAAGAATATCGCAAGAATTCAGACAGTTATGTCAGAAGTTGCTTCCAAATAATTCATTGATTTAGGAATCTGAGAAAGGAGAATAGTATCGTGGAAAGAAATTTAAGAAAAACACGTATCGGTAAAGTTGTAAGTGACAAGATGGATAAGACTATCGTTGTAGCTGTACAGGATAACGTAAAGCATCCATTATACAAGAAAATTGTTAAGAGAACATATAAATTAAAAGCTCATGATGAAAACAACGAATGTGGTATTGGTGATACAGTAAAAGTTATGGAAACAAGACCATTATCTAAAGATAAGAGATGGAGACTTGTAGAAATCATCGAGAAGGCTAGATAGTAGAAAGGAGTATTATTATGATTCAGCAGGAAACAAGACTTAAAGTCGCTGATAATACAGGCGCTAAGGAATTGCTTTGCATCAGAGTAATGGGCGGTTCTACTAGAAGATATGCAAACATCGGTGACATAATCGTTGCTTCAGTCAAAGAAGCAACACCAGGCGGTGTTGTTAAAAAAGGTGATGTAGTAAAGGCCGTTGTTGTTCGTACAGTAAAAGGCGCACGTCGTAAAGACGGTTCTTATATCAAGTTTGATGAGAACGCTGCAGTTATTATCAAAGATGACAAGACACCAAAGGGAACCCGTATTTTTGGACCAGTAGCAAGAGAGCTAAGAGATAAACAGTTTATGAAAATTGTTTCTTTAGCACCAGAAGTATTATAGGAGGTGCAGTATGTCAGCCAGTAAGATTAGAAAAGGTGATTTAGTTAGAGTAATCACTGGAAAAGATAAAGATAAAGAAGGCAAAGTATTGTCTGTTAATGCAAAGAACCACACTGTACTTGTTGAAGGAATCAACATGGTTTCCAAGCATACAAAGCCAAATGCACAGAACCAGACAGGCGGTATTGTAAGCCAGGAATCTTCTATTGATATTTCAAACGTTATGTTAGTAGTTGACGGAAAAGCAACAAGAGTTGGTTTCAAAGTAGAAGATGGTAAAAAAGTGCGTGTTGCAAAAGCAACAGGTAAGGTTATTGATTAATTAGAGAGGAGGACCGTAAAGTGAGCAGACTTAAAGACACTTACAATAATGAAATTGTAGATGCATTAATGAAGAAGTTTGGATACAAGAATATTATGCAGGTACCTAAGCTTGATAAGATTGTAATTAACATGGGTGTTGGTGAAGCAAAGGATAACGCTAAGGTGTTAGACGCAGCTGTAAAAGACCTCGAAACAATCTCTGGCCAGAAGGCTGTTTTAACAAGAGCAAAGAAGTCAGTCGCTAACTTCAAGATCAGAGAAGGTCTTGCAATTGGATGTAAGGTTACACTGAGAGGGGAAAAGATGTACGAATTCCTTGATCGTCTTGTAAACCTTTCACTTCCTAGAGTACGTGACTTTAGAGGTGTAAACCCTAATTCATTCGATGGAAGAGGTAACTACGCTCTCGGAATCAAAGAACAGATCATCTTCCCGGAAATCGAATATGATAAGGTTGATAAGGTTAGAGGTATGGACATTATCTTTGTTACTACTGCTAACACAGACGAAGAAGCTCGTGAATTATTGACATTATTCAACATGCCGTTTAAGAAATAGTTAGGAGGGCACTTATGGCTAAAACATCTATGAAGATTAAGCAGCAGAGAAAGGCTAAATTTTCAACACAGGAATATAACCGCTGTAGAATTTGTGGTCGTCCACATGCTTATTTAAGAAAATATGGCGTTTGCAGAATCTGTTTCCGTGAATTAGCTTATAAGGGAGAAATCCCAGGCGTAAAGAAAGCATCCTGGTAGGATACAGCTTTCAAAAGATACACCAGGTTGCGTTGACAAACAGCCCTGGTGTGTGATAGAATAAACAGGTATTATGTGTCCGGACGGATGCATAACATAGAGCAACTCATGTAAGTCGCTTTTAAAACAATCGGTGAGTTTCCATCACCTGATATCATCAATCGCTTCTGCGATTGGTGAAAAGCGATACTGCTAAAGTTTAAGGAGGAAATTTTAAAATGGCAATGAGCGATCCAATCGCAGATATGCTTACAAGAATTCGTAATGCAAATACTGCAAAACATGACACTGTAGATGTACCTTCATCAAAGATGAAATTAGCAATTGCTGAAATTCTTTTCAACGAAGGTTATATTAAGAAATATGAAGTGATTGAAGATGGTATTTTCAAGACAATCCACATCACATTAAAGTATGGTAAGGATAAGAACGAAAAGATCATTACAGGTCTTAAGAGAATTTCAAAACCAGGTCTTAGAGTATATGCTGGAAAAGATGAACTTCCAAGAGTACTCGGAGGATTAGGTGTTGCTATCATTTCAACAAACAAAGGTATTTTAACAGACAAGGAAGCTAGAAAGCAGCAGGTTGGCGGCGAAGTACTGGCTTTCATCTGGTAATGTATAAATTGAAGGAGGTGCGGGCATGTCACGTATAGGAAGAATGCCTATCGCTATACCTGCTGGTGTTACTGTAGATATAGCAGAAAATAATAAGGTTACTGTAAAAGGACCAAAGGGAACACTCGAAAGAGTTTTGCCGGCAGAAATGGAAATTAAGAAAGACGGCGAGACAGTCGTTGTTACAAGACCAAATGATTTAAAGAAGATGAAATCATTACATGGTCTCACAAGAACACTTATCAATAACATGGTAATCGGTGTTTCTGAAGGATATACAAAAGAACTTGAAGTTAATGGTGTTGGTTACAGAGCACAGAAGCAGGGTAACAAGTTAGTTCTCGCTCTTGGATATTCACATCCTGTAGAAATAATCGATCCGGAAGGTCTGGAAACAGCTGTTGACGGAAACAAGATTATTGTTAAAGGTATCGATAAAGAAAAGGTCGGCCAGTACGCTGCTGAAATCAGAGCTAAGAGAGCTCCTGAACCATACAAGGGTAAGGGAATTAAGTATGCTGATGAAGTAATCAGACGTAAAGTTGGTAAGACTGGTAAGAAATAATTAAAGGAGTGAACAAAGATGGTTAGTAAAGAATCAAGAGCGGTTATCCGTGAAAAAAAGCACAAGAGATTACGTAATCGTTTTGCTGGTACAGCTGAAAGACCACGTCTTGCTGTATTTAGAAGTAACAATCATATGTATGCTCAGATTATTGACGATACAGTTGGAAATACATTAGTAGCAGCTTCAACACTTGAAAAGAGTGTAAAGGCTGAACTTGAGAAGACTAACAACGTTGATGCAGCAGCATATTTAGGAACAGTTATCGCAAAGAGAGCATTAGAAAAAGGTATTTCAACTGTTGTCTTTGACAGAGGCGGATTCATATATCAGGGTAAAGTTAAAGCATTAGCAGAAGCAGCAAGAGAAGCTGGTCTGGAATTCTAGTCGAGGAGGAACACACATGAAACGTACAATTATTGATGCTAGTCAGTTAGAATTAGAAGAAAAAGTAGTATCAATTAAGCGTGTAACTAAGGTTGTAAAGGGTGGACGTCACATGAGATTTGCAGCTTTAGTAGTTGTCGGTGATGGCAATGGTCACGTTGGTGCTGGTTTAGGCAAGGCTATGGAAATTCCAGAAGCCATTCGTAAGGGCAAAGAAGATGCTATGAAGAAGCTTATTGAAGTACCGGTTGATGCAAACAACAGCATTCCACATGATAATATAGGTAAGTTTGGCAGTGCTTCTGTATTACTTAAGAAGGCTCCAGAAGGTACAGGTATCATCGCAGGCGGTCCTGCACGAAACGTGCTTGAACTTGCAGGTCTTAAGAATATCCGTACAAAGTCATTAGGCTCAAACAACAAGCAGAATGTAGTACTTGCTACAATCAAAGGTTTGTCAGAGTTGAAAACTCCAGAAGAAGTAGCCAGACTTCGCGGTAAATCTGTAGAAGAAATCTTAGGCTAGGCTTAATAGGAGGAAATCAAAATGGCAGATAAATTAAAAATTACTTTAGTAAAATCTACAATTGGTGCTGTTCCGAAGCATGTAAAGACAGTTGAGGCTCTTGGCTTAAAGAAGCTTAACAAGACTGTTGAACTTCCGGACAACAAAGCAACAAGAGGTATGATTCAGCAGGTAAGACACTTAGTAAAAGTGGAAGAAATCTAATGACAGGAGGTGCAACAATGGACTTATCTAACTTAAAGGCTGCAGAAGGCTCAGTTCAGAGTGATAACTTCAGAAGAGGCCGTGGACATGGTTCAGGAAATGGTAAGACAGCTGGTAAGGGCCATAAGGGACAGAAGGCTCGTTCAGGAGCTCCAAGACCAGGCTTTGAAGGTGGCCAGATGCCATTATACAGAAGAATTCCAAAGAGAGGATTCACAAATAGAAATACTTTAGAAATCGTAGGTATTAATGTAAGTGCCCTTGAAAGATTCGATAACGATGCAGTAGTAACAGTTGACGAATTAATCGCAACAGGTATCGTAAAGAATCCTAGAGATGGTGTAAAGATTCTTGGTAATGGTGAACTTACAAAGAAGCTTACAGTAAAAGCAAATGCTTTCTCAGAAGGCGCAAAAGCTAAAATCGAAGCACTTGGCGGAACCTGCGAGGTGATTTAATGTTTAAAACACTTCAGAAAGCATTAAAAGTAAAAGAAGTTAGGCAGAAATTATTATATACGCTTGCGTTATTAGTAGTAGTCAGAATCGGTTGCCAGATTCCTATCCCGGGAACCGATTCCAGTGTAATTTCGCAAATTTTAGGTTCATTTGATTCAGATGATGCTATGGGGTTTTTTAGTGCTTTTACAGGTGGCTCATTTGAGAACATGTCATTGTTCGCATTAAACATTACACCATACATCACATCATCCATTATCATGCAGCTTTTAACCATCGCTATTCCGCGTCTGGAAGAACTGCAGAGAGATGGTGAAACAGGAAGAAAGAAAATTGCAGAGATTACACGTTATCTGACAATTGCACTTTCTATTATTGAGTCTCTTGCCATGGCAATTGGCTTTGGTAATCAGGGATTATTCGGGGATACTTCATCCAAAGCACAGTATTTCCTTGTGGTTTTAACAGCGGTTGTTACCATGACAGCCGGTTCAGCACTCCTTATGTGGTTTGGTGAAAGAATCACAGAAAACGGTGTCGGAAATGGTATTTCTATCATCCTTATGATTAATATCATTGCAAGAATTCCGGATGACCTTATGAATCTGTTTGAATCAAAGGTTATGATTACGGAATCAAACGGAAGATCAGTACTTGGTGCTGCATCTGCTGCAATCATTATCCTTGCAGTTATCATTGCAATGATTGCTTTTATCGTTCTATTAAATGGTGGTGAGAGAAGAATCCCGGTACAGTATGCAAAGAAAGTACAGGGAAGAAAGATGTTAGGAGGTCAGTCAAGCCATATTCCATTAAAGGTAAATACCAGTGGTGTTATCCCGGTTATCTTTGCATCTTCACTGATGCAGTTCCCGGTTATCATTTCATCTATTCTTGGTAAACAGCCTGGTGATGGAACCTTATGGGGAAAAGTTTTAAAACTTTTAAGTCAGGGTTATTGGTTTGATATTTCTAATCCAAGAGCATTTGCGTATACCCTTGGATATGTGCTTTATGCAGTATTAGTTATCGCATTTGCATATTTCTATACATCCATTACCTTTAATCCGATAGAAGTGGCTAATAACATTAAAAAGCAGGGCGGATTTATTCCGGGTATCAGACCTGGTAAACCGACCGAAGAATATTTGACAAAATTACTTAACAACATCGTATTTATCGGTGCTGTGGGACTTTTAATCGTTGCAACTATTCCACTTGTATTTTCAGGCATATTTGATGCGAAAGTATCATTTGGCGGAACCTCATTAATTATCGTTGTTGGTGTTATTCTTGAGACTCTTAATAAGATTAGTGCGATGATGGTAGTCCGCAACTATAAAGGATTTTTGGACGATTAATACGATATGGTCCACATTCGTGGCCAGATATATAAAACCCGCAGAAGATATACCTTTTGCGGGTTTTTTAAATATAAGAAAGGCGGTGCATATATGAAGATTATTATGTTAGGTGCGCCTGGTGCCGGAAAAGGAACTCAGGCAAAAATGCTTGCAGATAAATATAAGATTCCACATGTTTCAACAGGAGATATATTTCGTGCAAATATAAAGAACGGAACGGAATTAGGAACTAAGGCAAAAGTATATATGGATCAGGGAATGTTAGTACCTGATGAACTGACTTGCGACCTCGTGGTAGATAGAATTAAGCAGGATGACTGCAAAGACGGATATATTCTGGATGGATTCCCACGGACAATTCCACAGGCAGAATGTCTGGACAAAGCACTGGATGCTTTGAATGATAAGATTGATTTTGCAGTCAATGTGGAAGTGCCGGATGAAAACATCATTCGCAGAATGTCCGGAAGAAGAGCATGTTTATCATGTGGAAGAACATATCATATTGTATATAATCCGCCGAAAGAAGAAGGAATCTGTGATGAGTGCAAAAAAGAGCTTGTCTTAAGAGATGATGATAAGCCGGAAACAGTCGAAAAGAGACTGAAGGTATATCATGAACAGACACAGCCGCTGATTGATTATTACAGAAACAAAGGTGTACTTGCTGAAGTGGATGGAACCAGAGATATGCAGGAAGTATTTACTGCAATTACAGATGTTTTGGAAGCTTAAAGAGGCGATCACATGTCAGTAACAATAAAATCTCAAAGAGAAATTGAACTTATGCGCCATGCAGGAAAATTGCTCGGACAGACGCTGAAGCAGTTAGAAGAAGCAGTCAGACCGGGAATGTCCACATGGGAACTAAATCAAATTGGTGAAGAAATTATAAGAGGATATGGCTGTATCCCGTCTTTTCTTAATTATAACGGATATCCGGCCTCTATCTGTATTTCACTGAATGATGAAGTAGTACATGGAATACCGCGGAAAGATTTCATCATTCAGGAAGGCGATATTGTGAGCATGGACGCGGGACTTATCTATCAGGGATACCACGCAGATGCTGCAAGAACAGTAGGAGTCGGCGAAATAACAGAAAATGCAAGAAAACTCATAGAAGTCACCAGACAGAGCTTTTTTGAAGGAATCAGGCAGGCAAAACAGGGAAATCATCTCTATGATATTTCCGGTGCCATCGGCGATTACGCAGAAAGCTTCGGATATGGTGTGGTGAGGGATTTAGTCGGACATGGAATTGGAAAAAATCTGCATGAAGATCCACAGATTCCAAATTTCCGGCAGAGAAGAAGAGGATTAAAACTTCAGGCAGGAATGACACTTGCCATAGAGCCTATGATAAATGAAGGCAGTCCGGATGTGTGCTGGGCAGATGATGACTGGACAGTAATGACAGAAGACTGTTCCCTGTCAGCTCATTATGAAAATACAGTACTTATTACAGACGGCGAACCGGAGATTCTTACATTGGCTGAATCACTGTAAATATAAAAGAAGAGATTAGGAGGTTGAAAAAATGTCAAAATCTGATTTAATTGAAATGGAAGGAACAATCGTAGAAAAGCTTCCAAATGCAATGTTTAAGGTGGAACTGGAGAATGGTCATGTTGTGCTTGCCCACATCAGTGGCAAACTCAGAATGAACTTTATCCGTATCCTTCCGGGAGACAAAGTTAAGATTGAACTTTCCCCATATGATTTAAACAAAGGACGTATTATCTGGAGAGATAAATAAGAAACACTGCAAAAAAATGAAAAATATGCTTGTTTTTTTGTAAAAACTATGATATAGTCTTAAATGGACTTTTTTGAAAGGAGGATTTTGCTGTGAAGGTTAGATCATCAGTTAAACCTATTTGTGAAAAATGCAAAGTCATTAAAAGAAAGGGAGCAATCAGAGTAATCTGTGAAAATCCTAAGCACAAGCAGAGACAGGGCTAATTATGGCAGTCCGGCATTGATACTGTCTATTGTCAATGTCATGTAACAGTTAATTTTGCGGCTGCAGCAATGGAACACCAGGGTGCGTGGTAAAAGGAAACACTCTCATTCCTTACCGGGTGTCGATGGGAAGAAGTTGCTTCAATATAAAAAATAATAAAATAATAACTAAAAACTCGTAAATGTGGAACGCACACATTTCAGACGCAGAGACTTTATGCGGGCTGCGTAATCTGCAGGTTTACGAAAGAATTTTGATGGAGGTTGTACACACATGGCTCGTATTTCAGGTGTTGATTTACCAAGAGAAAAGCGTATCGAGATAGGATTAACCTATATCTACGGTATCGGAAGAGTTAGCGCAACAAAGATTCTTGAGGCAGCTAATGTTAATCCGGATACAAGAGTAAGAGACTTAACAGATGATGAAGTTAAGAGAATCAGTGCAGTTATCGATGAACATCACACAGTAGAAGGTGATTTAAGAAGACAGATTGCATTAAACATTAAAACATTACAGGAAATCGGATGTTACAGAGGCATTCGTCATAGAAAAGGACTTCCTGTTCGTGGTCAGAAGACAAAGACAAACGCAAGAACAAGAAAAGGTCCTAAGAAGACAGTAGCAAATAAGAAGAAGTAGTATTTAGTTATTAATTTAGATAGATTAAATATTTAGATTTTTCTTAGCAGTTTACAAATTATTATCATTATAGAAAGGTAACCCACATAAGGGAAGGTTAGTTTAAAATGGCTAAAGTTACAAAAAAAGTGACAAAGAAGCGTGTAAAGAAAAACGTTGAACGCGGACAGGCACATATTCAGGCATCATTCAATAACACAATCGTTACAATTACAGATACAGAAGGTAACGCATTATCATGGGCAAGTGCTGGTGGTCTTGGTTTTAAAGGTTCAAGGAAATCTACTCCTTATGCAGCTCAGATGGCAGCTGAAACTGCTACAAAGGCAGCTTTAGTTCACGGCTTAAAATCAGTAGATGTTATGGTAAAAGGTCCAGGTTCAGGAAGAGAAGCAGCAATCCGTGCGCTTTCAGCAAGCGGACTTGATGTTACAAGTATCAAGGATGTTACCCCGGTTCCACATAACGGATGTCGTCCACCAAAGCGCAGAAGAGTCTAATAGGAGGTGCACATAGATGGCAGTTAATAGAGTTCCTGTTCTTAAAAGATGCAGATCACTTGGTCTTGATCCAATCTACTTAGGAATAGATAAGAAATCAAATAGAGAGTTAAAGAGAGCAAACAGAAAGATCAGTGAATATGGTCTTCAGTTAAGAGAAAAACAGAAAGCAAAATTCATATATGGCGTTTTAGAGAAACCTTTCAGAAACTATTTTGCAAAGGCTTCCAAAATGAAAGGTCAGTCCGGTGAAAACCTTATGATTTTACTGGAAAGCAGACTTGACAATGTTGTATTCCGTTTAGGACTTGCAAGAACAAGAAAAGAAGCAAGACAGATCGTTGACCACAAGCACGTTTTAGTAAACGGCAAGTGTGTAAATATTCCTTCTTATCTTGTAAAAGCTGGTGATACAATCGAAATCAGAGAAAAGAGCAAATCTTCTCAGAGATATAAAGATATCCTTGAAGTTACAGAAGGAAGAATGGTTCCTGAATGGTTAGAAGCTAACCACGAAGCTTTAAGCGGTGTTGTAAAACAGTTACCGGAAAGAGAAAACATCGATGTACCGGTTGATGAAATGTTAATCGTCGAATTATATTCAAAATAAGATTTTAAATTTGGCAGCTTGCAGGGCATTCCATGCCTTGCGGGCAAGCCATCTTTTCTTAACAAGAAGTTTGATATGGATTGATATTTTGATTATTTCAAAGAAGGAGGGGCTTTATAGTGTTCGATTTTGAAAAACCTAATATTGAAATTGTAGAGATTTCAGAAGATAAGAGATATGGTAAGTTTGTGGTAGAGCCACTTGAAAGAGGTTATGGTACAACACTTGGCAATTCTTTAAGAAGAATTATGCTGTCATCCCTTCCGGGTGCTGCAGTAAGCCAGATTAAAATTGACGGCGTTCTGCATGAATTCAGTTCAATTCCGGGAGTAAAAGAAGATGTCACAGAAATTATTCTGAACATTAAAAACCTTGCAATTAAGAACAACAGCGACACAAATGAACCAAAAGTTGCATATATCGAATACAGCGGTGAAGGCGTTGTCACAGCAGCGGATATTCAGACAGACCCTGATATCGAAATCTTAAATCCTGATTTGGTTATCGCAACACTTAGTGGCGGAGCTGATACTAAATTATATATGGAGCTGACCATTACAAAGGGAAGAGGTTATGTCAGTGCAGATAAAAATAAGAACGATGAACTTCCAATTGGAGTAATTGCCGTAGATTCTATCTATACACCGGTAGAACGTGTAAATCTTGCAATTGAGAATACGCGTGTCGGTCATATTACTGATTATGACAAACTCACACTTGATGTTTATACAAATGGTACACTGGCTCCGGATGATGCTGTAAGCCTTGCAGCAAAGGTTTTAAGCGAGCATCTGAATCTGTTTATTGATCTTTCTGAAAATGCCAAGACAGTAGATGTTATGGTAGAAAAAGAAGAAGATCCAATCGACAGAGTATTAGAGATGAACATTGACGAACTGGAACTTTCCGTTCGTTCCTATAACTGTTTAAAGAGAGCTGGAATCAATACCGTAGAAGAACTGATTAACAGAAGTTCAGACGATATGATGAAGGTTCGTAACTTAGGACGTAAGTCTTTAGAGGAAGTACTGAATAAGTTGAAAGAATTAGGTCTTTCACTTAAGAGCGGAGATGACTAATCGACCGCAGGTAATACATGATTTATGGAATATAAAAGCAGATATCCGATAAGACCGAAGAGTGCGGGTATTTGTTCCACAAATGGAGGTTAAATTAAAATGGCTGGAAATAGAAAGCTTAGCAGAACATCTGCACAGAGAAAAGCATTAATCAGAGCACAGGTAACAAGCTTAATCGCTAACGGAAAGATTGTTACAACAGAAGCAAAGGCAAAAGAAGTACGCAAAGTAGCGGAAGGTTTAATTGCCCTTGCAGTAAAAGAAAAAGACAACTTTGAAGAAGTTACTGTTCAGGCTAAAGTTCCTGTAAAGGATGAAAATGGCAAGAGAGTAAAAGAAGTTGTTGACGGAAAGAAAGTAACAAAATACGAAACAGTTGAAAAGACAATCAAGAAAGACAAGCCTTCAAGACTTCACGCAAGAAGAAAAATGCAGGCAGTTCTTTATTCTGTAAAGGATGTTCCTACACAGGCAGCCGGCAGAAAGAAGAATACAAAGGTTGTTGATTTAACAGATAAGTTATTCACAGAAATCGCTCCTAAGTATGCAGATCGTAACGGTGGTTACACAAGAATCATCAAGATCGGTCTCAGAAAAGGTGATGCAGCAATGGAAGTTGTACTTGAATTAGTATAATTTGAAAGAATATCCGGGAACAGGTGTTATACCTGTTCCTTTTTTCGATTCTACTGACTCTTTTTCTCGGAAAGGCAGGATAGTATTTGCAATATGTGCTGGATTCAGATATAATAGAAAGAAGATAAGTGCCTTATATGGGCATATGATATGGAGGGAATATGGACAAGAATTTAGATAAGAAATATTTAAAACTGCTGGCAGAGAAATATCCGAGCGCAGCAGCTGCAAAGAGTGAAATAATAAATCTGACGGCGATCATGAGTCTTCCAAAGGGAACAGAATACTTTTTCAGTGATATACATGGAGAATATGAAGCATTTCTGAATCTGCTCAGGAGTGCATCTGGAACGATTATGGATAAAATACGGATCTACTTTTCTGATTCCATGACAGCAGAAGAACAGGAAAATTTTGCACATCTGATTTATTTTCCGGAAGAAACACTGAAGCTGTACCAGGCACAGGGATTTGATAATGAGAAGCAGAAAATCCTCATCTTTCGTCTGATTCGTTTGTGTAAGGAACTTTCATCCAAATACACCAGGTCAAAGGTCAGAAAAAAACTTCCGGCAGATTATGGTTATGCGATTGAAGAACTGTTGAACGTAGATACGGACGAGATGGATAAAAAGAGATATTATGATGAAATCATTAATTCAATCATTGATTCCACTTCCGGTTCAGATTTTATTACCCATCTGTGTATTCTGGCACAAAGACTTGCGGTGGATAAACTGCATATTATTGGAGATATTTTTGACAGAGGACCAAGAGCCGACATTATTATGAACGAACTCATGAATTTCCCGGATGTAGATATCCAGTGGGGAAATCATGATATTTCCTGGATGGGAGCAGCCTGCGGAAACCTTGCACTGGTTGCAAACGTTGTCCGGATTGCAGTAAGTTATAATAATTTTGATGTACTCGAAGATGGATATGGAATTAATATGCGGCCATTATCCATGTTCGCTTCCCGTGTATACAAGAATGATGAGTGTAAGGGATTTACGCCAAAACTTCTGGACGAAAATGTTTATGATAACGTGGATATCCAGCTGGCGGCAAAGATGCATAAGGCAATCGCCATTATCCAGTTTAAGCTGGAAGGACAGATTATCGAGCGTCATCCGGAATATAAAATGGATGACAGAAATGTGCTGAAAAAAATTAATTATGAAAAGAAAACAGTTACGATTGAAGGTGTGGAATATCCATTAAAGGATACTACATTCCCGACCATTGATCCGAAGAAGCCTCTGGAACTGACGGAAGGAGAGCAGGAACTCCTGTATACCTTAGTAACTTCATTCCGTCATTCGGAATTATTTAACCGCCATGTGGAATTCCTGTATAACAAAGGTTCGATGTATACCTGTTGTAATTCCAACCTTTTGTATCATGGATGTATACCGATGAACCAGGACGGAACATTTACGGAAATTACACTGGATGGAAAACATTATTACAAGGGAAAAGCACTTCTTGATTATATGAATCAGATTGTGAAGGATGCATATTATACAAAAGACAGAAATGCTGTGGATTTCATGTGGTATTTATGGTGCGGAAAAAATTCTTCCGTATATGGAAAGAGCAAGATGTCCGCATTTGAGGGATATTTTATCGAAGGTACGGATGCAAGGAAAGAAATTTATAATCCGTATTATAAATTAAGCAATGACGAGAAAATCTGTGATATGATTTTCCGTGAATTTGGCTTAAATCCGGATACATCCCATATTATTAACGGTCATGTGCCGGTAAAATTAAAAGATGGGGAAAGTCCGGTAAAGGCGAATGGAAAACTCTACGTCATTGATGGGGGAATTTCCAAAGCATACCGTACAAAGACGGGAATCGCAGGATATACCCTGATTTTCAATTCCCATCATATCGCACTTGCGGAGCATACGATTGCCTCAAAAGACAGAGTGCTTGCAGGGCAGAGCAGCTATATTAATTATAAAGTATCTCCGGTCATGAAAATTACAGAACGCATGAAGGAGAGAGTAAGGGTTGCAGATACTGATACCGGTGAAATGCTCAGGGAACGAATCAAAGATTTAAAAATGCTGGTAAAAGCATATGAAGATGGACAGGTGTAATGGTGTAAACAATGCAAAAAATTGTGCAAATAAAAGATTTAATTCATAAATTTGTGGATACAGATGCAGAAGGAAATGTTACGGGAGAAAAAAATGCGGTAGATTCGGTATCACTTGATGTAGAAAAGGGAGAATTTATAGCAATCCTGGGACATAATGGATCCGGCAAATCGACTCTGGCAAAACATATTAATGCCATATTAATGCCGACTTCCGGTACTTTATATGTGAATGGAAAAGATACTGCAGATGGCAGGAACATCTGGGATATCAGGCAAAGTGCAGGAATGGTATTCCAGAATCCGGATAATCAGATTATTGAGACCGTTGTGGAAGAGGACGTTGGTTTCGGACCGGAAAATCTCGGAGTAGAAACAGAAGAAATCTGGAAAAGGGTGGAATCTGCCCTGGGAAAAGTCGGAATGCTTGAGTTTCGGAAACATTCCCCGTCAAGACTGAGCGGCGGACAGAAGCAGAGAGTTGCGATTGCCGGTGTCCTTGCCATGCATCCGGACTGCATCGTACTCGATGAGCCGACCGCCATGCTGGATCCGCATGGCAGGCAGGAAGTAATACAGACCTTAAAGGAATTAAATGAAAAAGAAAAAGTAACCATTATTCTGATTACACATCATATGAATGAAGCTGCCCTTGCGGATAAAATATTTGTTATGAATGAGGGTAAGATTGCTTTGCAAGGGACTCCGAAAGAGGTCTTTTCGCATTATGATGAAATGAAGAAAATCGGACTGGATGTGCCGGTTTCCACTGAAATAGCCCATGGCCTGAAAAAGTATGGATGGCATATGCCGGATGATATTATTTCCGAAGAAGAACTGTTAGACAGTATAAAAAAGAATCTTCCGGAAAAAGCAGAGAAGGACACAGAACATAGAGTGGAGCAGAAAAATGAATCGAAAGCAGAACAGGACAACAGGGAGGCACAGCAGCAGAAGGATTCAGGCGAAGTTATACTTTCCCTGCGTGATGTGAATTATATTTATTCTGCGGATACCGTATATCGCAGGCATGCGTTAAAAAATGTCAGTCTGGATATTTGGAAAGGAGAATTTATCGCAGTAATCGGACATACCGGTTCGGGTAAATCCACGCTGATTCAGCATTTAAACGGTTTAAACAAACCGTCCTCCGGAAAAATTCTGTACAAGGGACAGGATATCAGCGAAAAATCTTTTAAATTAAGTGATTTGCGCAAGAAAGTGGGGCTGGTATTTCAGTATCCGGAGTACCAGCTCTTTGAAACGACAGTATTGCTGGATGTGGCATTTGGACCGAAAAATCTGGGCTGTGACAGGGAACAGGCAGAACAGCAGGCAAGGGAAGCACTGGCTCTTGTCGGGCTTCCGGAAGAATGTTATGAAATGTCCCCGTTTGAATTGAGTGGAGGGCAGAAGAGAAAAGCTGCGATTGCCGGTGTCCTTGCCATGAATCCGGAGGTGCTGATTCTGGATGAGCCTACCGCAGCACTGGATCCGTATGGAAGGGATGAAATTCTGTCCATACTGGAAGATTTGCACCGTAAGAAGAACATTACCATTTTGTTGGTTTCACACAGCATGGATGAGGTGGCAAGATTTGCACAGCGAATCATTGTAATGGATAAAGGAGAAATCCTTATGGATGGTACTCCGGCAGACATTTTCCGCAGGCATAAAGAGCTGGAGGAGATTGGGCTGGCGGCACCACAGGCAATGTATATAATGAAAGAATTAAAGGAATACGGACTTCCGGTGGATACAGAGATATTTACACCACAGGAAGCTGTAAAAGAAATAAACAGAATCAGAGATGGAGCAGAACAACGATGAAAGATATTACATTGGGACAATATTATCCTGCAGATTCCATAATACACAGGCTGGACCCCAGAGTAAAGCTTCTGGCGGTGATCTGTTATACCCTGTTTTTATTTATAAATGATACGTTTATCAGTTACCTGCTCAATATAGCAGTACTGACGGGCATAGTAATACTGACCAGAGTTCCTTTCCGGCAGATTGTAAAAGGCATAAAGTCAATCCTGTTTTTATTGCTTTTCAGTGTTGTCTTTACCGTATTATTTACAAAGGGAGATGATATTCTGTTTGAATACGGAATTATCGTCATATCCATGCAGGGACTTCTTCTGGCCGTAAAAATATGTATCAGAATTTTTCTTTTGATTATGATGTCAACCGTACTCACACTGTCAACGACTCCGACAGATCTTGCGGACGGACTTGAAAAATCCTGTGGATTTTTAACAAAAATTCATGTTCCGGTGCATGAAATTGCAATGATGATAACCATTGCATTGAGATTTATACCGATTCTTATGGAGGAAACGGATAAAATCATGAAAGCACAGAAGGCAAGAGGGGCGGATTTTGAAAATGGCAATCTGATTGAACGGGCAAAGAGTCTTGTGCCAATCTTTATTCCATTAATTGTTTCATCCGTAAGAAGGGCAATGGATCTTGCGATGGCAATGGAAGCAAGATGTTACCGGGGAGGTGACGGAAGAACAAAGATGAAACCGCTGACTTACCGGAAAAGAGATAAGATGGCATATCTGATTATGTTTCTTTACATGGTTGGAATGACTGCCATAAAGATATTAATTTAAGCAGACGAGGAAAGAAATGTCAAAACGAGTTTTTTTAAGAATAGCATATGATGGGACGAATTATCATGGCTGGCAGATACAGGATAATGGAATCACGGTGGAAGAAATCATCAACAGGAAGCTGACGGAGCTTCTGGGAGAAAAGATAGCAGTTATCGGGGCAAGCCGTACCGATTCCGGAGTGCATGCACTGGGGAATGTTGCGGTATTTGATACGGACACAAGGATTCCGGCAGATAAGATATCTTTTGCGTTAAATCAGAGACTGCCGGAGGATATCCGCATACAGGAATCAAAGGAGGTAGCCGGAGATTTCCATCCGCGTTTCTGCAACAGCCGGAAAACCTATGAATATAAGATTTTAAACAGGCGGTTTGCCATGCCGACAGAACGTCTGTATTCCCATTTTGTATACATGCCGCTTGATTTTGAGAAGATGAAGGAAGCGGCGGCTTTTATCGTGGGAGAACACGACTTTAAGAGTTTCTGTTCCACGAGAACCCAGGTGGAAAACACCGTCCGCACCGTATATTCGCTGGAACTGGACAAGAAAGGCGATATGATATATATCCGTATCTGTGGAAATGGATTCCTCTACAACATGGTAAGAATCATTGTCGGGACACTGATGAAAGTAGGTCTTGGGTTTTATCCGCCGGAGCATGTCCGGGAAATTATCGAAGCAAAAGATCGGAATGCTGCCGGACCGAAAGCCGCAGCCTGTGGACTGACATTAATCCGGCTGGAATATGAAGGCATGGATTATGAGAGGAAAAATTAATAAAACAGATTGACAAAACTGGCAAACTAAGATATAATACTAAATTGTGGCAGCATACAGAACGGCTGATTACCGCTTTGATATGTTTTCACGTTTCGCGTAGATGTCCGGGTTTTACACAGACGGACAGACATGTTGGAGGAACTGCACGGCAGTTCGGGTTTCTCTTATTTTTAAAAATATCAGAAGCCAAGAATATCTATTAATCAAAGTTTACAGGAGGAAAAACCAATGAAAACTTTTATGGCTAGTCCAGAAAAAATTGAAAGAAAATGGTATGTAGTTGATGCAGAAGGACAGACATTAGGTCGTCTTGCTTCAGAAGTTGCTAAGGTTTTAAGAGGAAAGAACAAACCGGAGTACACGCCACACGTTGATACAGGTGATTATGTAATCGTTATCAATGCTGATAAGATTAAAGTTACAGGTAAGAAGTTAGATCAGAAAATGTATTATCATCACTCAGATTATGTAGGTGGATTAAAAGAAGCTACATTAAGAGAAATGATGCAGAAGAAGCCTGAAAAGGTAATCGAACTCGCAGTTAAGGGAATGCTTCCAAAGGGACCTTTAGGAAGACAGATGTATACAAAGCTTCATGTATACGCTGGTGCTGAACATCCACATGCAGCTCAGAAACCAGAAGTTTTAACATTTTAATCGGCGATAGGAGGAAATTACAATGGCTAAATCTAACGATAAGTTCTACGGAACAGGAAGAAGAAAAAAGAGCATTGCCAGAGTTTACTTAGTACCTGGTACAGGCAAGGTTACAATCAATAAAAGAGACATTGATGAATATTTCGGACTTGAAACATTAAAGGTTATCGTTCGTCAGCCTTTAGTTGCTACAGAAACAGTAGACAAGTATGATGTATTAGTAAATGTAAAAGGTGGCGGTTACACAGGTCAGGCTGGTGCTATCAGACATGGTGTATCAAGAGCTTTATTACAGGCAGATGCAGATTTCAGACCTACATTAAAGAAGGCTGGATTCTTAACAAGAGACCCAAGAATGAAGGAAAGAAAGAAGTACGGCTTAAAAGCAGCAAGACGTGCTCCACAGTTCTCAAAGAGATAATATCCGCGATTGCCACAGGCAGTGCAGAAACGAAATATTACGTCAAAGGAATGTTTTTATATTCCTTTGGCGTTATTTTTTTCTATGGGATTTATTAGGATATAAGTAATATAAGTTTTGTCTAGTCAAATAAAAAAAGAAAGGGTATAATATATAATAAAAAAGAGCAAATAGAGGTAAGTGTATAAGGTATAAACTATTATTGGGAGAATAAAATGAAAATTTTTTTAAAAAATATTGGAAAATTAAAAAGTGCAGACGTAGAAATAAAAGGCATTACCATTATTGCCGGTGAAAATAACACAGGAAAAAGTACAGTTGGAAAGTCGTTATATTCGATTTTCAATAGCTTTTATAATGTTGATGTGCAAATACGTAATGAAAAGATTCAAAGCATAGAAAATATTTTAGCATTAATATATAGAAATGCTACAGCAAGATTGACTTCGCGTGTGGATTTTGAAGAGATCGCATATAGCATTATTAATAATGCAAATAAGTTTGAAAAGTTAGAGCAGTTAAAAGATGAAATCTGGAAGTCAATTATGCAATATGATGAATATTTTGAAAAAAATGCACAAATAGAAGATGCAGAAGAATTAATTTCTCATATTTATGAAATATTACAAATAACAGATGAAAAATTTTTTAAAACAGTATTGGATAAAAATCTGGAAGTAGAATTTAATGGACAAATTAACAATATATTTACTAAAGATGAAGCAGAAATTAAATTACAGATAAAAGATGAAGTGATAGACATAACAATTCGTGATGATAAAGTGTATAATATTGGCAGTAGAATAGATTTGCAGACAGAAGTGTTGTATTTTGATGATCCGTATGTGTTAGATGAGCAAAGGAGAATAGAATTATTTAGAAATAGTATAAATTATTTAGATCATAGATCGCATTTGAAGTCTAAATTATCTATGGGTGAAAAAAATCTAAACGTAATAAATGAGATTGTTGTTAATAATAAATTTGAGAAAATTTATGATAAGCTTAACGAAGTATGTGATGGCAATATTGTAAAGTCAAGACGTGGATGGGGGTATAAAAAGAAGATGTTCTTGATGTGCGTAATTTGTCAACAGGATTAAAAACATTTATTATTTTAAAAACACTTTTAACAAATGGAGTAATTGAATTTAATAGTACAATAGTATTAGATGAACCGGAAATACACCTGCATCCAGAGTGGCAGCTGATTTTTGCAGAACTTATTGTGTTAATTCAAAAGGAATTTGGAGTGCATATTTTGGTAAATACACATAGTCCATACTTTTTAAATGCTATTGAGGTATATGCAGCAAAACATGAAATAAATGATAAATGTAAATATTATTTAGCTGAAATGGACGGAGAAAGTTCGTATATAAAAGATGTGACTGATAATATTGAAAAAATATATAGTAAACTGGCAAAACCGCTTCAAGAGCTGGAGAATGAGAGATATAGTAATGATTGAATGGAAAAAATACAAAATTTTTAAAGAAAATGTATCTACTTTAAAGGAAATATCAAAAGATGACAGTGATCCAAAGAATATCCAGTATATGACAGAATCAATGAATCCGGCAATTAATTTTGATGATGTAAAAACACAATATGCAAATAATTTAGAATTATCTGAAGAAGTAGTATCATCTGTAGATGGAATATTTGAAAGTTCAGAATGTCTGATTTTTGTCGAATTCAAGAATGGAAAAATGCAGGGTGAAAAATCAAAAGTAAAGGATAAAATCCGAGATAGTTTATTGATGTTCTGCGATATAACTGGAGAAGAAATAGCAGATACCAGAAAATATGCAGAGTTTATTTTGGTATATAATATTCAAAAAAATCCGATGCCGAATCAGTTAAAAAAAGCTTCCTTTCAAGAATCGCAATCAAGAGTTAATATTGCCAAGTATTTATGCGAAAAAGCTAATAGTGAATTTATCAGATTTGGATTAGAGAAATTTAAAAAGATATATTTTAAAGATGTGCATACATTTTCAACTGAGGAATTTGAAAAATATTTAGTTGAAACAACAAATATTTAATCCCCCAGCCAGAAAGGAACAAACATTATGGAATACCAGTACCGCATCGGAGTGGGCTGTATCGGCTGCAGGCAGTGTTACCGATGCTGTCCGGCAGGTGCAATCACCCATTGTCCGATGAAAATTGATCAGGAAAAATGCACAAAGTGCGGAATTTGTTATGAGAAATGTGCGGGGCATAAGATTCTGAAAATAGTGATGGACAGAAAATAGCATATGCATATTGTAAAATTCGTCATTTGCAAGTATAATAGATAGGATGACAAGAGCAGATGTAAAGACGAGGAAGAGAAATGAGTAATTCAAATATTGCACCATTTGTAAAATGGGCTGGAGGGAAGCGGCAGTTACTTCAGCAGATAAGAGAAAGAATGCCGGAACAATACAATAATTATTATGAACCCTTCATAGGCGGTGGAGCAGTATTATTTGAATTACAGCCGGAACATGCATGGATTAATGATATTAATACTGCCCTGGTTCATACCTACAGACAGATTCAGGGCAATCCGGAGGATTTTTTAAGAGAAGTGGAAAAGCTGGATCAGGAGATGCCGGAAGATGGAAAAAGTTACTATTATGAAATGCGGGAATTATATAACGACAAGCTGATGAAGCAGGAATATGATACCGGGCTGGCGGCATTGTTTGTCTTTATAAACAAGCATTGTTTTAATGGATTATACAGGGTAAATGGAAAAGGACTTTTTAACGTGCCGTACAATAACAGCCGGAAAGCATCTGTGGACAGAGAACTTATTCTGGAAACATCCCGATATCTGCAGAAAGTCAGAATTACGCAGGGTGATTTTGAAGAAGCCTGCAAAGAAGCCGGAGAAGGTGATTTTGTCTTTATAGACAGTCCCTATGCACCACTCAATCCGACCTCCTTCGAGTCCTATACAAAAGAAGGATTTGATATCGAGAGCCATAAAAGACTGGCGGATCTGTATGACAGGCTTACCGGGCGAGGCTGCTACTGTATGCTGACAAATCACAATACAGAACTGATTAATCAGTTATATCAGGGCAAAGGATACCGGATCGACGTAGTAAGTGTAAAGCGTATGATAAATTCCGATGCATCAAAGCGGACCGGTGAAGAAGTCATTATATGCAATTATTAAAGGAGAATATAATAACAATAAATGGAAGACTTATTTATAAAAAAAGTACCGTTTTATTATGAAACTTGTCAGGCGGGGCTGGTTCTGGGGGACTCGTTTAAGATCCTTACGAAGATAAAGCCGGAATCTGTGGATATGATATTTGCAGATCCGCCGTATTTTCTCAGCAACGATGGCATTACCTGTCAGGCGGGAAAAATGGTATCTGTAAATAAGGGGTCCTGGGACAGAATTTCAGCAAATGGAACCGGAGTGAATGAGAAACACAAGTTTAACAGAAAGTGGATCAGGTTATGTAAGAAAGTATTAAAGCCGGATGGCACAATATGGATATCAGGAACATTACACAATATATATTCGATTGGTATGGCATTGGAGCAGGAAGGCTTCAAAATAATTAATAACATAACATGGCAGAAAACAAATCCACCGCCAAACTTAGCATGTCGATGCTTCACTCATTCTACAGAAACCATTTTGTGGGCAAAAAAGAATGATAAGAAGTCACGGCATTTTTTTGATTACCAGAAAATGAAAGAAATAAATGGCGGGAAACAGATGAAAGATGTGTGGACAGGCTCTCTGACCAGACCATCCGAGAAAACGGAAGGAAAACATCCGACACAGAAGCCGGAATATCTGCTCGAGAGAATCATACTTGCATCAACAACAGAAAACCAGATCATTCTTGATCCATTCTGCGGTTCAGGCACAACCGGGGTAGCAGCCCTCAAAAACGGGAGAAATTTTATCGGAATAGACTTTGAGGAAGAATATCTGGAACTGACAAAGAGAAGACTGGAGAAAATAACAGATGAATAATAGAAATTTTGAACAGTGGATTGCAACCTTCAAACCAAGTATAGCAACCTATGATTATTACAGTGATTTTCCTAAAATAATACGGAATATCGAAGAATGGAAAATTGAATTAAATATTTTAAATGCACTGGTTGGCTCAAAAAATATGGAAGAAGATTTTGAAAAAATCATAACCAGATATCCGGAAACATTGAAGTGCATTCCGCTTCTGCTGGCAGTAAGAGAAAATAAGATCTATGCACAGGATGAAGATGGACAGTTTTTGTATGATTTTAAGAAGATGAATTACAATGTGGACAGATACAGGGAATTTATGCGAAAAACAGGACTGTTTGATTTGCTCCAGAATCATATCACAGGTAATCTGATTGATTATGTAACAGGGGTTGAAGCGGGTCTGGATTCAAATGCAAGAAAGAACAGAGGTGGCCATCTCATGGAAGATCTTGTGGAAAAATACATACAGGAAGCAGGATTTGAAAAAGACAGAAATTATTTTAAAGAAATGTATTTAAAAGATGTGGAGAAAAAATGGAATATCGATTTATCTGCTTTGTCCAATCAGGGAAAAGCTGCGAAGCGATTTGATTTTGTCATAAAGACAGATCAGATGATATATGCGGTTGAGACGAATTTTTATGCCAGCAGCGGTTCAAAATTAAATGAAACGGCACGAAGCTACAAAATGCTTTCACAGGAGGCGGATACGATAGACGGTTTTACTTTTGTATGGTTTACAGACGGTACAGGCTGGTGGAATGCAAAAGAAAACTTAAGGGAGACATTTGATGTCATGGAAACATTGTATAATATAGATGATATGGAGAATAACATAATGAATAAGCTATTTATTTAGAAATACAGAAGAGGTAAAGATATGGGAGAACTTATTATTCAGGATAAAATTATTATCAGCGAAATAGAAAAAGTATTGGATATAATATACAAAGCCTCCGGACGGAGAGCGGATGCAGGGTTAATCAAAAAATTTATCTGTAATGAGAAAGCGACAAAATTTTATATCGATGAAAAACTGGGAAGTTCCGTGGAAGAGCAGAAGGATTCCAGATATGTGTGGCTGGATACCGGGTATCTTGACACAAAGGAGCGTCCGCTTATGGTATGTCTTTATAAAAATGGAAACGTATACATTGGAAATTATACGGGGACATTCCGCAGCCTTGCGGATTATGTAAAAAATTATAATAAGAAGACTCCTGTGACAGAGCAGAATTACAGACGTTTTCTTGATAAATACAATCGGAAAATCCAGGACAGGAAGCTGAAATATATAGGTTATGAAGATGTTCAGGCAGCAGATCCGGAAGAGCAGGATTCGTGCGATTCAGAGATGGCAAGAAAAATCAAGGCATTAAACTTTATATTTGAGGCAGTAGAAGAAAGCAGTCCTGAGGACAGTGCGGAAGAAAATCTGAAAGAGGAAGCAGAAGAACTAATAACAGAAGAGATAATTACCAGACAGCAGAACGAAGAAGAAGAGATAACCATTGGGCTTCTTATGGATAAAATCCAGGGAATGGAAGCATATATTTCAGAATTGCTGGAAATTATTTCAAAAAATGAAAAGCAGAGTGAATCTGTAATCCGGGAACTGACAAAGAAAAATGAAGAATATCATGAAACTATTCTGCATATCCGGGATTTTAAACAGCAGGAAGAAGAGCAGGCATTGGCAAGGGAGCAGCAGAAGAACGAAGAAGAAGGAAAAAGAGGACATGAACTGCTCAAAGGAAACCAGAAAATTCTTGTATTGGGAGATGCAGGAATTACACTGGAAATCATGCAGGCGATTGCCAAAAAAGAATATGGATTTGCCAAAAATGATATTGAATTTCAGGTGGATTATAAGAAAATTGTAGGAGTATCAAAGAGAGTCCATAGCAGCAACCGGTATGCAGCCATGATACTGGGAAAATGTCCGCATAAAGTGGCAAATCTCGGAAGCTGGTCCAGTATTATTGCAGAATTTGAGCAGGCAGGTTATCAGGGCGAAACCGTTGCAGCGAGATCAGAATCCGGTGAACTCAAGATTACAAAAGGATCTTTCCGCAATGCACTGGAAGAAATATATCAGAAGTTAAGTAATCAAAGCGAAAATTAATTATTTGTTATAAGAGAAATAATAAAAATATCCGGGAGAGACCGGACATTTAAAAAGTGTCCGGCTTCTGCCCGGAATTTTTGTACATTAATAGTTATTCAGCCAGACTGTATTTTTCAGGATTTTCTGGAATTACAGCCGGAGTATCAGCATAGATTATACAGTACCAGTAATAATCAGGGTACTTACTCCAGGATTAATAATCCATGCACCCGTAGCCGCATCCTGTGTATAAGTGGCAGCAGGAACGGTAATCTGTCCTGCGTTAGTTGTAAATAACCCTGTAGTTTCATCATAAGTATAATTTGTTGTTTCCGTCCATGCCGTTCCATTGAAGGAGGCAGTCAGATTGGTTAATATCGGATTAAATGCATCCGTGATAACAGCATCCGTTTCGGCAGTTGCCGGTGCATTTCCCGTATTCTGAATTACAAAAGTATAAGTCAGGGTACTGTTTTCCGTTACTGGTACAGGACTGACAGACTTTGTAATTGTCAAAAGCGGAGCACTGTCAGAAGTTACCTCTTCGGTTATTTCCACAGGTGTAATGCCAACTCCTGATATGGTAGCCGTGTTGCGGATTACGGAACCGCTTCCCAATGGTGCAAACTGATTTGTCGCAGTTTCATAGGCTATGGTAATATTTCCGTTTGCCGGAATACTAAGACCTGTAACGGTCAGAGGCGGACCTGCGGTAACAACAGGATTTGCCTGGAGTACCCCATTGATATAATACTTAATGGTATCAGGAATATAACTCAGAGGAACAAGAGTTCCAGTATCAAAGTTATAAGATCCAAGATTATCAGAAACTGTAATTCCGGTGAAAGCGGTATTTCCGGAATTAACAATGCTGATAATATAAGTGATTGTATCGTTTTGTTCATAAGTGTTTCTGACTGCGGTTTTGGTTGAGGACAGAACTTCTAATATTTCACCGACTGCAATATTGGAATTAGCTACTGCATTTCCATAGCGCAGCTGTGCCTGATTGGTAAAACGTGCCATAATTATTATCCTTTCTCTTAAATAGTTTCGGATTTGTTCGGACTGCAGGATTTACAGTATTATTGTGTAATTTCTGCAATCGTCGAACACATCACAATATAATATATGTAAGAGAATGGATGTTGGTCCATGTGGTTTAATAATTATGCAGAAGTTTTATGAAGGCAAGGAGCAGTTTCTTGTTAGATCTGTTAAGATTCCGGAAAGATTCAATCAGTTCCCGTTCATCTTTGCTGTATTCCGAGGAAATATCACGGAAAGGTGTATTATTTGAAAAGAATTCACCCAGCGTAATATGGAAACCTTTGCATATTTTCTCCAATGTAGACAATGTAGGCTGGTTATTCTTCAGGAACAGGGAATTCAGCGAGGAATAAGGAATATCGGACTCCTTTGCCAGCTTGTAAAGTGACCAGTTTCTTTCGTTCATTAGTTTTTGGATTTTCATTAAAGTATCGTTCATTAAAAACACCTCTTTCTTTCTTGATACCCCTTATTTTATAAGGATTTTCAGCCTTTTTTTAGATGAAATCAGACAAAGGTAATATAACGAATAAAAATATCATGAAAAAGCATAATGTTTGATTGACAAAACTGATAAACGATGTAGTATATCAAGTATATATAACGAAAAAGCATAACATATGTTTGCGTTACAAATAAAACATAATAAGAAAAAGATTATCGTAGCAGGAGTAACAGCAGCCATTCTGATCGTAGGAGCAGGGATCTTCTGTGTCAGTGCAGGAAACAGGGAAAATGATAAGAAAACAGAAATTACCCAGTTAAAGAAAGAATCAGACGAAAAAGAGCAGACCGAAACGGAAACAGAAACAGAAACAGAGACTCCGACCGAGGTAGAAATTTGCACATTGAGGATATCAGAAAGGAGAACAGCATGAGAAAAAGAACAGCGGATACCAACTCTGTCCATAGAAGAAACAGAAGAGGGGTATCTTATTTCTGCAACATTGCTGGAAACAGGAAATGCACTGTCAGACCTTACTTACAAATGCAGGGGTATCAACTTCGTGGATACCATCCACAGTATCTGAATTTTATGAGAAATGGTACATTATAGTAGAACCGGTTTATATCTTCTATATGAAAGACCAACCAGGCTGTTATGCATTTTCGGCACAGGACTATTATCGTTATGCCCCATGTCTGGGAACAGATATGAATAATTATCCAAGATACTTTAATGGCGAAACACATATTTTAATGTCCAATTATGCATATATGATGTATACAGGCTGTTATACAAAACAGCAGACAAAATCCGGGAACTGGGTCTGCACATACGATTCAAAAGACCATGCGGATTTGGTATACACAGAAGCCCAGAAAGCGAATGATGAAGCAGAATGTGGAAAAAGTTATGAGGACAGCAGTTTCTTCTATGCAAACTCCGGGTTCGGTATTTATGGAGGGAACTTTGTCATGGAAGCAGGTCAGCCCTCTAACATTGGTATGACGGTAACGTATGATATCAATGGCAGCCGCATAGGAAGTTCTGTAACGACAGAAGGAAACATAACACAGGAAGAAAGAGAAGCATGAAACAGCGATGGTAGAATCGGTTGCTGTTTCGAGCTTCTCTTTTTCTGTGTTATCTGTTTCGGATGAAAATTTTCCGGTTATCCGATTAGCACTTTTTTGCCTTCAAATGCAAAGCCATAATGTCGGATTCTGTCTTTTGAAAATCCAAGGGAAAGAAGTTCTGCATCATAGTTTTTCTCTTCGATTTGTTTTAAAGCTGCCTGAAGTGCTTCTTCAAGAGTTTCTGCTCTCATCCGGCTTTTGGATTTGAACTCGATAATAATGGCAGGCAGATTTTCCTGCTTTGGAATCATCATAACATCATATCTGCCAAAGCCGCTTTCCAGGTTGGATTTCAGGGTGTAACTGTCCTGCTGTTCTGCCATAAGTCCAAGGACAAAGCCGTGATAAAACCGTTCTGGTTCGTCCTGACTAACATCAAAGTAGCTGAATGTGGCAAGACAAAGCCGGTTCATGAAGTAATTCATGGCTTCCAGGTCTCCCTGAACCAATGCCTGAATAAAATGGCCATAAGAGGAATCGCTGTTCCGGAACCATCCGGCAAACATATCCGCAAACATGGATCGGGTTTCCAGATTGGTAATTTTTAAGTGATACCATGGTTTCATTAATTCGCCCCGGTATTCCACCTGTTCCGGTTTCAGGTAACCGGCTGCCATCAGAAGACTCCAGATAGCATTTTCATTTTGATCCAGCTGGTTAAAGACAATCTGTTCATCAAAAGTAACCACAATTTCATTTCCATGCAGAAGTTCTTCCATCTGTTCCTTTACGAAAGAAGAAGCTGTGCGGATAAGTGTTCCGACAAGGTGGTTGGAACTGGTGGAGGCCCAGTAGGTCTGCAGTTTGTGTTCACTCAGGAAATTTGTAATGGACCATGGATTGTAGATGTCTTTCTGGTTTCCGAAGATAAAACCGTCATACCATTGTTTTACCACCTGCTTTTGGGAAGAAAGTCCATAATCGTCCAATGCATCAAAGACTTCCTGTTCGGTAAAACCAAAACTGTCAGCAAAACTGTCAGAAGTGGTAGTAACTACTTTCAGGTTGTTCAGATCTGAAAAAATAGATTCCTTTGAAACCCTTGTAATGCCTGTCATGACAGCACGTTCAAGATAGGGATTGGTTTTAAAAGTTGAATTGAATAAACTGCGGATAAAAGAGGTAAATTCATCCCAGTAGCCATTGACATAGGCTTCCTGCATCGGGGTGTCATATTCGTCTAAAAGGATGATGACTTTTTTCTCATAATAACGATAAAGCGTTGTGCATAAGGAAAGCAGGGAACGTGAAATAACATCATTCCCCATTTCTTTCTGGCAGGAAGTATCGTGAACATATTCATCCAGCTGCTGAAAAAAATTTTTTTCTCCTTTGGTAGCAGAGGTGCTGTCAAAAAGCTTTGCATGTACGAGATAGGCATTGTAAATGGATGAAATTACCCCGTCTTTTGCATCGGTGTAATTATTCGCTTTCACTCCGGCAAAGCTTAAAAAGATGACAGGGTATGTTCCCTGCAATGCATGGTATTTCTCATTTTCCCATATGGAAAGCCCTTCAAACAGTTCTCCTCTGTCTTTATAATGGTTAGAAAAAAAGCAGTTTAAAGTGTCCATGTTTAAAGTTTTGCCAAAACGTCTGGGGCGTGTAATAAGTGTGACTTCAGCCTCGGATTCCCACCATTCCCGGATAAAATCCGTTTTGTCTACATAAAAGCAGTCTCTGTTTCTCAAAGTTTCAAATCCCTGAGTGCCAATACTGATTCGTTTTTTCATAGATTTCCCATTCCTTTCTGCAGCTGCCTGATTTACTGGTAATAGTATAACACAGATGAAAGGCAGGAACAACCGCAACCTGTGTAGCGGTTTCATATTATTGTGGTCAGAATTTTCGAAATTTGTTTTTGGGGGATGGAATATTTCCCGGTTATCTAATTAGTACTTTTTTGCCTTTAAATGCAAAGCCATAATGCCGAATTCTGTCTTTTGGAAATCCAAGAGAAAGAAGTTCGGTGTCATATTGCCTGTCATCAATTTGTTTTAAAGCCGCTTGTGCCGTATCATTTAAATCAGATTCTTCGTCCTTGTCAAAAACTTTAAATTCCAGAATGATGGCATTTTTTTCTTTATCATGAGGAATCAGCATGACATCGTATCTGCCAAAGCCGCTTTCGCGGTTTGATTTTAACTGATATTCTTCTCTGAGCTCGACAAGGAGTCCGAGAACAAATCCGTGATAGAAACGTTCTGGTTGTGTTCTGGGAGAAATTCTTTTTCCTGTGTCAAAACTGCTGAAGGTTTCCAGTGCCACTTCATTCATATAAATATTCATCTGCTTTAAATTGCCTTGAATCAGTGCAGAAATAAAATCTGTAAATAATGAAATAAAGGTATTAAATCTAGATGTGTATTATTTGCTGGATGGATATAAGAATGTAGAGTTTTATATAGAATGAAATAAGAGAGGCTATTCAAATGCAAAAAGTAAGTGTAGTATTAACAACATATAACCGGGCAAATACATATCTCAAAGAAGCAATTCAGGGAATGATAAGCCAGGATTATGAAAATATTGAGTTTATTATATACAATAATGGTTCAACAGATAATACAGATGAAGTGATAGAACCATATTTACAGGATAAGCGAATAAAATATATAAAGAGAGAAGTGAATTCTGTAAGTGAAGAGGCAATGAAAGAAAGAAAAATACTTTATAGTGAGTTGGATGCTGAATTTGTATTGAATATACATGATGATGATATTATGAGTCCTAATATGGTTTCAGAGCAGATGAAGGTTATGGAACAGGATAGGGAAGGAAAAATAGGAATTGTTTCTACAAATGCAGTTGTAATAAATCAGGATGGGAAAGTAATACAAGACAAGCTGTTAAATATGAAAGCTGATTATATTTATCCTGTAAGTGAATTTAAGGAAAAGTTTAAAATAGGAATGCAGAATAATATTATATATCCAACATGCATGTATAGGAAAAAGAAATTATTAGAAGTGTGGGATAAAATAACAGAAAAAGTAAGCAGCTTTGGACCAATTGTGGACCGGTTGGTTGAATTATGTGTTAATGAAGTCGCAGAAATATATATAATAAGCCAAAATTTATATTTTTATCGTAAGCATATGTCACAAGATTCCAGTAATCAAAGTAGAATTGATTTATATTTGTTAAAACAATTAATTCCATATTTAAAGGAAAATTGTAGAAAAAGAAATGCTTTAGAATTAATTCAGATGGAAAACGAACTGATTCAAATGATGAAGTGCAGAGACATATTGAAAAGTTGGAAAAAAATAATAGAAAGTAAAATAAAAATTCAGAAAGATATTTGTCTACAAGAAGATAGAGATGGGGGAAACATGGAATCAATGATGGAACAGTATTCATGTATTATTCAATATGTGAGAAATTTATATGGTGGAGAAAGTAAGGACTATTATATTTGGGGAACAGGAAGTTCTGGACTTAAGACTAAAATGGTTATAGATAAATATTTACCAAACTTTAAATTAGTGGGATACATTGATTCTTTTTCAGATGGAGAATTAAATGAAAAGAAGGTATATCAAAAAGATAAATTTAAATTTGATAATAATGTATTTATTTTTATTGCTGCAAAGCCTGCGGGTTATGAAATATATAATTTTCTAAAAGAAAAAGGGTTAGAAGAGTTAGATAATTTTGTATACGGTCCTAATTTTTTTATTTAAAATATTATGATTAACAAGTGGAGTCAAAATGAAAAAAATCTTAATTACAGGAGCATCCGGATTTGTTGGACGTAATGTTAAGGAATATCTGGAAAAAAAGAAGCAATATCAGATATATGCGCCGACCAGTAAAGAACTGGATTGCATTGATGAAGAATCTGTGCATAAGTATTTAAAAAAGAATTCGTTTGATATTATCCTGCATTTTGCCGTCTATGGTGACGGAATAGATAAGTCAAAAGATGGAACGAGAATGTTGGACTATAATTTGAGAATGTTTCTGAATTTCCAGAAATGTTCAGAGTTGTATGGAAAGATGATTTATACGGGTTCGGGAGCGGAATATGATAAGCGCTTTCCTATCGTAGATGTGAGTGAAAGTGATATTGGGAAGTCTGTTCCAACGGATGCGTATGGATTAATGAAATATACTGTGAATCAAATCATAGAGCAAAGTACTAATATATATAATTTAAGGCTGTTCGGAATCTTCGGACCATATGAATACTGGCCGCTTAAATTTATCTCAAATATATGCTGTAAATCAATAAAGAATTTGCCATTGTCTGTTTACAGGAATGTATATTTTGATTATTTGTGGATTGAAGATTTCTGTAGGCTGTTAGAATGTTTTATGAATATAGAAAAGCCGCAATATCATAGTTATAATGCAGTTGATGGAATGAAAATAGATTTATGCAGTATATGCGATATTGTAAATGAGGTAAGTGAGAAAAACCTGCCGGTATATGTATGCAATCAGGGGCTGGCAAATGAATATACGGCATCAAATAAGCGATTATTAAATGAGATAGGTACTGATTTTATAATGACAGATAAGAAACTGGCAATTACAAAATTATATGATTGGTATCGGATGAATGAAGCTAAGATAAATGTCAGTCAGTTAATATACGGAAAATAATAGTTTGTATCAAAACAGGAGGATAAATTGATGAAAGCAGTTATTTTAGCAGGAGGGTTTGGAACCAGAATCTCAGAAGAATCGTACCTGAAGCCGAAGCCAATGATAGAGATAGGAGAAAAACCTATATTATGGCATATTATGAAGTTATATTCTTATTATGGAATCAATGAATTTATTGTATGTGCAGGATATAAGCAACATTTAATCAAGCAATGGTTTGCAGATTATTATATTCATAACAGTGATATCACATTTGATTTTACAAATGGACAGGAAATGCAGGTACATAGCAGGCATGCAGAACCATGGAAAGTGACAATTATAGATACGGGACTGAACACAATGACCGGAGGCAGAATAAAGAGAATAAAAGATTATATTGGAAATGAACCATTTTGCCTTACTTATGGGGATGGAGTTTCGGATGTAGATATAAAAAAACTGATAGAGTTTCATAATGAAAAGGGAACTTTTGCAACTATTACGACCATTCGTCCTAAGGGACGTTTTGGTATTATTGATATAGAAAATGGTATGGCGATGTCATTTAGGGAAAAAAGCCAGGAAGATACCGGCTGGGTAAATGGCGGTTATATGGTTTTACAGCCAGAAATTTTCAATTATATCGAAGGCGATAGTACAATTTTTGAGCATGAGCCATTGGAAAAACTTGCAGAAGAACGGCAGTTAAGCTGTTATAAGCATTATGGTTTCTGGCAGTGTATGGATACAAAACGTGATAAGGATCAGCTGGAAGAAATGTGGGAAAACCAGAATGCTCCATGGAAAATATGGAAATCGTAATTATTGGAGGAATATATGACATCAGAAGAATTAAAAGAACAGATATTAGAATTAACAAAACAATATTATGAAAGTACGAGGGAAAATCAGGATGAGTTTGAAGAGGGCGATCGGGTAAATTATGCAGGCAGAATTTTTGATGAGCATGAATTGGTAAATCTGGTGGATGCTTCGTTGGAATTTTGGCTGACTTCAGGAAGATTTACAGAACAATTTGAAAAAAAGATGGCGGATTATTTAGGGGTGAAGTACTGTTCGCTTGTAAACTCCGGTTCATCCGCAAACCTGCTGGCATTTATGGCACTTACTTCTTATAAATTAGGAGATAGAAGAATCCGGAGAGGCGATGAAGTAATTACTGTTGCAGCAGGATTTCCAACAACCATAGCTCCGATTGTACAATATGGTGCTATTCCTGTGTTTGTTGATGTAACAATACCAGAATATAATATAGATATCACTATGCTTGAGCAGGCATTATCGAAAAAAACAAAAGCTGTTATGATTGCACATACATTGGGAAATCCGTTTGCTTTAAGTGAAGTAAAAAGTTTTTGTGATCAGAATGGACTATGGCTGATTGAAGATAATTGTGATGCTCTGGGCTCTGAGTATTATATGGACGGAGCATGGAAAAAAACGGGAACAATCGGACATATAGGAACTTCGAGTTTTTATCCGCCGCACCATATGACTATGGGAGAAGGAGGAGCTGTATATACAAATGATGCAATGCTTAATAAGTTAATTCGTTCGTTCCGGGATTGGGGAAGAGACTGCTGGTGTAATTCCGGGAAAGATGGAACCTGTGGCTGCAGATATGATGGACAATATGGAGAATTGCCAAAGGGATATGATCATAAATATGTGTATTCCCATTTTGGCTATAATCTGAAAGCAACTGATTTGCAGGCCTCTATCGGATGCGCACAGATAGAAAAGCTGGATTGCTTTACTCAGAGACGAAGAGAAAACTGGAATTATTTGAAAGAACAGTTAGCGGATACACAGAAATGGCTTGTACTTCCTTCGGCTGAGCACAATTCAAACCCAAGCTGGTTTGGTTTTACAATAACAATTAAAGATAATCAGGAATTTACAAGAACGGATATGACCAGATATCTGGAAGATCATAATATACAGACAAGAAATCTTTTTGCAGGAAACATAGTCAGACACCCATGCTTTGATGAAATGAGAGAGGAAGAAGCTGGATATAGAGTTGTGGGTAATCTGGAGAATACGGATAGAATAATGAACCAGACATTCTGGATAGGTGTTTATCCAGGAATGAACAGAAAAAAGCTGAATTATATGGTAAGGATTATAAAGGATTTTCTGGGTAATTATCAGTAGTTAGAAGAGGTGAATCATATGTTAGAATTTTATAAGGGGAAAAATGTATTAGTAACGGGGCATACAGGGTTTAAAGGAGCATGGCTATGCAAATTATTAGTACATTACGGAGCAAATGTTACAGGGTATGCTTTGCAGCCGCCGACAACACCATCTCTCTATGAACTTGCAGGAATTGAGAAAGATATTAATTCAGTTATAGGAGATATTCGGGATTATGATTTGCTGAAAAAAACATTTGCCAGGACAAATCCGGAAATTGTATTTCATCTGGCTGCACAGCCAATTGTCAGGGAGAGTTATAAGAATCCGAGATATACATATGAAACTAATGTGATGGGGACAGTGAATGTATTAGAATGTGTTAGAAATACGGACAGTGTAAAGTCTGTTTTGAATGTAACAACGGATAAGGTGTATAAGAATAGGGAATGGGAATGGGGATATAGAGAAAATGAAGAACTGAACGGATTTGATCCATATTCAAACAGCAAATCCTGTTCGGAACTGGTAACGTCCAGCTATAAAGAGAGTTTCTTTGAAAATTCACAGGTTACAATTTCTACGGCGAGAGCGGGAAATGTCATTGGTGGTGGCGATTTTGCAAGTGACAGAATTATTCCGGATTGTATCCGGGCAATGAAGGATAATAAGATAATCGGTGTTAGAAATCCGTATTCTGTCAGGCCATATCAGCATGTATTAGAGCCTTTATTTGTTTATCTGATGATTGCAGAAAAGCAATATGAGGATATGAAGTATCAGGGGAGTTATAATGTCGGACCTGATGACTGTGATTGTGTAACGACAGGGGAACTGGTAGATTTATTTTGCAGATGCTGGGGAGGACATGCGGCCTGGGAAAATCAGGCGGAAAAGAATGCACCACATGAAGCAGGTTTCCTGAAGTTGGATTGCAGCAGGTTAAAAGCAGTTTTGGGATGGAAACCAAGATGGCATATCAATGAATGTATGGACATGGTATGCAGGTTTAGTAAAGTATGGCTGCAGAATGGAGATATCTCGAAAGAGATGGATGATGAAATTTTAAAATTCATGGGAAAATAGCAAAATATAATAAAACCAAAGTAAAAAGGAGAGAAATGCCATATGAAACGGAGAGTCGCGGATATTATTATGGAGTATCTGGTAGAAAATAATATAACGGATTGTTTTGCAGTGGTAGGCGGAGGTGCTATGCACCTGGATAATGCACTTGCATTAAATAAGCAGATAAATAAATATTTTAATCATCATGAGCAGGCATGTGCAATGGCAGCAGAAGCATATGCGAGAATCTCTGGAAGAATGGCTGTGGTCTGTGTTACATCAGGTCCTGGTGCAACTAATACCTTGACGGGAGTTATGGGGGCCTGGCAGGATAGTTTACCAATGATAGTATTGTCCGGTCAGGTAAGATATGAAATTTCTGTTTCAAAATCAGGATTGCCATTAAGATATAGGGGAATTCAGGAGTTTGAAATAGTTCCGGCAGTGAAATCAATGACGAAATATGCAGTTATGATTACAGATCCTCTTTCCATAAAGAAAGAATTACATAAATCTATTTCTATTGCAATGTCAGGAAGAAGAGGTCCTGTATGGCTGGATATTCCGCAGGATATACAGAATGCAATAGTGGAAGAGAATGATTTGTATCCTGTAGAGGATATAGAGCAGTCTTATCTGCAGGCAGATTACGAACAGTTTACAGAATTAATAAATCGGGCAGAAAGACCTTGCATTATTGCTGGATCCGGAATTCGGAGTGGTAATGTAAGAAAGGAATTTCTGGAGTTTATTGATAAGATTAAGATTCCGGTTATCGGAGGTGCATGGGTTGCTGATGTAATGTATATGGAACATCCGATGTATTTTGGACCATCAGGAAATGTTGGACCAAGAACTGGAAATTTTATTCTTCAGAATGCAGATTTGATTATTGCAATGGGAAGCAGTTTAGGATATAGACAGACAGGATTTAATCTTGATGGTTTTGCACCGGATGCAAAAATTATTATGATAGATGCTGACAGGTACGAGGCTGAAAAGCCGGGGATAAAAGTGGAATTATTAATCAACAGACCATTGAATCGTTTTTTCAGCGAGATATCAGAATATAATCTGAAGGTTCAGGGGGCGGATGAATGGTTTGCATATTGTAATATGTTGAAGAACAAATTTACACCATATGAGTCTATAGAAAATCTGAAAATGAATGACAGGGTAAATTCATACTATTTTTGGAAAATGTTTGCTGATTATGAAGAAAGTGACAGTATTTGTGCTTTGGGAAATAATACAGCCAATACGGCAAAACTACAAATAGGTGTTAATAAAGAGAATCAAAGAGTTCTGACCAATTATACATGTGGTTCTATGGGATATGATCTCCCGGCAGCAGTTGGAGCAGCAGTTGCAGAGAAGAAAAAAGTATACTGTGTTACAGGAGATGGAAGTATTATGATGAATTTGCAGGAATTACAGACAATTCGATATTATGATCTTCCAATCAGTGTAGTAGTATTTTCTAATGATGGTTATGCGGCTATCCGACAGACCAGTAAAAACTTTTTTCATGGAGTCTGCATTGGTTGTACCAAAGAAACGGGTATAAGTTTTCCGGATTTCTCAAAGGTAGCAGATACATTTGGATTTAGGTATATGAAATGTCGTACAAATGATGAAGTGGAGAAATGCGTAAAATTTTTAATTGAAAGTAAGGAAAGAGTCCTTTTAGAAGTAGATCAGTTATTTGATAATCCGGTTGTACCAAAGCTTATGTCAAGACTGGATGAAAATGGAAAAATGCAAACACCGGTTTTACACGATATGGCACCATTGCTTTCAGTAAAGGAACTTGAAGAACTTATGATATCAAAAAAGGAGTAAGATAATGTTAGATAAATATACCATATGTAAAGAAGTAACAGTAAAAGAAGCAATTGAAAAAATGGAAAAAAATTTAATAAAAGCATTACTTGTTTTAAATGATGATGGTACTGTTGCAGGAATTTTTACAAATGGCGATATGAGAAACTTTTTCCTTAAAGGTGGTTCCTTGAATGAAAATATATGTATTGCAATGAATAAGAAACCAAAATTATTTCATTCTCAGTTTGAGATAGATGACGAACGAAAAGAAAAGGTAAGAGTAATATATCCTATAGTAGACGCAAAAGGAAAGCTGGTTTCTGTGATTGATTATGATAATCAAAATACCAGGGAAAGTATTGTAAGTGATGCACTTAAGGAAATTCCGCTCGTTATTATGGCAGGAGGGCAAGGCACCAGATTATATCCATATACTAAAATACTACCAAAACCATTAATTCCGATAGGAGATGTTACAATTACTGAAAGAATTATAGATTCTTTTTGCAAATATGGATGCAGACAGGTTTATATGATTTTAAACTATAAGGCAAATATGATACGGGCTTATATGGGAGATTTGGATAAAAATTATTCGATTGAGTTTGAAGAAGAAGAAAAGTTTTTAGGAACAGGAGGAGGACTGAGTCTGTTAAAAGATAAAATAAACAATACTTTTTTTGTGTCAAATTGTGATACTCTGATAGATGTAGATTTTGATTGTGTATATAAAACACATAAAAAGAATAAGAATAAAATAACTATTATATGTTCTATGAAAGATATTGTCATTCCGTATGGAGTTGTTGAATCGGATAAAAATGGATTTATAAAAAAAATACAGGAGAAACCTGAAAATTCATATTTAATTAACACGGGTGTATATCTTATAGAGCCGGATGTACTGAATGAAATATCGGATGGAGAATTTATTCATTTACCTGATTTGATTCAAAGATATTTGGATAAGGGAGAAAATATAGGTGTATTTCCAATTTCCGAAAGAGCCTGGATGGATATGGGACAGTTTGATGAAATGGAAAATATGAAAAAAAATCTAGGAATATAGCGAGGTGCGGAGATGGAATTGTCATTACAAAGAAATGATTTAAAAGAATATTTGAGTCAGCAATTAATGCAGTTTTTTCCTGACAGATACCAGATGAAGGGAGAAGATATTGATAAAGCATTTGAACTTGGTCTGGAAAGATTAGAGAACTGTTTTAAATATTTAAGTTTTCCGGCATATTGCGATGATAATGGACAGACATATTTTTCACATCTGCATGGAGATCAATATGCACAGTTCCTGTATTATTTTTCAAATTCATTGTGGAATATATCACAAAATAAACCTATTTGTGATAAAGTGATGTATTTAAATCGTGTATTGAATAATTTTTTCTTTTCTTATAAAGGAAAATTACCGGATATATTTTTTCTTGGTCATCCGATAGGGACTGTTTTAGGAAATGCTCAATATAGCGATTTTTTAGTTGTACTTCAAAATGTGACCATTAATACCAGTGTAGATAAAAATGGAAAAGATGCTGCACCTAAATTGGGCAAAGGATTATTTATGGGGGCAGGAGCAAAAATTATAGGAAATAAAAAAGTTGGAGACAGAGTTTCTATATCAGTTGATACCGTAGTCTATAATAAGGAAATACCAGATGATTCTGTAGTATTAAAAGATAATAGCGGAAATATTATAATAGGAAACAGGAAAAAGGGAACTTGTTTTGCACAAAACTATTTCCGGGTATCGATTAAATAAGAATGGAGAAGAGGAACAATGTTTGATTTAGATACATTTATATCCAGAGAAGTGACTGGAAGAGATAGAAGTATGTTTTCTTCTGATATAAAGAAACATGAGGATATTTTGAAAAGTAAAATTGAAGGAAAAACAATACTGGTTATAGGAGGAGCTGGGTCGATCGGTTCTTCCTTTATAAAAGCCATACTTCCGTTTGAGCCAAAATCGCTGGTAGTAGTTGATATTAATGAAAACGCATTGGCAGAACTTACAAGAGATTTGCGTTCAACGAAAGATATGTTTGTTCCAGATGATTATATAACATATCCGATGGATTTTGAATCAAATGTATTTAGAAAAATGTTTCGTGCAAGAAAAGGATTTGATATTGTTGGGAATTTTTCAGCACATAAACATGTCAGAAGCGAAAAAGATATCTATTCTATTGAAGCACTGTTACAAAATAATGTAATTCATGCAAAAAAATTATTAGATATTTTGTGTGAATTTCCACCGGAAGAATATTTTTGTGTATCAACTGATAAAGCTGCAAATCCTGTAAATATTATGGGAGCAAGTAAAAGAATTATGGAAGATCTTATTTTTTCATATTCTGATAAATTTCCAGTAAAAACAGCACGATTTGCAAACGTAGCTTTTTCTAATGGTTCTTTACCAGATGGTTTTTTATCAAGACTTGGAAAACGACAGCCGATGTCAGCACCGATGGATGTAAAAAGATATTTCGTATCGCCTCAGGAAAGTGGCCAAATCTGCATGCTTGCGTGTATGTTGGGCAATAACAGGGAAATATTTTTTCCCAAATTGGAAGAACGGCAAATGATGACTTTTGATGCAATAGCAACAGCTTTACTTAGATATTATGGGTATACCCCTTTATTATGTGCATCTGATGAAGAAGCTATAGAGAAAATGGATGTATTAAATTTGGAAAAGAAATTATATCCGGTACACTATGCAAAATCAGATACTTCAGGTGAAAAAGAATATGAGGAATTTTATACAAAAGATGAAGAAACGGATATGGAACGTTTTGAGTCATTAGGAGTTATTACTGGAAAAGCAAAAGTAGATTTCGGAATAGTAGAAGCATTAATAAAAAAATTAGAATATTTATTTAAAGATGAAAAGGTAGAAAAAAAAGATGTAATACAGATTTTGGAAATGTATCTGCCAAATTTTCAGCACATAGAAAAGGGAAAATCACTTGATAGCAAAATGTAAAGGAGGGAATTTGGAATGGAAAAATTTATTCCATTGTCAGTGCCAAATTTTGAAGGAAACGAAAGAAAATATGTAGATGATGCAATCGAACAGGGGTGGGTATCAACAGGTGGTGCATATATTTCAGAGTTGGAAAAAAGTATGTCGGACTTTCTGAAGGTTGATGATGTATGTGCGTGTCAAAGTGGAACTTCAGCAATACATCTGGCTTTGGTAGAAGCAGGAATTGTTCCTGGCGATATGGTTATTGTGCCAACACTTACATTTATTGCAGCAGTAAATCCGGTGAAGTATCAATTTGCAAGTCCGGTATTTATGGATTGTGATAGTAGTCTATGCATGGATCCTGTGAAGTTAAAAATGTTTTGCCAGGAAGAATGTATTGTAAAAGATAATAAGTTAATACATAAAAAAAGTGGTAAACGTATAAAGGCAGTAATAGTTGTTCATGTATTTGGTAATTTGGCAGATATGGAACAAATAATACAGATAGCGGAAGAATTTAAGCTGACAGTAATAGAAGATGCAACAGAGGCACTTGGATCTAAATTTATTTCAGGAAAATATGCCGGAAAATATGCCGGCACAATTGGAGATTTTGGAGTATATTCTTATAATGGAAATAAAATTATTACCACAGGGGGCGGTGGAGCTGTAACTGCCAGAGATACTGAAAAAATAAAGCATATCCGGTATTTGTCAACACAGTGTAAGGACAATCCTCATTATTATATTCATAATGAAATTGGTTATAATTATCGTATGACAAATGTTCAGGCAGCAATAGGAGTGGCTCAGATGGAAGAACTTCCAGAGTTTATACGACGGAAGCAGAAAAATTATGAAAAGTATAAATTGGGATTTGCAGATTTTGACTTGGGAAAACTTGTAGATTTCCGGGAAGGAACATCTTCCAATAAATGGTTCTACTCATTGGAAATTGATATGAAAAAGTTAAATACTACGATGAAGCAAATAGTGGTAAATCTGGAAAAATCAGGAGTTGGAACAAGGCCTGTATGGGGCTTGATACATGAACAGCTTCCATATAGAAATGATTTAAATTATAATATAGACAGAGCTTTGTATTATCAGTCATGTATTTTGAATTTTCCATGTAGTACGAATTTAACAGAAGATGATATACAATTTGTGATATTAAAGATAAAGAATGTTTTAAGAAATTTATAGATTAAACAGAAAGGTTTTTAATTATGCGTATAGGATATTTTGGAGATGGACCATGGGCACATAATGCATTGAAGAAAATTATTGAAGATCCAATGATAGATGTAGTATTTGTGATGCCAAGATATGATAGTCAGGATAAAGTATTAATACAAATAGCGGAAGAAAATAAGATTCCTGTAGAGATTTGGAGTAATATTAATACAGATGAATTTTTAAATCATATTGAACAGTATAATGTGGAGTTGTTTGTGTCAATGTCCTTTAATCAGATTTTTAAGAAAAAAACTTTTACATATCCACCATTAAAAACAATTAACTGCCATGCAGGAAAGCTTCCGTTTTATAGGGGAAGAAATATTTTAAACTGGGTGTTGATTAATGATGAAAAGGAATACGGTATTACTGTTCATTATGTAGATGAGGGAATAGATACTGGAGATATAATATTACAGAGGACATATAGTATTACAGATAACGATGATTATAGTACGTTATTATCAAGAGCCTATATTGATTGTGCAGAAATTTTATATGAATCTATTAAATTGATACAAGATGATAAAGTAAAGCTGATAAAGCAGAATACCATTGATAAATTTGGTTTATATTGTGGTATAAGGCAATTTGGAGATGAAATTATTGACTGGAATCAGTCAAGCAGAGAAATATTTAATTTTGTGCGCGCAATATGTAAACCTGGTCCAATGGCTACATCGTATATTAATAAAAAGGAAATTAAAATCAATAAGGTAAGACTGATTCCAGAAGCACATACGTATAAAAATATTCCAGGACAAGTATTGGGGAAAACCAGAGATGGATTTTTGATTAAGACTAAAGATACTGTTATTGAAGTTATAGAGTATAATTATAATGGAAAAATAAAAGTAGGAGATCGTTTGAAGAATGAGTAAAGCATTAATAATAGCAGAAGCTGGAGTAAATCATAATGGTAATATAAAGATTGCTAAAAAGTTAGCACTTGTGGCAAAAGAAAGTGGTGCAGACATTGTTAAATATCAAACAATAAGTGTTGATGATATAGCATCAGAAAAAGCTCCATTGGCAAACTATCAAAAAGAGAATATAGGAAAAATACAAAATCAAAAGGAAATGTTAAAAAAACTGGTGCTTTCATATGATGAATTTATTGAATTAAAAAAATTTTGTGATGAGATAGAAATTCAATTTTTGTCTACACCGTTTGAAATAAGAAGTATAGAATTTCTTGAAAAGTTAGGCTGCGCTTTCTGGAAAGTTCCATCAGGAGAAATAACAAATTATCCATATCTTATAAGAATAGCACAGACGAAAAAACCAGTTATTCTTTCGACAGGAATGAGTACTTTGGAAGAAGTGGAGTCTTGTGTTCAGTTATTAAAAGATAACGGATCGGGAGAAATCACATTATTACAATGTAATACACAATACCCGACAGAATATGAGGATGCAAATGTTAAAGCGATGCTGACATTAAAGGAAAAGTTTCATACTAAAGTTGGCTATTCGGATCATACCAGAGGTATTATTGTGCCAGTTATGGCAGTTACATTAGGTGCATCTGTAATAGAAAAGCACTTTACACTTGATAAAAATATGGAAGGACCGGATCATAAAGCAAGTTTAGAACCGGATGAACTTAAAGAAATGGTCTTAGCAATTAGAAATGCGGAAGCAGCACTTGGAACAGGGAAGAAGATTCCTTCAAAGTCGGAGATGTTGAATATATCTGTTGCGAGAAAAAGTATAGTGGCATCCTGTGAAATTAAGAAGGGAGAAGTGTTATCGGAAAAAAATCTGACAACAAAAAGACCTGGAACAGGTATTTCTCCAATGAAGTGGAATGATGTAATAGGTTCTGCAGCAGTAAAAGATTTTAATAAAGATGAGATGATAGAATTATGAAAAAAATAGGAATTGTGACTTCAACACGAGCAGATTTTGGATTATTACTTCCTGTGATAACAGCCCTCAGAAGATATGAAAAAGAAGGAATTCGTGTAGAATTAGTTGTTACAGGAACACATTTGTCTGATAAATATGGTTATACAGTGACGGAAATTGAGAACAGCAATGTAAGAATAGATGTGAGAGTTGCAATTCCGGTTGAGTCAGCGAATGCAATGGATATATCGAAAAATCAAGCTGAAACTTTACAAAAGTTTACAAAATTATTCATGGAGAAAATGTATGATGGCATTGTTATATTGGGAGATCGCTATGAAATGCTTGCAATTGCTATTGCAGCAGGAAATACACATACTCCAATATTTCATATGTGTGGGGGTGATACTACGGAGGGGGCAATAGATGAATGGATTCGGCATGCTATTACTAAGATGAGTTATTTGCATTTTCCGACTAATAAAGAGAGTTATAAAAGAGTTATTCAATTAGGAGAAGATCCAGATAGGGTTTTTAATTATGGCTCTACAAGTATTGATAATATTTTAAATGCAGCAAGTTTGAATAGAGAAGATGCACTTAAAAGTATAGATATATATGATAATGGTAAATATGCACTTTGTACATATCATCCTGTTACAATGGAAAAAGAAAATATTAAAGAGAAAATAGCTGATTTTTTGAATGCTGTAACTGCATTTCCTGAAATTAAGTTTATAGTAACAAAAGCAAATTCAGATCAGGGAGGAGAGTATATAAACCATTTATTGGAGCAGGCAGAGGAATATATTCCTAATTTATATCTGTATTCATCTTTGGGAATAGTCAGATACCTTTCGTTAATGAAGTATTCAGAATTTGTATTAGGAAATTCATCAAGTGGGATTATAGAAACTCCAGCATTTGGCATACCAACTGTAAATATCGGAGACAGACAGAAAGGAAGGCTTCAATCAGAAAGTGTAATAAATTGTGATTGTGATACAAAAAGTATAATAAATGCAATAAAATTGGCAATGGAAAGTGGATTTAAGGAAAAAAGCAGAACTGTTATTAGTCCATATGGAGATGGAAAAACGGGAAAAAGAATTGCAAAAAAAATTATTGAAATTATGCAAAAAGGAAAAATAAATTTGAAGAAAAAATTTTATATGATAGATGATCAGATATAATATAAAACCTCCCCATATATTAGCATTTAGTTAAATGATGTATGGGGAGATTAGTTATAGATTAACTTTGAGGCTTAATTGCATATAAAACAGTTTCAGTTCCAGAAATATTATGATGTCTTAAATATAATTTATAATCAGGAACTAAAGAAAGAATGTAATTTGGAATCTCAACAAAATCTTGGATTTTGTGATATACACATATTGCCAAAATTGGAGTATCTCTTTGAATAATATTTTTGGCACCTTTTAATGCATTTAATTCTGCACCTTCAATATCCATCTTTATATGTGTGATTTTTGTTTCAGGAGGTATGCAGTTGTCTAGTTGATCAAGTTCAATGGAATAATGGCCTTTTGAATCTATTTTTGAAGCTCCATGTGAAGAATCTGTAGAAAGAAATAGCGTTTCTCTTTTGTTCCAAGCACCCTTGTTAATTAGAGTAATATTTTTGAACGATGAAGTATTGTTTTTTAGTTTTTCAAAACATAGTTTATCTGGTTCAAAGCAAAAAATTTTGTTATAATTACCATTAGTTAATTTTACTATTTCTTCAACAGTGTCACCAATATAAGCACCAATATCACAATAAGTTTCATTGTTCGTTAAAGATACAATATCTTTTGCAAAATATTGATTTTCCTGATAGATATTTTGAAAATAAGATAAGTCTGCTGAAAATCGACCTTTAAAAACATTTTCCAAGGTGTTTTTTGAAAGAGTATCAGATAATTGATCATATAGTTTATATAAAGCAATTTTGTTATCTAGAAGATATTGTCTATATTCGTTAATATTGTGTATATAGTTATAATAAAGTTCGCATTCAAAATCAAAAATTTGTTCAGAATTGAAAAAATTTTTGATAGAGTTGTAAATATCATGTCGATATTTTGGAGAAGATATAATAATATAGAGATCATTATTACTATAATTTGATATTAGCTCTTCATAGGATAATAATTGTAAATTCCATTTATTTTGGATATTAGGATTTCGATCTATTAATAATGTAGGAGTTATATTATTTTTTTTGAGTAATTTAATTGCCCAGTCAGCACCAGCACCAGCACCGCACAAAGCAATAGGAAGTGGATTTTTATTATAAATGTCTAAAAATTTTTCGTACTGATTTTCTAAAGAAATGATAGATTCAATGTTCATACTAAGTCTCCCTTTTTATAAAGTATATTAACAAAAAGAGGAATGATAAATAACAAGTTATTTATCATTCCTTGTTTTAGTTTATTAGAATTTAGTTAAATGCACAATTAGCTGTAATTGTAGAACCATCACTTAATAAGATAGTTACAGTAACAGTTTCACCTGTATAATAAGAAAGATAACCGGCTGGTAACTGGGCAATTAATGTACCACCATTAGTTGTATCCCAATTTGAAGCATCATAAGTTGGTTCTCCAGAAGGAACAGTAAGGTTAGTTGTGTGTGTAGAACCTTTTAAAACAATTGAAGAAGCAAAGTTTGCTGTAGATGTCAAGTTTGACATTGTAATCTTTCCAGTATTGTCAATTGTTACCTGTGGTCCATCAACATGTTTTGTAACAGAATATGTAAGAGCAACTTTTAAGGCTTTAGAACTATCTTCGCTGAAGTTTTTCCAATTAGCAGTTGTGTTTACAGTACCTGCAAGGTTGAACTTTACAGCCTTAAAAGGAATTGATGCTACATCAGATTTAAGCTGATATTTATATGATCCACTTGATTTATCAAATGTATATGCATCCTTAACACTGTCTGATTTTGCAACAGTAGTAGTAAGAGTAACACCTTCTTCTGCATCTGTTAAATAGGTAGCACTACCAGCCTGTTCATTACTAGCTGTAGTATCAGTTAAGGTATATGTAGTTGGTGTAAGGGCTAATGTCATAGCAGTATCAGAACCGAAATTATCATCACTATCTGTTAACGCAATAGAATAACCATTAGAATCATCTTCTTTTGTTAAACCAGTAACTTTGGCATTGATATTTACGTCAACATCAAATGTACTTTTGTTTACAACAGCAATGTCCGCACTTGTGGATGTATATGCAGTTGTAGGATTACCCTGGAATAAAACTTTTTTTCCATAACCATCAGAGGCACTACCAAAAGCAACCGTATCTATAGTATCAGTACTATTAGTTGCTTTTAATAATTCCTGTGGATCAATTTTGAAATTAATTGCATTAGTAGTAGGAAGCGTAACTGTAAATACATCTGTATCAGCATAACCTTCAATAGTACCAGTACCATCAACTGAACCAGTAGCTTTTGATGCATCTGTCACATCTTCAGCAAATACCATTCCGGTACTTGCAAATGCCATAATTGTAGCCATACTCATTGCTAAAACTCTTTTCTGTTTCATATAATTTTCCTCCTTGAAAATAAAATATTACAGATGTTAATCATTTTCGATGACAACACTAATACTTATGTTCAATGTGCTAATGTCGATATGTTGTTCATCTACCAGGTGGTAAGTCAGAGTGCAAGGGTAAGTCCCTTTGGACAAACTTTCATCATTCAGTTTAATCTTTTCCAAACTGCTTCCGACAGGAATATAAGGCGATTCATAAATCGTATCTCCGGTATCATCACGTTTTACTATAAAGTTTACTGTATTTGTATTTGTGGTGATATTTTCGACATATGCATTTTCAGAAGCACTCCTTGCATCTGAAAATACCCAGTTGCTGTTCATGCATACGTCATAGGTTCCCGCAGCTGCTTTTGAAACAGTTTCATCAGATGATGCGTCATTTCCTTCAGGTGCTACAACCAAATTGTATGCAGAAGAATCATTATCACTCTTCTTATCACTGTGTCCCGATAAAGATACAGTAGCAATCGCAATGCCTACAGCAACGACAACCGCAATTCCTCCGATAATCAGAGGCTTATGGTGTGACCCTGAATTTTGTAATGGATTATTGGAATTGTTTCCAGTCATTTCTGAGTAACGGTCACTAAGTGTTTGCTTTGATTTTTCTTTTGACATTCTTAAACCGCCCTTTCTAACATCTTACCTTATATATCGGCAAGAAGAATAATGACATAACAGGATAAGTTGCACAAAAAAAATAAAAATATTTAGTTATAATGCACAAAAACAAATAAGAATGATGAAAAATTTTAAGAAAACAGGAAGAATTGGAAAAGAAAGTCAGGAAGGATTCTTTACGAACGGAATAACCTATGATACACTAATCATATAGTGCGGATTGCCGGGTGATGTGGCAGAAGTTATGTGAAATATGGAAGAATACAGGAGAGAAGCAGATGAATATATTAACAGTGGAAGGGCTTTCTTATTATAAAAGAAAGCATATAATATATCAAAATATAAGTATAAATTTATCAAAAGGAGAATGTTATGTGATAATGGGAAGGGATAATGAGGGAAAGACAAGTCTGCTGCGGGGGATTCTGGGACTGGAGAAAGCAGCAGAAGGAAGTGTAATCTGGGGAGAAGGGATTGAGATAAAAACGTTATTTAGAAATCAGATTGGATTTGTATCGGATGAATTGCTCGGATTTGAAAAGATGACAGGAGTTCAGCTGCTTGATATGATTATTTCCCTCAAAAAAGGAGATTACCTGGAAAAAGCAGACGAATTATTACAGTATTTTGGTATTAATCCGGCTGTACCTGTTGAATATATGGATGAAAACACGAATAAGTGTATTTATTTAATCAGTGTTCTGATGCAAAGTCCACCAGTACTGATCTTAGATGAGCCATTTAATTTTCTGAATGAGGAAACTGCGGATAGGTTACGGAGCTGGTTAAAGCGATATTGCAAAGAAGGAAATACGGTTCTGATTACAAGTGATAATTACCCGGATGTAGCAGATATTTGTACAAAGCTTTCTGTATTAAAAAACCGGAAACTACTAAGAACAGATATAAATCCGGCAGTATTTCATCAGCAGAAGTTTTTGACAGTAAAAGGCGGAAATAAAATAGAAGCTTCGCAAAATCAGTGGAAGGACTGTCTGCTGCGTCTGATTTATGAGGAAGATGGAGAAACAGGCTATCTGTTTGAAGGAACTGCTGATAAATTAGTATTGCTTTTAAAAACTTTAAAGAGTGAGGACTTTATTATAGAAGATATTTCAATAGAAGAGCAGCTGTATTCTGATTATGAATGGATGGAGGAAGGATGAGATGAAACTGTGGATTTATGAGTTAAAAAAGAGAAAGAGCCAGTTTGTGATGCTGGTGGCAGGTGCAGTGCTGCTTTTGATTGGATTTCTGGTACGAAGAAATTTTTCCGGAATCCTTGTAGCGGGAATACAGTTTTTTAACAGTAATGAATATATATTGAAGCTGTTTGGATTTGAACAGCCGGTCACATCTATTACATATACTGATGTAATGATGGTAATGCTGAGTATTCTGGCGGTATTCTGGCTATATCATACAATGAGTGTCATTGCGGACTCTATCCGGAGAGAACGAAAAATGGGAACAATGGAATTTTTTAAGACACAGGGGATAGCAACCGGAAAAATATATGTTATAAAATTGCTGATAAGTATTGTATTCTTCCTGTTGCAGCTGATGGCATGGTATTTTATTATAAGAAGAATCTCAATATATGGTGTTGAGAAGGTTGAGTTTATCACTGATATTACGACGAAACAGCTGCAGACGAGAATGTTATATCTTGGTGCTGCAGGAATTATTATGCTGGGGGCTGGATTTATTTACGGAGTAGCATCAGACCGGCGAAAGGCTTCTATATTGCCGGATATTATGGGATTTATGATATTATTTGCCATACTGCCGATGATATTGAATGTGATCAGCTGGGCAATTCAGAAAAATGAAGTGGACGCTGCGTGGCTGGAAAATATTGTAAGGATAGTAAAGAAGATAGATGGATTTAATCCCGTATACTTTTCAAATCCATTTGTTGTCTTGACCAGTTGGAGATTAGGATAGAGAAGGAAAAAACAGGATGAAGAAAATGAACAATATTATAATAGGAAGAAACAGAAATTCACTGAGGAGAAAAACAGCAATTATCGGTATGCTGTGTACAGTCGGACTTACTGCATGTGCAGTGAATAAAGATGTTCCGAAAAGTACACAAGAAAGTAAAACCAGCATAGAAGAAAGCAGCGAAAGCATAGTGGCTACAAGTTATATAGAACTGGAAGAAGCTACGGAGAGCAGCAGTGATACGGCAGAAGCATTGTATGACGGGGATGAATTGACTGTATCGGGAACAGTAATATCCAGAGATTATGAGATTAATTCAAATAATAAGGGAACGGTATACATATTAGAACTGGATGAGCCGGTAACAAGGGCTGTATATTCAGAGAACTGGGGATATGATGGGGACGAAATAAAAATTAAGGAAATACAGATTCAGACTATGGCAAATGGGAAAGAAGCCAGTGATTATGAGGGCAAGCATATTGATGTAACTGGAAATGTGATGTATGGCAGTACCGGACACCATCTGACACTGGTGCTGCTGATGGAAGCAAGAGTTTTGTAGCATAAAGTTTTAATGCTGGAAGATATATTAACAAAGTATAATGTATTATATAAGGTGGACACACAAAGAAAAAAAGATGATGTAGAGAGGTGATTTATGGATAGTTTGATTGAAAAATTAAATATTTTTGATTTATTTACCATGTTAATACCAGGAATTATTATTTCAACTTTACTTTCAGTATCTTTATCTTGGAAATATTACAATATATGGATAAATTATGGTAATGAAAAATATTTAATATTTGTTGTTTTGAGTTATTTATGTGGGATGTTTTTACAACAATTTGGAAATATTGTAGATGAAAAATTGCTATATTCCATAATATACGGAGGTCGTCCTAAAGAAATATTTTTATTAAGAGACAAATACGACAAGATATTAGGAAGTAAATTACTGTATAATGAAGCATTAAAAA
>ENA-ORMN01000310-ORMN01000310.1-human-gut-metagenome-genome-assembly--contig:-NODE-310-length-60722-cov-9.777457_pt1 | contig 60722 bp, 56 predicted proteins | sample MGYA00242102_ERZ508993 | MGnify/ENA primary metagenome ERZ508993 (study PRJEB26280, sample SAMEA2338770) | human gut metagenome | biome: human gut; feature: human-associated habitat; material: faeces...
TCTAAAAATGGGCAATCCCGATTTCAGGACTGCCCATTCATTCTGCTAATTATGCGATTTTTTCTTGCTTGCACCGATTTCTGCATCAATTGATGTAAGTTTGATGTAAATCGCTGTTTTTTCAGTTTTTTATCAAATGAAGTACGTCCCGTCTATTTGGTAAAACGGTACATCTTTACATCATCTTAATAAAGCTTTGCACCTGCTGGAATATGATTATCAACCATAAGAAGATGAAGCTCCTCATCCTCTGAATCTTTCAAATTGTTTACTGCTGAAAGTAACATACCGCAAGATTCAATTCCCATCATGGCTCTTGGTGGTAAGTTTGTAATCGCAATCAATGTCTTACCAACTAGTTCTTCCGGCTCATAATAAGCGTGGATTCCGCTTAAAATAGTACGGTCTGTGCCGGTTCCATCATCAAGAGTAAACTGTAACAGTTTCTTTGACTTTGGTACTGCAACACATTCCTTAACCTTTACCGCACGGAAATCAGACTTGCTGAATGTATCGAAGTCTACTGCTTCCTCGAATAAAGGCTCAACCTTTACATTTGAAAAATCAATCTTCTCATTTGCTGTAAAGAATCCGTTGTTATCGTTTGCAGTTTCTGCTGCATCTCCCTCGGAAGACTTGGAAGCCTTCTTATCGGAGTCCAGTGACTTCATTGTCGGGAACAGCAGTACATCACGGATTGCCGGTGAATCGGTCAGCAGCATGACAAGTCTGTCGATACCGTATCCGATACCGCCTGTCGGTGGCATACCGATCTCCAGTGCATTTAAGAAGTCCTCGTCTGTATGGTTGGCTTCTTCGTCGCCGGCTTCAAAAGCTGCATCCTGTGCTGCAAAACGCTCTCTCTGATCGATCGGATCGTTCAGCTCGGAATAGGCGTTACACATTTCCCATGTATTGATGAAGAGCTCGAAACGCTCTACCTTGCTTGGATCGGAAGGTTTCTTCTTTGTCAGCGGAGAAATGGCTACCGGATGATCCATGATAAAGGTTGGCTGGATTAGCTCCTTCTCACAATATTCCTCAAAGAAGAGGTTGATGATATCGCCCTTTGTATGACGTTCTTCAAATTCGATGTTGTGCTCTTTGGCAAGTGCCTTGGCAGCTTCATCACTTTCTACGGTATCAAAATCAATACCTGCGTATTTCTTGATGGCATCGTTCATGGTCAGACGTGCAAACGGCTTACCGAAATCAAGCTCGATTCCGTTGTATGTGAACTTTGTGCTGCCACATACCTTTTCTGCCAGATAACGGAACATGCTCTCTGTCAGCTCCATCATGCCTTCATAATCTGTATATGCCTGATATAATTCCATCAGTGTAAATTCCGGATTGTGTCTTGTATCCACACCTTCATTACGGAATACACGACCGATCTCATAAACCCGCTCGAGTCCGCCTACGATCAGTCTCTTCAGATAAAGCTCCAGTGAAATACGAAGCTTTACATCTTCATTCAGTGCATTATAATGTGTCTCAAACGGTCTTGCTGCTGCACCACCTGCGTTTGCAACCAGCATCGGTGTTTCCACTTCCATGAAATCACGGCCTGCGAGGAAATTACGGATCTCCTTGATGATCTGGGAGCGCTTGATGAAAACTTCCTTGCTGTCCTGATTCATGATCAGATCCACATATCTCTGACGATAACGGGTATCGGTATCTGTCAGTCCGTGGAATTTCTCCGGCAGAATCTGTAAGCTCTTGGAAAGAAGTGTCATCTTCTCTGCATGGATAGAGATCTCGCCTGTTCTTGTACGGAATACAAAGCCCTCCAGTCCGTAAATATCGCCAATATCTGCTTTCTTAAAGTCTGCATAAGAGTCTTCGCCGATGGAATCTCTTGCCACATAGACCTGAATGCTTCCCTGCAAATCCTGAATGTTGCAGAAAGAAGCTTTCCCCATGACACGCTTGAACATCATACGACCGGCGATCGCCACATGCAGAGGATGTGCATCCATAATGGCACGTCTTTCTTCATAATCTGCCTTCAGTGCTTCCTTTGCCTGCTCCTCATCCATTCCGGATACATCCGGTTCTCTATGATCCTTTAAAAGCTCTGCTTCATGTGCTTCATAAAGTTTCTTCGCTTCCATGGAATGGTGTGTCTGGTTAAATTTTGTTATCTGAAACGGATCTTTCCCTGCCTGCTGCAGATTCGCCAGCTTTTCACGACGAACCTGCAGAAGCTGGTTGACATCCTGTGTCTGATTCTGATTCTTATCTCCCACGTTCTTATACTCCTGCTCTCTGAATTTCAAGTACCTGATATTCCAGTTCTCCACCAGGTGTTTCTACCCTTACAATATCACCTGTTTTTGCACCGATCAGTGCACGTCCCACAGGAGATTCGTTGGAAATCTTTCCCTTTAAGCTGTTTGCCTCTGTAGAACCTACGATCTTATAGTCAAGTTCCTGATTCATTTCAATATCTAAGATCTTGACCTGACAGCCAATGTTGATCTTATCGAGGTCTACTTCATCTTCTACAATGACCTCGGCATTTTTTAAGATTTTTTCCAGCTCATCAATTCTTGCTTCGATGTCTCGCTGCTCATCTTTTGCTGCATCATACTCAGCATTTTCGGATAAGTCACCCTGTGCTCTTGCTTCTTTGATCTTCTGCGCAACTTCCTGACGCTTAACGACCTTTAAATTTTCCAATTCATCTTCGTATTTCTTGAGACCTTCATAGGTTAAGATATTTTTCTTTGCTTCCACGACTGTCATCCTTTCTTTGCTTTGATACAGCGGGCATCTGCCGCCACTTTAACTTAGACATTATAGCCCACTCAAAAAGGTACTGTCAAGGTACTTTCGCAAGGTTTTACAGCACATTCCGCACTCCTGCAGCCGTCTGATTTTTCTTTTGGCACAGGAAGGATATGCTGCAATATAAACCGCCCCGGAAAATATTGCCGGAATTTCACCGTTTTCATCCAGAATGACCAGTTGTTCTACGTTTTCTGCATCCCCTCCCATCATTGGATGCGCATACTGCTGCCTGTCTGCCAGATATAGAGGCAGTTTCTCATAACCGCTGCAGCTTCCCACGAGTCCCGTTTCCTCATAGATCTCCTCCAGCATGTCTTCTGCCCTGTCCGTTCCGTATGCAGGCGCAAAAAAAACAAGTTCCTGCAGATAAAGTGCCTGATCTGCCAGAAACTGCGGCAGTTCATGATCCGTTTCCTCCGAAAACAGACAGAAAAGCGTGATCTGCTCCTGCCCCTCAAACAGTTTCTGCAACATATCCCTGCCAAACGCATAATAAAGTTTGCCGGGAAAATCCCACATAAGCAGGTCTTCTCCCGGCAATCTCTTTTTAAGCGCTTCGCTGACGACTTTGTGCATGGGATCTTTAAGATCCACACAAGCCGCTCCGGCTATGTCTTCTGTTTTTTGTATTCCGATTTTCCGCTTCCACAACCAGCGTAATAACGAATATACGGTCTGACTGTTTTTCTTCTTCGCTTTTTTCCGCGCGATCGTCCTGTCCGTCAGATACTGAAGCAGTCTTTCTTCTTTTATCCACACGCCCCATATGCGGAAGTCTCCGATATCCACATAAGCAGGTGTTTTTTCCGGTTTTTCCCCTGGCAGGTAATAAAAATAGTCTTCCATACTACAGCTTATGCCGGAGAGAAAAGCTGCATGACTCTTTCGCGCAGTTCTTCCATGCTTTCGATCTCGTTGATCTCGCCTCGCAGCCTGGCAGAATTTTTTAGTCCTGCGGAATACCATGCGATATGCTTGCGCATTTCACGCACCGCGGTATATTCCCCTTTGTACTTCACCTGCAGATCCGCATGTCTGAGTATTGTATCCCTGAGCAGCGTCAGCGATGGCTTATCCGGCAGTTTCCCTGTTTCCAGAAAAGAAGCGATCTGACCAAAAATAAATGGATTCCCCCGCGCTGCACGTCCGATCATAATGCCATCACACCCTGTCTGTTTCAGTATCGCCGCAGCAGAAGCACAGTCTGTGATATCTCCATTCCCGATGACCGGAACAGAAACCGCCTCTTTGACCTGCCTGATGATCTCCCAGTCTGCCTTGCCCGCATAATACTGCTCTCTTGTCCGCCCATGCACGGCGATCGCAGCAACGCCGCTTGCTTCTGCGATCTTTGCGATCTCTACCGCATTGACATGTGCTTCATCAAAGCCCTTACGGATCTTGACCGTTACCGGCTTTTGAATTGCCTTTACGGTTTTGGTCAGGATTTCTTCCACCAGCTTCGGATTTTTCATCAGGGCAGAGCCTTCTCCGTTATTGACCACCTTTGGCACCGGACAGCCCATATTGATGTCAAGAATATCAAACGGCTTTTCCTCGATCTTTTTTGCCATTTCGCTGATAATATCCGGATCCGATCCAAACAACTGCAGAGAAACCGGCTTTTCCTCCGGATGGATCTCCATCAGCAGCTCCGTATTTTTATTGTTATAATAAATTGCCTTTGCCGATACCATCTCCATGCAGAGAAGGCCCGCCCCATACTCTTTACAGAGCAAACGAAATGGCAGGTCTGTTACACCTGCCATCGGAGCCAGTACAACCGGATTTTCAAGGCTGACATTTCCTATTTTCAGCTTTTTATTCATGCTTTTTTTCCTGTCTGTTTTTCTGATAAATGATCCTCAGCCCGTCCAGTGTCAAAGTCGAATCATAATAATCGATCAGCGTAGTTTCTCTGGCGATCGCTCTTCCAAGACCGCCTGTTGCAACAACCTTCATATTGTCACAGCCGGTTTCCTTTTTCATCTGGCGGATGATATATTCCGTCTGTCCGATCTGTCCGTACATGATACCTGCCTGCATGCTCGTTACCGTATCGCCCGCTAAAATGCTGTCCGGCTTCTTGATCTCAAATGCGGGAAGCTTTGCTGCATTTTCGGAAAGCGCTGCAGCGGAAATACGGATTCCGGGCGCAGTCACCCCTGCCATCAGGCAGCCATCCTCCGATACATAATCATAGGTCGTTGCAGTACCGAAATCCAGCACAAGGATCGGTCCGCCGTATTTTTCATAGGCAGCGACCGCATCTACCACCCTGTCAGCACCAAGCTCACGCGGATTTTTCGTCTTTACCTGAATTCCTGATTTTGTCCCCGGTCCGACAACGATCGGGTTCGTTCCGATATAGCGGATCATGGCACTCGTCAGGGAATGCATCACGTTTGGCACAACACTTGCCACAATGCTGCCCTCTATATCAGTCCGTTTTACTCCGTTCATATGCAGAAGATCCCGGATCACAATCCCATACTCATCTGAGGTACGCTGCACCTTTGTTGTCATACGGAATGTTGTCACCAGCTTTTCTTCCTCATATGCACCAAACGTAATATTTGTGTTTCCCACATCCAGTACTAATATCATCTTACGTTTCATCCTCCAGTGTAATATCTTCTTTCAGTACAAATACTCTGTAAAACAGCTGCAGTTCCTCAAACAGCGTCTGTCTGTGCCTGCGGATCTCACTGACTAACAGTCCTGCTGTGATATCATCATATAAAATATCCTCTTCCGCGGCCTCTGTCTCCATGGAAATGCTGCCATCCGGTTCAAAAACGATCAGAAAAACACCGCCCGCTTCTTCTGTAAACAATACACAGATAATGTGCAGTTCTTCCTTGACCGATTCCGGTACGGAATCAAACAGTGGATTGAAATAATATTTCTTTTCGTATGCATTGGAACCGCACAGAACAATTCTGCCGTCTGCCATGCGGTCTTTCATTTGCAGATCAGACATAGCCATATATTCCTCTTACGGAAACTTCACCGGCGTAAACTTCCGCCACGCTTCCGTCTTCCTTTTTTACTAAAAGCTCACCGCTCTTGTTGATGCCAAGCGCCGTGCCCGAAAATTCGCCCTTCGGATCCAGAACACGTACCTGCGCATTCCGGTTCACCAATCTGTCATTGTATTCTTCCAAAATGGCAGAAAGATCACCAGCCTGTATAAACTTCTCATAATAGTTTTCAAAATATGACATCACCGCAGCGATCACAGATGCCCTCTGCACAGCCTGTCCCATTTCAATGCAAAGGGAAGTTGCCGTTTTTGCGATCTCCTCCGGGAATTCTGTCTGGTTGACATTAATACCGACGCCAATGATCACGTGATTGATGTAATCCGGCTCTGCACTCATTTCCGTCAGAATCCCACAGATCTTTTTCTGATGCAGTACAACATCATTCGGCCATTTGATCCCTGTTTCCTGCCCTGTCACCCCGGCAATGCCGTCACAGACCGCAAGTGCCATGACAAGTGTCAGCATAGAAGCCTTATTCGGCGAAATTTCCGGCTTCAGGCCAAGTGACATAAAAATGGCATGTCCGCTTGGGGATTCCCAGCTTCTGCCTCTGCGTCCCTTGCCTGCACGCTGCATATCCGCAACCACAAGTGTACCATGTACACCCTCTTCTTCCATATACCGCTTACAATCCGTATTGGTTGAATCCGTCACGTCGTAATAATAGAGCTTTCTTGCCATATGATCCGTCGTCAGTCTGCTCTCTATTTCACTGACAGAGAGGATATCCGGTGTCTGCAGAAGATGATAGCCTTTATTCGGAACTGCTTCGATCTGATAGCCTTCCTCCTTCAGCTGGTTCATCACCTTCCAGACCGCTGTCCGGGAAACACCGAGTGTTTCGCAGATCTGCTGTCCGGACAGATATCCGTCCTGCTCTCTGAGTAATTTTAATATTTCTGTCTTCATTGCTCTGTCCTTATGCGCCAAGTGTTGCTGCCATCACGGCTTTGATCGTATGCATACGGTTTTCTGCTTCATCAAATACAACGGACTGCTCTGATTCAAACACTTCATCCGTTACTTCCATTTCCGTCACACCGAACTGCTCGCCTTTTTCTTTTCCGATCTTTGTTTTCAGGTCATGGAATGCAGGCAGGCAGTGCATAAAAATGGCACCTTCAGCCGCATTATCCAGCAGCTTTTTATTCACCTGATAAGGAGAAAGATCTCTGATCCTTTCTGCCCAGACAGCATCAGGCTCACCCATGGAAACCCATACGTCTGTGTAAATAACGTCCACATCTTTTGTACCTTCCATCGGATCTTCCGTAAAGGTCAGCTTTGCACCCGTCTCTTTTGCGATCTCTTCACATGTTTTGATCAGTTCCTGATTCGGGAAGTAAGCCTTTGGAGCGCAGGCTCTGAAATCCATTCCAAGCTTTGCGCAGGTTACCATCCAGGAATTGCCCATATTATAACGGGCATCACCCATATATGCAAGCTTTACACCTTTGATCCTGCCCAGTTTTTCACGGATCGTTAAAATGTCTGCCAGCATCTGGGTCGGATGAAATTCATTTGTCAGTCCGTTCCATACAGGCACTTTGGAATACTGCGCCAGTTCTTCCACAATAGACTGGTCAAATCCGCGGTACTCTATTCCGTCATACATACCTGCAAGCACCCTTGCCGTATCTGCAATGCTTTCTTTCTTACCGATCTGGGAGCCTGTCGGGTCCAGATAGGTTGTTCCCATACCAAGATCATGCGCTGCCACCTCAAAAGAACATCGTGTTCTTGTGGATGTTTTTTCAAAGATCAGTGCTACATTCTTGCCATGCAGGCTGTCATGCAGCTTGCCCTTTTTCTTCATTTCCTTGTATTCTGCTGCCAGATCGACCAGATACAGGATCTCCTCCGGTGTATAATCAAGCAGTTTCAAAAAATCGCGTCCTTTTAAATCTACCTTACTCATATGCTGTCCTTTCCCATTTGTTTCTATCCGCAACTATATTGGATCCTTGCGGCTGCTATTTCGTATCATATTCCCGAATAAAGGGATCACTTCTTGCGAAGCCATCCCTTTATCTGTTTCCTACAGTTTTATTTTAAACTTCCTACTTTGAAATTACCTCTTTGAAAGTAGTTGCCAGCGATGCAACGCCCTGCAGGTCGGATGGGATAATGATCTTTGTGGATTCTCCCTCAGCGACCTTTTCCAGTGCTTCCAGACTCTTGATCTGCAGAACCTTTTCATCTGCGCCCGCTTCACGGATCATGCGGATACCATCTGCATTTGCCTGCTGTACCTTTAAGATTGCAGCAGCTTCACCTTCTGCCTCGCGGATCATCTTTTCCTTCTGCGCTTCCGCACGCAAGATAGCGGACTGCTTTTCAGCTTCTGCTTCCAAAATTGCGGATTCCTTCTTACCTTCTGCAACAAGGATCGTAGATTTCTTCTCACCTTCCGCACGCAGGATAGATTCACGTCTTTCACGCTCTGCCTTCATCTGCTTCTCCATTGCATCCTGGATTGCTGCAGGCGGAATGATGTTTTTCAACTCTACACGGTTTACCTTGATCCCCCATGGATCAGTTGCAATATCCAGTGTTGTGCTCATCTTTGTATTGATGATCTCTCTGGAAGTCAGTGTCTGGTCAAGTTCCATATCACCGATGATATTACGAAGTGTTGTTGCTGTCAGGTTTTCGATTGCCATGATCGGATTTTCAACACCGTATGCAAACAGCTTCGGATCTGTGATCTGGTAAAATACAACCGTATCGATCCGCATGGTAACGTTATCTTTTGTGATAACCGGCTGTGGTGCAAAATCCACTACCTGCTCTTTTAATACAACTTTTTTTGCGATCTTATCAATAAAAGGTGTCTTAAAATGAAGTCCTACAGACCATGTTCCCTGATAAGCTCCCAGACGCTCCACGACATAAGCCTGTGCCTGCGGTACGATCTTAATACAGCTGGCAAGTACCCAGATCACGATTACAAGTAAAACAAGTGCGGTAATAAGTGTTCCCATTTTTAATCCTCTTTTCTTTCCTCTACAATTAGTTTTACGCCATCGATCGATTTAACGATCACAACGCTGCCCACCGGAATTTTCACTCCGTTCTTTTCTGTCCTTGCAGTCCATTCTTTTCCCTGCAGTGTCACACGGCCAGCCTGCTCCAGATTGTCGATCTCACTGACAACGATCGCTTCCTGTCCGATCAGGCTTTCAACATTGGTCCTGACTCTGTCCTTATTGAAGTATTTGACAGCAACCGGTCTGGTAAATAACAGCAGTATAAAAGATACCAGAATAAAGCTGACGACCTGCACCGGGAACGGTACGGAAAGCATCGCCAGAATGGCCGCAACAAGTGCACCGCCCGCAAACCAGATCGTTGTCAGTCCCATCGTTGCAATTTCGATCACGATACATAATACAAGTATAGACAGCCAGAATAACGACTGTGACGTAGAAAGTAATCCAAATAACGTCATCTGCTTCTCCTTTCCCCTTCCTTTGCCTTCCACTTTACAGGCTCTGCCTGTATAAAGAAATCATACTATATTTTCCTTGTTTGTTCAAGCGATTTACCCCGTATTTACATTTCATTTACCGGGCAATAAACAATACACCGAGCGTCCCCGGTCCACAATGGCTGGAAACAACACCGCCTGCTCTTGTCTCCAGTATTTCCTCAAAAACTCCAAGCTCTTCCAGATAGCTTCTTGTCTCCTCTACAATAGCTCTGTCGCAACCTGAATGTGTGATAAAAACCCTCTCCGGTCTTGCGAGACGCAGTTCATCCTCCATATCCGTCACGTAAGCACGCACTACGGATGCCAGCTTACCTCTATACTTTTTCGCCACACTCATGGCGCCATCTTTTACCACGATCTTGGGATGCAGTTTCAGTACACTGCCTGCCAGCGCCGCTACACCGCTGCATCTGCCGCCTCTGTGGAGATATGTCAGTGTATCCACCACAAAACTGGCTCTGACACGCGGGCGCAGATCATAGATCCGTTCCGTGATCTCCACTGCTGCTTTTCCTTCCTGCGCCATTTGTGCTGCTTCCACAACTAAAAGCCCAATTCCGGTAGACAGATTTTCCGAATCGATCACCGTTACCAGTCCATCCGCATGCAGTTCTTCCACTGCAAGCCGCATTACATTTCCCGAGGTGGACATGCTGTCTGAAATGGAAAAACAGATCACTTCTCTTTCCTCCTCCACAAACGGCCGGATCAGTGCAAGTGCGTGTTCAAGTCCCGGTGCAGAGGTTTTTGGTGTTGTCTTATGTGCATCGGACCACGCAAAGATCTCTTCCGGTGTGATAGTCTTTCCGTCCTCATATTCTTCTTCTCCTAACAGAATATGCAAAGGCAGAATGGAAATATCATACTTTTTAATCAACTCTTCTGAAAGATCACACGTACTGTCCGCAATTATTTTTACCATTATATATTCCTTCTTTTCCTTTCTTTTGCGCTCATTATACCTGCAAAATGCATATCCCGCAAGCTTACTGTTCCAAAACACCTGCAAACTTCCAAATACCACCCGGAAGTTTGCGGGGTTCAAATCCCACGATCGGAAGCGCGACAAGTGCGGTCTGCCCAGCAGGGATCTCAATCGTAAACTCTGCCTCTGTAACCGTTTCTCCATTCCCGGAATTATCCTTTTTGCGAATATCCACTGATTTATTGACTTCTTTGCGAATATTCCGTTCATTCATTTTCCAGCCTACTTTAATCTCTCCGTAAATACTGTGATAGCTGCCTGCTGCCTCTGTCAGTGCAACCGTTTCATCCGGCAGAACCGGCGCGATCGTGATCGGCTGTTCCCCTGCCAGATCCACTCTGATGCCCAGTATGGATTCATAGATCCACTGCATGGCGCAGCCATTGTTATAATGATCAAACGAGTTCATCTCGTCTTTGGAAAATCCACTTTCTTCTGTGTAGGAATCCGGCCGCTCCCAGATCGTCGTCGCTCCCTGATCCACACTGTACAGCCAGGATGGATTTTTTTCCGACAAAAGCAGTCTGTAAGCAGACTGTGCTCCCCCTGCATCTGTCAATGACCGCAGGATCAGTCCCGTTCCGACAAAGCCCGTTACCAGACGGTACTCATTTTTTCTACAGATGCAAGAAGCATCTGCTGCGCCTTTTCCCGATCATTTTCCTGCAGGAGATCATATTGCAGCAGCATACAAAGCTCTGTCTGGGAAAAGTCTTTCTCCGCTGTCCGCTCCAGGCGCTCTGCGATCTCATAAGTCCGGTATATGTAATTTTGGATCTTCTTATGGAGCTTTTGATACTTTCCAACATCCGTCTGCTTCTGCAAAACTGCCGCCGTCTTTTCCATGCAATAAGCATCTGCACCGTACCAGAGTGCGGATAAAAAAGTTGCATCTGACACTTGTAATCCCAGCCAATCCCCAAAGGTTGCTTCCGCACCGATCTGTCTACCGGCGAAATCACTTTTCTTTTGCAGATAGTCCATATACGCCTGCATCGAGGAATAGGTAGCTGCAAGTAACTTCTTGTCACCATATTTCTCATATACATAATATGGCACAAATATACCTGCATCTGCCCATCCCGCATTGCCGCTTCCCGTCGTGACTGTATAAGGTACTGTATCCGTATAAGCCCCATCTTCCCGCTGTGCATCTAAAAGATCCCTGCTCCACTTTGCATAGAAAGCATAGAGATCCTGCTGATAAAGTGAGGTCCGGCTGTAGACCGCCAGATCTCCTGTCCAGCCGAGCCGTTCATCACGCTGCGGACAGTCCGAAGCGATCCATGCAAAATTGTTCCGCTGGCTCCACTTGGTATTTTCATACAGCCTCTGCAGCTTTTCATTATCGCAGATAAAGCTGCCTGTCTCCGGGCTGTCAAGCCCCACACTGATCCCCTGTATATGGGAAAGTGTGACATCTGCTGTTGTCGTGATCGAAAGGTACCTGAATCCGGTATAGAAAAATGTCGATATATAGGTTTCCTTCTGCCTGTCCTGCATCGCGATCTGTACCTGTGTCTGCGCAGATCTGTAATTTACCCGGTAAACGGTTCCTGCAGCACCATCTTCGCCGCGCTCTGCATCTCCTGTTTCGTTACACATTTCCCCAAAAGTAAGCGTAAGCTTACCTTCTGCATTGCTGCTGAAAGTAACAGACGGACTGCCCGCCAGATTTTGTCCCAGATCTACAACAAGTGTCTGACCGCTTTTCAGGAATATGCCGTCTTCCGGTTCCTGTCCCCATTCCTGTATGCGCTCTGCTTCTCCATAAGTTGTTCCGTTGTCTTTTATCGTTTCATAGATCCAGCCCCGCTGCATGGTCTGCGTTAATTCTTCTTTTTTGGTAACCTTGATCCCGCAGGAGCTGTAAAAGCTCCCCGAAAAGTCATGGCTGATCTCTGCCTGCTTTGCTTCTCCCATTCTATGCAGAGAGAGTTCTGCCGTGTCAGGTTTGCTGTAATCAACTGTCTCACCGTTGAAGAAATCCGCTGCCTGCACACGGGTATCTTTCACATACTCCCAAGTATCGTCAGTTGCCAGTATCTCACTGCTGCCGTCCGCATAAGTCAGCAGCAGCTTTCCTATAAATGCCGGTCTGTGATAATCATAAATACCAAATCCGTTCCTGCCACACCACCAGCCTGTTCCAAGCATCACGGCAATTCCGTTTTCCTGTCCTTCCAAAAGCAGATCACTGACATCATACATCTGGTAAAGCAGTGTCTTACTGTAATCTGTCCAGCCCGGTTTCCACTCACAGTCCCCGACTCTGCTGCCATTGATGTAAACATCATAAATACCTAATGCAGAAGAAAGCAGGATCGCCTTTACAGGCTTTTCCTGTAAGGAAAATCTTTTACAGAAAACAGGCTGTCCATCCTCATAAACCTCTTCTGTCTCCTGCATGGTAATAAACTCTGCTCCGGCAAACGGTGCTGTATTCAGGCAGGCAGTTTCAAAGCTGCCTCTTCCCTGCAGGCATCCCTTTTCCGTAAAGCTTGTGACTGTATAGGTATATGCAGTCAGATCCTGCAGTTTTTCCCCTGTATAGCTTATCTGTGTTGTCTGTCCGCCTTTTATGATTCCGCTGTTCCACACAGTTTTTCCCGCTTCATCCGTCACTGTGATCCGGTAGGCCAGCTGGTTGTCCTCTGCTGCCTGTTCTGTCTGGTTGTCCTCTGCTACATGTTCCTTCTGTCCGTTTCGTTCTGCCTGCAGCTCCCGCCTGACAGGCGGCTCCTGATATGCCAGTTCCCAGGAAAACGTGATATCCTGTATATCGATCCCGACCGGATCCGGTATATAGTTTACACGCAGATTGGTAAGCTGCAGGTTATCTGTCTGTGCTTCCCCTGTTTCATATTCCTCCAACAGCGCTTCCATCTGTTTTTGGAACCTCTGTTCTGCATAGCCTCTGCTAAATACCAGTACTGTCGCAAGCAGGACAGCAGCTGTTTCTATTATTCTCTTATGTCCGCTCATTGCTCCTCTGCTCCTGTTACGTTTCTCATTTTGCATCTTTCCAAAATTGTTTTCATTTCCATACCGTTATTTTGCCATAGCACTTTTATTCTGTCTATAAATTTCAAAGATGGTCAAATGCACCGCATAAATGCTTGCATTTTCCTCATCGCCATAACATAAAAAGCTGCTATCCCAGAGAAAAATTTCCCTGAAATAACAGCTTATTCTTTCATTTATTATTTTGTCATGCATTTTACCAAAATACATGATTACCGATCACAACACCGGCCTGACCACTGCTGGCTGCCCTGAAGTGTGTTGCACCGCCCACATTGGTTGCACCGTCGATCGCTGCCTGTGCTGCCTCCACGCAGGAAGCACTCGGTCCGTTTGCGATCACTGCTGCCACCTTACCATTCGTTGCCGGTGGAAACTGTGATGGCGCATTGATAACACCGCTTATGGAGCCGGGATAAGAACCGCTTCTGACACGGTTCATAACAACCGCACCGACTGCCAGCTTTCCTTCGTAGGACTCTCTGCCCGCTTCACACTGGATCAGTGCTGCCAGCAAAGTCACATCGGATGTCTCACAGCTGACTGCACCACGGTTTTCACTCAGCTTCTTTTTTTCTTCTTCTTTCTTTTCCGCTTCAATCTGTTCGGTTGTCTTTCCTGTTTCTACCGTAAAAGCCACATCCACATAATCTGCTCTGACATAGCCCTGTGTATCTTCATCTACCTGAACCGTTACCCAGCCATCCGCTTCTTCTACTGCTGTAACTGATTCTCCGAGTGCAAGCACGGTATAAATTCCCGCATCTTCACTTGCTTCTTTTCTGACACGAAGTGCATCTGTTTTAACAGTTGCCTTCAGGGAACCAACTTCCTGCTGCATTGCTTCTGCTTCATCACCGAACAAAAGGAACTCGTCCTTTGTCCAGCCTGTCAGCTCTCCGCTTGTAAGCTTCGTCCAGCCATCTGCCTGCTCCAGAATCGTACCGCCGCAGTTCTTATACAGCTTACCTGCTACTTCTGCTTCCTCACTCGGCTCTACTCTGACATTAACTGCATCGCTGACATTTGCCATAACCACATCAGAAGCTTTCTTTTCTTCCACTGCTTCTTCTATAGCTGCACCGGCATCTACTTCCGTCACAGCTTCCGCCAGTTCTTCTCCGTCTTTTTCCAGATACAGCGCTGCACCTGCCTGCAGATCCGCATTGTCCGTCTTCTGTTCTGTTTCTTCTGTATGGGCACCGTTCATAACTGCTGTGGCACCTGCATGAAGTGTTACCTCATCCTGTAAGTTGTCTGCCTGCACCGGTGTCTGTACACCTGTCAGCACAATGGCAGCTGCCATAAGACCCGTCAGACTTCTTTTCAGAATTTCTTTTTTACTAAACATAAAGCCTCCCATGTAAACTTTAAACGCACAGGTTTATTTCTTAACTTTTTTATAAGACTACGTTACATTTCTGTTTCATTTGTTACAAAAATGTTAAATCTTACATGAAAGACTATAACAGATTCTTCACACTTTGTCAAATTTCGGAGTTTCAGACGCCTTTTGCCTTCTCCACACAGGCCTTCTGCGCTTCGATAACAGCACTGCGGAATCCTGATTTTTCCAGCACTCTGACGGCTTCGATCGTTGTTCCCGCTGGAGAACATACCATATCCTTTAATACTCCCGGATGCATACCTGTTTCGAGTACCATTTTCGCACTTCCGAGCACAGACTGTGCTGCAAATTCATATGCCTGCGTCCTTGGCATACCATCCATGACAGCCGCATCAGCCATTGCTTCTATAAACATAAATACATATGCCGGTGAGCTTCCGCTAACTCCAACAACTGTATCCATCAGTTTTTCCGGAACGCTATATGCTTTGCCAAAGCTGTTCAGCAGGGAAAGCACCTGCTCCATTTCCGCATCCGTTACGTTTTCCGCCTTGCAGACACCTGTGCAGCCTTCTCCGACAAGCGCTGGTGTGTTTGGCATACATCTGACAAGTTTGACTTCTTTTCCAAACAGCTCTGTCAGCCACGCGATCGTTTTGCCTGGCGCAATAGAAACGACGATCGTCTCCGGCTTCACGGCGTCCTTAATGTGCCCGATCACGTCCGGATACATCTGCGGTTTGACTGCCAGAAACAGGATATCAGCCTGCCCGGCTACTTCTGCATTATCCTTGCAGCCGGTGATCCCGAATGCATCCTCTACTTTCTTCACAGTTTGCTCTGTTCTTGCTGACCCGAGTATATCCTTTGCACTCACGATCTCCTGTTTGATCATTCCGCCGATCATGGCAGTTGCCATGTTTCCAAGTCCGATAAATCCTATCTTCATTTTCCCGCTCCTTTTCCACCGGTTTCTTTTTCCTGTACCGCTCTGCGTTACATCCGGTAAATACCTGTTCAATATCAGTTTCTAGTTGTTCTGTCTCTTTGCCTCATACATTAAAATCGCTGCTGAAACAGCCGCATTTAATGATTCCACCTGCCCTTCCATCGGAATCCTTATCTTACACATAGCAAGTGCCGCGATCTCATCGGAAAGTCCATTCCCTTCATTCCCGATCAGAAACGCTGTTTTTGCACTGTAGCACTCCTGTGTATAGCTGTTTTTCCCCTGCAGATGCGCTGCATAGGTCTGTATACCGGCAGCGTGCATTTTCTCTATCACCGCTTTCAGATCCTCTACATAACAAAACGGAACTCTGTAAACAGATCCCATTGTGGATCGAATTGTCTTGGGATTGAACAGGTCTGCTGTCTTTTTGCTCATGATGACGGCTGTAATGCCTGCGCCTTCTCCCGTCCGCAGCATCGTGCCCAGATTGCCCGGATCCTGGATATCCTCCAGCACCAGAAATGTACCGTCTCTGCCAAGCAGCTCGTCCAGATCATAGGATGGCTGCCTGAGGACACATAACACACCCTGTGGCGTTACGGTATCACTCATTTTTGCAAATATGTCATCGCTGACTTCCTCATAAGGTACGGAAAGAGTTTCCAGCAGCTTACTTTGTTCTTTTTTTTGCAAAAAGGAGGTCGATACATAGACCTCCTTTAACAGCTCCTTTGGCGCTTCCTTTGCCATCCGGATCCCTTCTACCACGAAAAGCTGCTCCGTGCGGCGCGCTTTTGCTTTTGTGACCAGCTGGCAGACATGTTTGATCTTACTATTAGATGATGACGTGATCATAATATTCCTTCCCGGCTTCCCATTTGCTCTTGTCGCGGCTTCTTACCCGTATGTTCAGAACCTCACCGCCATTCGCAAATTCGCCGCTTTGCAGCTTTCCATTTGCTCTTGTCGCGGCTCCTTACTCGTATGTTCAGAGCCTCACCGCCATTCGCAAATTCGCCGCTTTGCGGCTTCCCATTTGCTCATGTCGCGGCTCTCGCCGCATGAATTTATAAAAACATGTGGCGGCATATAAATATGCCCCACATGTTTTATATAAATTCGCACGGCTCTGAACATACGTCACATCGACAATATTCTACTAACGCTGTATTCGTAGTCGTCAATATCCTTTTGCATGGCGAGTGCTTCATCGATGTCAAAATCTACGAATTTACCGCCCTGATGACCGACAACTCTGTTTGTCTTTCCTTCGCAGAGAATGTCTGCTGCATAAGCACCCATGATAGATGCATAGAAACGATCCTTACAGGTCGGATTACCGCCACGCTGCATGTAACCTAAGATCGTTGCTCTTGTCTCGATACCGGTTGCGGCTTCGATCCGTCTTGCCATGGATGTGGAGTGTCCGATGCCTTCCGCATTGATGATAATGTGATGCGTTTTACCATGCTTACGGTTGTTAATGATATTGTTGATGATATTCTGCTCGTTATAATCGTATTTCTCAGGCAACAGAATATCCTCCGCGCCATTGGCAACACCACACCAGAGTGCGATATAACCTGCGTTTCTACCCATAACCTCAATGATACTGCAACGCTCGTGAGAAGAGGAAGTATCTCTTACCTTATCGATCGCTTCCATTGCTGTGTTGATCGCTGTATCAAATCCGATCGTATAATCCGTACATGCAATATCCAGATCGATCGTTCCCGGCAGACCGATCGTATTGATGCCCTGTTTGGAAAGAGCCTGCGCACCGCGGTAAGAACCGTCACCACCGATCACGACAATACCATCAATTCCATGCTTACGACAGATCTCCGCACCCTTCTGCTGTCCTTCCGGAGTCCGGAACTCCGTACATCTGGCTGTTCCAAGTATTGTTCCACCCCGCTGGATCGTATCGGATACGTCCTTTTTCTGCATATCTATAATTTCTTCATTTAACAGTCCCTGATAGCCTTTTTTGATGCCCTTGACATTGACACCGTTGGCAATCGCCTTACGGACCACCGCACGGATAGCTGCATTCATGCCCGGTGCATCGCCACCGCTTGTCAGAACACCAATTGTTTTGATTTCATTTGCCACTTGCTTATCCTCCTGTCTGTTTTGCACTATTATTGTATTATTTTTTTGTTACTATTGCAATATTTCTGTTATAAAACCTTTATATTGTCTTTTCCGAACGCTGCACTTAATCTTTCAAGAAGTGTTTCTTCTATATGAATGTTCTGGTTCGGCGGCAGAAGTTTCTGCACGCGCTCCTTCTTACAAACGATCAGGACAGAGTCCTTCCCTTCCGATCCTTTTAAAAGCTCTGTCAGTTGATCCGCCTGCTTCAGATAGCTGTCTTTATCCGCAAAACCGATCGCCAACCGGCGCGGCATTTCATCAAACCTGCTGATCACGGAACCGATCAGCTTGCCATCCTTTTCATCCTCCAGTTGTACACGCCCCTGTACAAAAATCTTTCCGTCCACCTCCAGACGGCTCTGATTTCTCTCATAATCCCGTGGAAAAATGACCACCTCAATGCTGCCATACAGATCTTCGATCGTCAAAAACGCCATGATCTTATTATTCTTTGTATATTTGATCTTTTTATCCGTTAAGATACCACCGATCACAACCTCTTTTCCGTCAGTTACCTTTGGCTCACCAGTCTCTTCATCCCTGTAAAAATCAGACGTTTTTGCTGTGATCCTGCGTTCCAGAAACGTTTTATACTCTTCCAGCGGATGCCCACTGATATAAAAACCGACCACTTCTTTTTCATACGCCAGAAGCTCCTGCCTGTCAAATTCTCCCACGTCCGGAAGCGGCGTGTGGAAATCGCTTTTCTCTTCCTCTCCCACCAGATCAAACAGACTCATCTGTCCGACAAGATTATTCTTTTTATCCTTTACAAGCCGGTCTACCAGTCCGGCATATACAAACATCTTCTGTTTTCTGGTGCCCGGCAGGGAATCAAACGCACCTGCCTTGATCAGATTTTCGATCACGCGCTTATTGATGTCAAGCTCACTCGTTCTTGTGATAAAATCTTCCAACGTTTTATAGTTACCGTTTGCTGCCCGCTCCGCAACAATGCCTTCGATAACCGGTCTGCCCACGCTCTTTAATGCAGTCAGGGCAAAACGGATCTTGCCATCCTGCACAGAAAAGCCTGCCAGACTGTAATTCACATCCGGTGGCAGTATTTCGATCCCCATGCTTCTGCAGCTCATGATATATTCCGTTACCTTTGCTGAGTTGTCTATAACTGACGTCATAAGCGCTGCCATAAATTCAAGCGGATAATAATATTTCAAAAAGGCTGTCTGGTAAGAAACAACCGCATAGCACGCTGCATGCGACTTGTTAAACGCATACTTGGCAAAATCCATCATTTCTTCATAAATGTGATCTGCCACCGCTTCACTGATCCCGCGGCTGATACAGCCCGGAACGCCTTCCTCCGGGTTACCGTATACAAAGTTAGCCTTTTCTTTCTCCATGACTGCCTGTTTTTTCTTACTCATGGCACGTCTGACCAGATCGCTTCGTCCCAGCGTATATCCACCAAGCTCCCGCACGATCTGCATAACCTGCTCCTGATAGACGATACAGCCGTAGGTCGGCGACAGGATAGGCTCTAAGAGTGGTGTTTCATACGTAATGGATTCCGGATTGTTTTTACCCTTGATATAACGCGGGATAAAATCCATCGGTCCCGGACGATACAGCGAAATACCGGCAATGATATCTTCCAGACTCTGTGGTCGGAGCTCCTTCATGAAGTTCTTCATTCCCCCGCTTTCCAGCTGGAACACGCCATCCGTCTTTCCCGTTCCGATAAAATCAAGCACCTTGGGATCATTGTAGTCAATGTTACCCATAGATAACTCTTTTCCCGTATCCTGTCTGACAAGATCAACTGCATCTTTGATGACCGTCAGTGTCCGCAATCCCAGAAAATCCATCTTTAAAAGTCCGAGTTCTTCGATCGTTGTCATCGTGAACTGCGTTGTGATGGAACCATCCGATCCTCTGGAAAGCGGTACAAATTCCTCCGCCGGTTTCTGGCAGATTACGACACCTGCCGCATGCATGGAAGTATGCCTCGGCAAACCTTCCAGCTTCATACACATGTCCAACAGATTTTTCACCTGTTCCTCTGTATCATATCTGCTGCGGAGCTCCGGATTCATATCCAATGCTTTCTGCAGTGTAATATTCAGTTCGTTTGGAATCATCTTGGCAAGCGTATCGCCAAAGCTGTACGGCAGATCCAGCACACGTGCCACATCACGGATCACACCCTTTGCAGCCATCGTACCAAAGGTAACGATCTGCACCACCTTGTCTGCTCCGTATTTGCGCCGTACATAATCGATGACCTCCTGCCTTCTTTCATAGCAGAAATCAATATCGATATCGGGCATGGACACACGCTCCGGATTCAGGAATCGTTCAAAGAGCAGGTTATAACGGATCGGATCAATGTCCGTGATCTTCAGACAGTAAGAAACAATCGCCCCCGCGGCGGAACCTCGTCCCGGTCCTACCGGGATTCCGTTTTCTTTTGCATAGTTGATAAAATCCCATACGATCAGGAAATAATCCACATATCCCATTCTCCGGATTGTAGACAGCTCATAGTCCAGACGTTCCTTTAATGTCCCATCATCATCCGGATAACGCTCCTTCAGACCATCCATGCACAATTTATTTAAGTATGTCCAGGAATCATAGCCCTGCGGTACTTCAAATTTTGGCAGTTTCGTTACCCCGAATTCTATTTCGACATTACAACGCTCCGCGATCTTATGTGTGTTTTCCAAAGCCTCCAATGCATAAGGGAACAGCTCTTTCATCTGCTCTTCACTCTTGATAAAATACTGTCCTCCTTCATAACGCATGCGGTTTTCATCCGTTACGACTTTGCCGGTCTGGATGCAGAGCAGGATATCATGCGCCTGTGCATCTTCCGCCCGTGTATAATGCACATCGTTCGTTGCCACTAAAGGAATATCAAGCTCTCTGCTCATGGAAAGGAGCGCCGCATTGACTGTCTGCTGCATTGGAATGCCATGATCCTGCAGCTCCAGAAAATAGTTGCCCTTTCCGAAACAGTCCTGATATTTGAGCGCCGCCTGCTTTGCCTCTTCGATCATACCCTTTTCTATGTATCGCGGCACTTCGCCCGCCAGACAGGCTGACAGGGCAATAATACCCTCATGAAACTCACGCAGTACTTCCATATCAACACGTGGCTTATAGTAATAGCCTTCTGTGAAGCCGCGGCTTACGATCTTCATCAGGTTGGCATAACCCTGGTTGTTCTCGGCTAACAAAACAAGGTGATGGTATCTTTCTTCTCCGCCTGTCAGCTCTTTATCAAAGCGGGAGTTGGGTGCCACATACACCTCACAGCCCAGGATCGGTTTGATGCCTTCCGCTCTTGCAGCTCTGTAAAAATCGATCACACCGTACATAACACCATGATCGGTGATCGCCACTGAATCCATGCCCAGCTCTTTTACCCGTTTCACACACTCTTTAATTTTATTGGAACCATCCAGCAGACTGTACTCTGTATGGACATGTAAATGCGTAAATGCCATAATTTCCTCACGATTTGTCTCTTATTCAATAGTAACCGGTCAGATATCCAATATATGTATATGTGACTCTTTTCTGCACCGGCAGTAAAACAAAGTGCTATTATTCATTAGTATACACGTTCCGGCGTTTTCAAACAATAAAAATAATAAAGGTGCGCATCTTTGCAAGCTTGCTTTTCCTGTACAGTAAAAAAGATGGAAGCAACCGAAATTGCTTCCACCTTTTTATATAGTAGTAATAATTCATACTCACATGCGCAAAGTTGCATTCTACAAGTATGCTTTCAGCGCATCTACCTTGTCCAGCTTCTCCCAAGGCAGATCCAGATCGTCTCTGCCAAAGTGTCCGTAAGCTGCTGTCTGCTTATAGATCGGACGTCTCAGGTCAAGCATCTTGATGATACCGGCAGGTCTGAGATCAAAGTTCTCGCGGATGATCTCTACAAGCTTCTCATCGGAAAGCCTGCCTGTTCCGAATGTATCAACCATTACGGAAGTCGGCTGTGCAACACCGATCGCATAAGAAAGCTGGATCTCGCATTTTTCTGCCAGACCTGCTGCCACGATATTCTTCGCTGCATATCTTGCTGCATATGCTGCACTTCTGTCAACCTTTGTACAGTCCTTACCGGAGAATGCGCCACCGCCGTGTCTTGCATATCCGCCGTAAGTATCCACGATGATCTTACGTCCTGTCAGACCCGCATCACCGTGAGGTCCGCCGATGACAAAACGACCTGTCGGGTTAATGAAATACTTGGTATCTGCGTCCAGAAGTTCCTTTGGCAGGATCGGATCAAATACATATTTTTTGACATCCTCATGGATCCGTTCCTGCGATACGTCCGGGTCATGCTGTGTGGAAAGTACAACTGCTTCCAGGCGGAGCGGCTTTCCGTTTTCATCATATTCTACGGAAACCTGGCTCTTGCCATCCGGGCGGAGGTAAGGCAGTGTGCCATCCTTACGAACCTTTGTAAGCTGACGCGCCAGTTTGTGTGCCAGACTGATCGGATATGGCATATATTCTTCTGTTTCGTTTGTAGCATAACCGAACATCATACCCTGATCGCCTGCACCGATAGCTTCCAGCTCCTCGTCAGACATTTTATTTTCCTTAGCTTCGAGTGCCTTGTCAACACCCATCGCGATATCTGCAGACTGCTGATCCAGTGCTACCATAACTGCGCAGGTATCTGCATCAAAACCAATCTTACCGCGGTTATAACCGATCTCATCTACAGTTTCACGTACGATCTTCTGTACATCCAGATGTGCCTTTGTTGTGATCTCACCTGTTACCAGTACAAAACCTGTACAGCAGCATGTCTCACATGCCACACGGCTCATTGGATCCTGCTCCATGCAGGCATCCAGAATCGCATCGGAAATGGCATCGCAGACTTTGTCAGGATGTCCTTCTGTAACAGATTCTGAAGTAAATAAACGTTTGTCCATTTTGTCCTCCTTTGACATTAGAAAAGTCCGCTTGAAACAAGCGGACCAATAAACATAGAAGTCCTCTTATTGTTCGATAGCTCGCTCAGGTTGGCACCTTCCCGATAGGGGGTTGCCGTGGCTTCACAGGTCCTCTGTACCTCCACCACTCTGAATAAGAGAAATTTACCAATATGAAGTTCTACGTAACTACATTGCTATAGCTACTATACGGCAGAATACAGGCGCCGTCAAGTGGAATTTTTATCATCTTCTACTCGTTTGCAACTAAATACATACTTCGTATGTACCCGGTTTCCTTCCCTGCTATATGTAGTCTGAAATATATGGTATTTTGTGAAAAAGGACATCATCGAGGCGGTCTACCGCTTCCGGTTTCCCCTCAATACGCTCCAGTGCATACAGACGCTCTGCGGTCTTATAGCCCAAGAGAAGTGTTGTCAGCGTTCCGATCTCCATACTGAGCTTATATTCCGGTTCTTCCCGCGTCAGATGACAGGCACCTTCCGAGAAGCAGAGCCTGAAGGAACGATTATTCCATGGCAGAAGCTTATCCTCGATCTCCAGCTCCATATATAAAGTACCGCCATCCGGATCACATGGATAATCTTCCAGAAAACCTTCAATGTCGATCAGCCGTCCCATGGCATAGGGGCGGATTGTTTCCTTAATATCACCGTCATCCATTTCAAAAGCGATCGGTTCACTGAAATAGGTATTGCCATGTACCTCATCGATCATGGAATCGTGTGCATGGATATACTCCCAGAGTCCCTTCTTCGCTTCTCTGTTTAAATAGATCATTTCCTTGATATGCATGATATCATTTTTGATCAGATATACCATAAAACCACAAGGCTTGTCCTTCGTATTATAATAAACCGCGACATTGGTATCATCCTCATCCCAGCGCCAGTATTCTTCCCATGCAAGCGCATTCCGGAACAGACAGCCATGTGTGATCGACGCAAAATGGGAATGCAGTTCATGGAAATCCGTGCTCTCCCAGTCCACGCGGCGTACATAGCCCGGTGCTTTTACCTTGGTCGGGATCTGCCGGTCTTTGATATTAAAGGAGATCTTGTTAGAAATGATCTCCCAGCCCAGATGATGATACAAAGGGATCGAATACGGATAGAGAAGGGCAAACGACCGTCCCTGTTTCTTCATATGAGAAAGGCTTTCAAACATCAGTTTCTTCATAATACCCTGTCCGGTGTATTCCGGATAGGTACAAACGCTCGTTACAAACCCTACCTGAAAAACCTCTCCGTAAATATTCATTTTCAGCGGATAGACCGCAAACTGTGAAATCAAGGAATTCCCGTCAAAGCACCCCAGCACATCCGCACGCTCCAGTACCGGAAACTTTGACTGCTTGATCTCCTCGTCCTTCCAGCCTGTCGCCGTCAGCTCGTCCTCCGTTACCTGAAAGGTATAACGGAGCAGTGCATTATATTGATCCAGATCCTTTGTTTCCAAATAGCGCATTCCGTAATTTTCTACTGCGTTCACTTTCGTTCTCCTGCCTGCTTTGTTTGTGTTAAGTCTACCACATACAGGTTAAATTTTGTAGTGTATACATGGTGATTTTTAATGCAAAAATAAAACAGTCCTCTTCTATTTTCTTTTCCACCCATGAATTGACAGATAAACTTGCAAACCGTATAATTTAACTAATTTTAATTGTTTATGATCGAGGGTTGACAGGATGAAAAGAACTTTTATAGCCAATTTAATACCGGGCATGGTCACTGGGGAAGATGTCTATTCTTACAGCAATCAGTTAATTGTCTCAAAGGGCACTGTGTTGACCGATAAGATCATTACCCGGCTTGAATTTTATTCTGTTCCGAGCATCCGCATTATGGAAAACAAAGTACAGGAGCCAACTATATCCGATCCTTATTCTGCCCGTATTCAGGCAAGTCCGGAATTTCATAAATTTAAAGAAAATTTCGATACCACGATCGTTGATTTCAAAGATCAGATCAATGATATCGTGGAAAAAGGCGCTCCGATCGATGTATCTGCCATGCTGAATGATACGCTGGAGCTTTTGCAGGCAGATGGTGGAAGTGTGAATTTCTTTAACATGCTCCACAATATGCGTGCTTACGATGATCTTACCTACGCGCATTGTCTGAATGTTGCCCTGATCTGTAATGTTTTTGCCGGCTGGCTGCATTTTTCGCAGGAAGATATTGAGCTTGCGACACTTTGCGGTCTGTTTCATGATATTGGCAAGCTCTGCATTCCCGATTCGATCATCAAAAAACCGGATCGTCTGACCAACGAGGAATACGATGTGATCAAAACGCATACGATTGAGGGCTACAAGCTTCTGCAGAACCAGCCTGTCAACGATCACATCAAAAATGCCGCCCTTATGCACCACGAGCGTTGTGACGGCAGTGGATATCCTTTTGGTCTGACCGGAAACCGCATCGACAAATTCGCCAAGATCGTCAGCATTGCAGATGTCTATGATGCCATGACGGCTGCGCGTGTGTACCGTGGACCGCTCTGCCCCTTTACCGTCATTGATATCTTTGAAAAAGAAGGGCTGCAGAAATATGAATCCGAGTACATTCTCTGCTTCCTAAAAAACGTTGTCCTTACCTACATTGGGCAGCGTGTCCGTTTAACGAATGGGCAGGAAGGCGATGTTGTTTTCATCAATCCACAGCAGTTATCCCGCCCTATGATCAAGTGCGGAGATACCTTTGTCGATCTTTCCAAGCAGAAGGATATTGCTATCGAACGGCTGCTGTAATTTCACTTATATAAAACAATAGGGACGTTCCTCGGAACGTCCCATTTCTTTTCTTTATCCAATTTTCAATTTCAGCTTCTGGACTTCTTTTTCATCTGCCGCTTTTTCGATCTGAGCGCCTAAGCCTCTGAGCTTGACATCAAAATCTTCATAGCCGCGCTCAATATACAGGATATCATCGACAACCGTGATGCCCTCTGCCGCAAGACCGGCGATCACAAGCGCCGCGCCTGCACGGAGATCCGGTGCATCAATATGGGCTCCCGTATATTTCTTAACGCCCTCAATAATGGCTGTATTGCCTTCTACCTTAATATTAGCTCCCATCTTTGTCAGCTCGTCCACATAGCGGAAACGATTTTCAAAAATGCTTTCCGTTACAATGCTGGTTCCTTCTGAAAGTGCCAGCGTCACAGCAATCTGTGGCTGCATATCGGTCGGGAAGCCCGGATAGGCAAGTGTCTTGACATGTGTATGGGTCAGCGGCTTGGAAGATACCACACGGACTGCATCGTCAGACTCTTTGATCTCACAGCCGATCTCGATCAGCTTTGCACTGATGGACTCCAGATGCTTTGGAATGACATTCTTGACTGTCACATCACCCTTTGTGGCTGCTGCTGCAAACATGAATGTACCGGCTTCGATCTGATCCGGAATAACGGAGTATTCTGTTTTATGAAGCTTTTCCACACCGCGGATACGGATTACATCCGTTCCTGCGCCCTTAATATTAGCTCCCATGCTGTTTAAAAAGTTTGCCACATCTACTACGTGTGGCTCCTTCGCTGCATTCTCAATGATCGTCTGCCCTTCTGCAAGTGCTGCTGCCATAATGATATTAATGGTAGCACCTACCGTGACCACGTCCATATAAATATGATTGCCGACAAGCCTGTCTGTCTCCACACAGATATGACCATGCGAAATATCTGCCTTGGCACCAAGTGCACGGAATCCCTTCAAATGCTGGTCAATCGGTCTGCTGCCGATGTTGCATCCACCTGGAAGTGCCACCTCTGCCTTTTTATATTTGCCAAGCAAAGCCCCCAATAAATAATAAGAAGCTCTGATCTTTTTAATATATTCATTGTCTACAACCAGATCATTGATACTGCCTGCATTGATCTTAACGGTATGCCTGTCAATCCTGTCAATATGCACACCAATCTCTTCCATTGCCTGCATCAACACATTTGTATCTCTGACATCCGGTAAATTTTCTATCGTAACGGTCTCATCCGTCATAGTTGCTGCTGCCAGGATGGCAAGTGCTGCATTTTTCGCACCGCCGATCTCCACCTCACCAACCAGCGGATTTCCACCTTTAATCACATATTGTTCCATGTCACACCTCAAATTTAGTGTATCCTGTTTATCTACTAATTATATAACACAACAGATAGTTTTGTAAATTGTCTATTTTGATACAGATTTACGCATTTCTATCCTCAAAATTCAGTAAATCCATTGCATTCGCTTCCTTATATTGGATTATATTGAGTATTTGCTGCTATCCGACCGTTCTTATCAATTCAAATACTGCAGTGGATTTACCTGAGCACCACCGATCAGTATTTCAAAATGCAGATGTGCTCCTGTACTTCTTCCGGTATTTCCGGAAAGAGCAATCTTCTGTCCTTGCGAGACCTGATCTCCCACACGTACAAGCACCTTGCTTAAATGCCCGTATCTTGTCTGTCTTCCGTCCGCATGATTGATATAAACAACGTAACCATAGCCGCTACCCCAGCCTGCCCTGGCAACCGTTCCCGCGCTGGATGCCACAACCTTGGTACCAACCGGTGTCGCCCAGTCAACTCCCTTATGATAGGTAGATGCACCCTTTGTCGGGGCTTTTCTTCTTCCAAACTGTGAAGACAGACGCCCTCCGGAGATTGGTTTGATATACGTCGGAGGAATCTTCGTTCCTTTTTCAATGATCTTCGGAACTGCAGCAACCGTAACTTCTTCTTTCAGTATTTCCGTCTCTGTTTCCTTTTTGTTATGATAGGACTTCAGTGCTGCCACCTTACGATGTCCGGCTGATGGCTGCTGCAGGATCTGTGTATCCGTTGTATACCAGTCATCATTGTAAACATACTGGATATCTGCTTCATAATCTTCTTCGTAATAGACTTCTTCCTGCCTGTCAATGGAAAGTGCCGGCTCCGGTGAAGTAACGACCAGTTCTTCTCCGACACGTATCATGGAATTTTCGTCCTCCAGACTGTCATTGAGCTCAATTATCTTATCCAGCGGAATGTCACAGTTGATCGCGATCTCGGAAAGGGTATCTCCCTGCTGTACCTCATAGATCTGCTGCTGATCCTGCTCTTTTGTCAGAAGATCTTTTGCGTCGGACAACGACTGGATCTGATCTGCAGGAAGATAAGATTCTACGATCTCCACATTATCCGCATAGGAAAGCCGTGTCAACCCATAGTCAAAATCGTCAAAGGTCAGTTCCTTTGCAGCCTGTGTATCTTTTACCATATCGGCAAGCGCCCTTGTACAGCCTGCTACCAATGGCCTGTCCTGTTCTTCTTTTTCTTCTTCCTTCTTCTCTTCCGCACTCTTTGCCTCAACTGTCAGCACGTTCAGTTCTCTTGTCTGATCCGGCCCGAGCTGTGCGACAAACTGCTTCCCTTCCTGATACTGGTCAAGTGCAGCCTGCAGTGCTTCCGAAACCTCCTGCACGCTGGAAAGATTGATCATAAGCTGATTGATCTTGATCGTAAATGCCGGCCGGATCGTGCTGATCTGAGATGCTGTCAGCACCTCTTTCATATTGGCAATGATCTCATCCTCTCCGGTAAACTGTGCAAAATATGCCTCACGTCCTGTCACGGAAAGCTCTGCATCTGCCAGAAACAGTACGTCTTCCTCCTTTGCGATTTCTTTTCTCGCCTGCCACAAAAGAGAATCTGCATCTTTTGTATCGGAAACAGTTCCAACCTGTTCCCCATTCAAGGTAATCTCATATACATTATTTCCCGTCTTTTCTATTTTTGTATAAGAGGGCAACAAAAAAAGACCTGCTAATGCAATCAGAAAAGCCGTCTTCCAATATGTGGTTTTCACATGCCTGTAGTATTTCGTGATTTTCATAACAGATCCATTTTATCAGTTATTTATGTAATTGTAAAGTCAGGACACCGTCATAACAACGCTCATCTGCGCCTGTCCGTCTCCCATATTCTGCCACGTATATTCCCCACCTGCACACAGACATGCAGAGTCTCCGCACGCCAGCTTCAGCTCCTTATTTTCATGGCGTAGTATCAGTGTTCCCTGTGTAACCGTAATATATTCAGTCGTATGCGCTCCATGGGAAGGAAGCTGCATCTGTGCTCCGGCTTCAATACTGATCGTGTATATTTCAAAATTCCGTTCTTTGTCAAATGGAAAAACAAGTCTGACTGCATAACGGCTCTGTGCACTTCTTGTCACGCGGCATTGATCTTTTTTGACCAGTGAGATCGGATCTTTTTCCCGGTAAAGCAAATCTTCAATTCCAATCCTTAACCCTTCGCATATTTTAGCAATTGTCGTGATTGTCGGATTGGATTCTCCTCTTTCAATCTGTCCGAGCATACTCTTGCTGACAAGCGTCCGCTCCGAAAGCATATCCAGACTCATGTTCTGTTCTTTCCGGATCTTTCTTAAATTAACAGATATATTTTTGTCGATTGTATCCATAAGCGTTTCCTTCCTCCGAAAAAAGAAAATAGCATCAGGAAAAATCCTGATGCTACATCTTCGTGGCAATTACTGTTTATTCTATTATACTAGTTATCTTGTGCTTTATTTTGTTCTTGTCATCATCATACTGATTTTCACATGCTTCGTCAAGACTTTTTTCTCACACTGTACCCAAAACGCCCCAGTTCTTTTCCCATGGCATAATAAGTACCATGCGAATAGACGATCGGATCCGCCTGATCCAGATGGAAAGAATTCTTCTCATCCATATAAGCATCATCCACGCTGACTGCTACCACCTCGGCAAGAAACATATCATGGGAGCCAAGCTCCTTTACCTCCGTGACACGGCATTCAATATTGACCGGGCTCTCCGCAAGGCGGGGCACTTTTACTTCTTTTCCGGGAAGCAGATGCAGATCCAGTTCTTTACACTTATCCACATCCCTGCCACTTCTGACACCGCAGTAATCAGTCGCATATGCCAGTTTCTCTGTGGTCAGATTGATGACAAATTCTCCCGTCTCAAGAAGCATCGCGTGCGAAAAACGCTCTTTTCTCACGGAAATGCTTACCATAGGCGGATTCGTACAGACCGTTCCTGCCCATGCAACTGTAAAAATATTGGATTTTCCCTGTTTATCTGCCACAGTCACAAGCACTGCAGGCAGCGGATAAAGCATGTTACCCGGTTTAAAATCTATTTTAGCCATTACAAAATTCCCAGCATCTGCAGGATCTGGATCGTAAGAGACGCTGCGGAAAGCAGAATCGCAAATACGAGCAGAGGCTTTGTTCCTTTACTTTTTTGTACGGATTTTTCAAGTGCATCCATATGATCATTCAGATCTCTTGTTTTATTACTGAGCTGCTCCATTAAAACAGCCTGAACATTTCGATATACCTTGACATCTTCTTTATGCACATAATCTTCGACATGCTTCTGCACATCATCCAGATATAATCGAATATTGACGATCATTTCCTTGATCTGACCTGTCGCCTCGATCAGCTCTGCATTATCTGCCGGTTTTTGCTGTTCCAGCTTATTTTGCAGATTCTGGAGGGCATCTTCTGTTGTCCGTGTCAGATCCTGCAATGCATTTTCCGTATTGACTGCCATATCCTGCAAAAGGCTGTGCTGTCTGATAGCATTGTCCGCAATATTACCGGAAAGATGCTCCAGCTTATCCTCTACTGTTCTGACCGTATCAAGTGTTTCTGTCTGGCTTCCTTGCTGCTTCTGCTCATTCCACTCCTTAAGCATTGCAAGACTCTGTGCATTTTCTGCAAGGAGTCTTTCTACTGCTTCAGAAATCTGTCCGTCAACATCTGCGAGTTTCTCATCCACAACTGAAATTCTGTCGTTCACGCCCGAGAGTTTCTCATCTACGCCGGAAATCCTGTCACTTACACCCAGTAGCTTCTCATCTACGCCGGAAATCCTGTTGTCCACACCAAGAAGTTTCTCATCCGCTCCGGAAAGCTGCACACCCATGCTATCCTGCAGATTTTTCAGCTGTGCGTCCATCAGTTCCTGCATTCCCGCAATCTGCAGATCCAGCTCTTTTTTCTGCTGTGCAAGTTCCTGTGTTATCACCTGATTTATCTGCTGCGCATCCGCAGCAGCTTCTGTATTATCCGTTTCTTCCTCTTTGATCAGCCCGTGAAGCTTTGCCTCATACTCTTCCAGCTGCTCAATCCCGCAGGAAAGCATCTGGGATACCTGTTCGGAAACTTCGACCGTTTTTAAATTCAGGCGCCGGATCTCCTGCATCATTTTTTCATATTCCGCAGTCTGTTTTCGCAGTCTCTCATTTTCGCGCGCTTCCGCTTCACCGTTTGCCTGTATCAGTTCACCGGCATTAAACCGCTTCGTCAGCCTGTCCATAAAATTATCCATGCTTACCCTCCGTCATCCTGATTTTCCGCACACTGATCCGTAAATCATCCGCCCCTGATCGCAAATCGCATCTTTGATGCCTTTCTTTTGCTTACGAGGCTTTCTCTCCATATAAATCCATAAAAATCTTCCCATAACGGTCAGTCAATTACGGATCTGCATGGTTCTGAATATTTATCATTCTAACATTATTTCCGTCCTTTTACAACACTAGCAAAGCGTATTGTAATTGCACATTTTTTGTGCATTTTGCATAGATTTTACACATAGTCTTTTTATGCTTTGTGTAAATTCACTCATTTTTCATATCATGTTCATATTTTGTTCATAATTGATTGGTATACTTTACTTAAATCAAAGGAATCAATCCTTTATTAACAAAAGACATCTACCGAAAGATAAATTTTTTCATAATAGCCGCGGGGTCGAAAGGCTTCGCGGCACTCCTCATTTTATAGGGTTTTTTATATTGTCAAAATGATTCTGCATCTTTGCAAGCCTGCTTTTACTGTATGGGTACTTCCAAAGGAATGTCGCCATAACAAAAAATACTGCCGTCCGGCAGTATTTTTCTTTATATAACCGATTCTTCTGTTTTGACTGCCTCTGTCTGAGCCGCCTCCTCTTTCTGTCTGGCGATCAGTTCCTGAACCTCCTCATTCAGAGAAAGCATTCTGGCATCCAGATCCGAAACCATCATGGCACATTCCACCAGTTCCTTCTTAATATGCTCCGGTGCATTACCCTCAAATTTGTAATGGATCTTATGCTCCAGACTTGCCCAAAAGTCCATCGCAACCGTTCTGATCTGGATCTCTACCTTTGCATCCACAATACGATCCGACAGAAAAATCGGTACCGTCACGATCAGATGATAACTTTTATACCCGCTGGGCTTAGGATTTAAGATGTAATCCTTCACAGAAAGCACGCGGATATCGTTCTGATTGATCAACATTTCCGCAATCCTGTAAATATCGGATGTAAAAGAACAGATAACACGGATTCCCGCAATATCATTGACATACTTTACCATATTCTGGATGCTGGACTCATAGCCATGCTTTTTCAGTTTCTTTACTATACTTTCCGGTGATTTGATACGCGATTTGATATGTTCGATCGGATTGTACTGATGTACATGCTGGAATTCATCATTTAAGATCTCCAGCTTTGTCCCGATCTCCTTTAATGCAGAATTATATACAAGCTGGACTTCCTTCCAGCTGTCAATGTCGTTCCTCGTGTTTGGTACAAATTCCATAAATTCCCCAACTTTCCTTAATTTACTACACTATAATAACTTATGATGCCATGGTCAAAAGGTCTAAGCCCATGTGAGCTTGCTCATAGGTGGGGGAAAGACCTTGGGACCCGCCCCGATATCCGTGTTTTGTTAAATCATGACATTCGGGAACCCCTCGCATTTTGATTTGTCGCACATTTTAGGGTCGTACATTTGCTTTGCAAATATGTGACAAGCTCCGCAAATATGCAACAGGCCTCGGGGCTACATCTTGATTTTGTTAAATCGCGACATTAATTATACCACATTTTTTTATTTTTTGTGGATTTTTACTAATTTTTAAGAATTGCTGTTCCATAATCTAGTCTTCTTCGATCATCTGGATCTCCAGATAATCAAAATCAATGGTTTCTATAAAATTATCCTGATAAAAACGCGTCCTGCTGTGATTTTGAAATTCTTTGACCGTTTTATCCAGCCAGATCGGTTTCCCCAGATCAAAGGTATAAATAACCTCATCCATTGCATGGAATACCTTCTGCGTTCTGCCTCGATCAGAAGCATCCTCCACAACAGTATCTTTGATCATGTGATTGTTTTTCCAGATCTTTGCCCACATTCGAAACATAGAAATTCTCCCTTTCTGTCGTACATTTTAGTGGCTTTTGTCTCAGATCATCCGCATTAGTCTGTTGACTTTTGTATACACTTATTGTAGTATTTGTATCATAGTAAGTAGTTTTCAAAACTACTTACTGCATCCAACGCATATCATTAGGTCTGTCAAGTAATTACTATCGGTCCTGTTTTATTAAGGAGGTTATTATTATGCAAATCACATTACGCGAACCGGGAAGTGCACTTACTCATTTTATTGCCATGATCATGGCAGTCGGCGCGGCAGTTCCGTTGTTGTTAAAAGCCGCATCTCATGGCTCTGTCTGTCTGCTTGCCATGCTGGTTTTTATCATCAGCATGATCTTATTATATGGCGCAAGTGCCACATATCATTCTGTCAATCTACCGGCAGCTATGATCAAAATACTGCGGAAGGTCGATCACTCCATGATCTTCGTCCTGATCGCAGGCTCTTACACACCTGTCTGCCTTCTGGTGCTGGACCCGAAACGGGGATACCCATTGCTGATCGCAGTCTGGTCGCTTGCATTGATCGGGATCGGCATTAAATTTCTCTGGATCACCTGTCCAAAATGGTTTTCTTCGGTGATCTATATTGCCATGGGCTGGATCTGTGTATTTGTATTCAGTCCGATCGTCCATCGCCTGCCTGCTGCTGCCTTTGGCTGGCTGCTCGCCGGTGGGATTATTTACACAGTCGGCGGGATCATATATGCACTGAAGCTCCCGCTTTTTAACGCCAGACATCAATATTTTGGTTCTCATGAAATATTTCATCTGTTCGTCATGGGCGGAAGCTTCTGTCATTTTATCTTTATGTATCAGTATGTGATCGGGCTTTCCTAATCGGAGAATCCATTTGGATTCATGCTCTGCCATCTCCAGGAATCTTCGCACATTTCTTTGATATCGCGCTCAGCGACCCATCCAAGCTCTTTCTTCGCAAGGGAGGCATCTGCATAATTGGTTGCGATGTCTCCTGCGCGGCGCGGCTTGATCTCATATGGGATCTTAATACCGGTCGCAGCTTCAAAGTTCTTGACAATATCCAGAACACTGTATCCCTTTCCGGTTCCTAAATTGTAGATCTTCAGTCCCGGATTCTCCTTGATCTTTGCGATCGCTTTTACATGACCGATCGCCAGATCCACAACATGGATATAATCTCTCACGCCGGTTCCGTCCGGTGTATCATAATCATCTCCAAACACGCCAAGACATTTCAGTTTGCCCACAGCAACCTGTGTGATATACGGCATCAGATTATTCGGAATACCGTTTGGATTTTCACCAATCTTGCCGCTCTTATGCGCACCAATCGGATTGAAGTAACGAAGCAGGATCACATTCCACTCCGGATCCGCTTTCTGAATATCTGTGAGTATCTGCTCCAGCATTCCCTTTGTCTGTCCGTATGGATTGGTGATCTCTCCCTTCGGGCAATCTTCCGTTACCGGTACTTTTTCCGGTGTTCCGTATACGGTTGCAGAAGAAGAAAAGATAATATTTTTTACTCCATGCTTATTCATGACATCAAATAAGATCAGGGAACCTGAGATATTGTTATAGTAATACAGCCATGGCTTCTGAACGGATTCTCCAACCGCCTTCAGTCCTGCAAAATGGATCACGCATTCGATCTCATTTTCGGTAAACACTTTTTCCATTGCATCTCTGTCCAGAATGTCCGCTTCATAAAAAGTAACCGGTTTTCCCGTAATTTCTTCTACGCGGCGCAGAGCTTCCTTGCTTGCATTTACCAGATTGTCCACAACCACCACATCATAGCCTGCATTCTGCAGTTCTACGACTGTATGGCTTCCGATAAAGCCTGCTCCACCTGTTACTAAAATTGCCATTTTCATTTCCTCCTGTTGTCTGTCAGTTCATTCCTTCTTATATCTGTATCCCATTTTGAACAAGCAGCGCCCTTGCTGTGTCCACGCTGTCCACACCCTCTTTGTTCTTGATCGGTGCAAACTCATGCTCCCGCACGACCTCAAATGGCAGGCACTTATCCATATCATGGATCATATCCAATACAAGCTGCTCAAACTTATAGCCGTTTGGCTCCGGCGGATTTACCTTTGTACCTGTTTCATCAATATGTGCGATTTTCTTTTCTACTTTATGATGCGGAAGCTTGTGGGACATCGTGCGTTCCAGCTCGCTGACACGGAACAGGTAATTCAGGATCACGCCGTAATTGTATGCGTATTCTCCCCTGTCATTTTTTTCCTGCCGCATTTCTTCTGTCAACTCATAATATTCAATGATGGATGGCTTTCCGTCTTCCAGGCACATCACACCAACCTTTTCATCCGGGTTAGCCTTAGCTACCACTTTGGCACCTACATTACACTGTTCTTCAATGCATGCTCCCACAAAAACCGGATCGGCGATCTTCTGTAATACGTTGTCTACAGCAAACACATTCAGCCATTCAATGCCCGTTTTGCGAACCTGATCCAGAATACCGCTTTTCGCCATAGAAACAAACCATCCGCCGTTTCCGTTCGGAGAAGTTGCGATCTTGTCTTTCTCCTCCAGATAGACTTTACCGTCATGATCTACAGCAGGCGCCATCTCCTGCATAAAGAAGAAAATATGATCCTGCGGATATCCGAAACACTGATGTTCCTTAAAAAATGCCACTGTCTGATCATGGTTTTTATCACTTGTCATGATATATAAGTAGATCATATGCCCCGCCTGCGCAGTTACCTGCATCAGGTTATGGATCAGACACTCGAAAATATAAAGATCCTTTGTCACGCCAATATTGTATACACCCTTTGGAGCATCGGAACCAAGTCTTGTCCCCATTCCGCCGGCAAGCAAAACCGCTCCGACTTTATCACCGCGAATCGCATCCAGTCCGGTTTTGCGGAATTGTTCTTTCTTTTTCTCGATTTCCGGAAGCTGCATGGCTTCCAGTGGTGCAATTCTGCCACGTTCTGCTTTATGCATGGCGTCCATTGATGAAAGCACTTCAAAGTCTGTTGCCTCTATCTGTGAAAGAAGTCTCTTTTTCTGTGCCTCATTTAATTCCCCATAAAAATGCAGCAAGTGCTGTTGTCCATATTTTGTCAATTTGTCCAGCGCCTGTTCATAATTCATATACGTTTCCCTTTCCCTTTCTTTATTGCTGTTTCTGATTTTTGGAATATAAAGTCACCTTTACAAGCTCCGGTCTGTTAAGAAGCCGGATTGGGATCACACTGTTACCCAGCCCCCGGCTGATCACAAGATCCGTGTCCTTTTCGTGAAAAACACCCTCTGTATAAGTCGGCAGAAAGCCTTGATCCGGTGCCACGAATCCGCCGATAAACGGAATGCGGAACTGTCCGCCGTGCGCGTGCCCGCTCAAAACCAGACTGGCCCCATATGCTGCATATTGCTCCAGTCTCTGCGGCTCATGCGCCAGAAGGATCATAAAATCATCCGGATTTTTCCGGGCAGTCAGCTTTTTCAGTGCTTTATCGCATTCGGCTGTAGAAGCAAGGGAGGCATCATCGATCCCTGCCATATAAATCGTTTCCTTCGGCTCACCCATCGTCAGGATACGCACTTCATCCTTTAATACATGAACGCCTGCAGCTTCAAGGCCCTGCATCAGGCGATCCGTATTCTCTGCGGACAGCCAGTTATCATGATTGCCTGTCACAAAATAAACCGGTGCCAGATCCGCCATGGCAGAAACAAGCTCCAGTGCCGTATCGACATCCGGACGGTTACTGTCTACCAGATCTCCTGTGAGCACGATCACGTCCGGCTCACACGCCTTAATCCTGCGGACGAGTTTTTTCTGCTCCCTGCCAAACGATTTATTATGCAAATCTGATATTTGCACTATTGTACACCCATTAAAGCTTTGTGGCAAATCTTTATTTACTATATCATATTCCGTGATCGTCAGACCATTATTCTGCCAGTATAAAAATACCACTGACAGAGTGAAAAAAAGCAGGCAGAAGCATGCTTTTCTCTTTCGTCCATCTACGTCTCTTTGTGATCTGTCAGCTTTGGATGTAAAGGAAAACTTCATAATTCCACCTGCCTGCTCTGTTTTTTCTGTTTTCTGTGAGAACTGACTGCCTTATAAGAATACAACGCCTTTTTCTTCTGCCTTCTGCAGATCTTCCGGAAGCCATACAGATGCCTGCACTTCTCCCAGATGCACTTTTCTGAGGAAGAACATACAGATTCTGGACTGTCCGATTCCGCCGCCGATCGTATACGGAAGTTCTTTGTTCAAAAGTGCTTTCTGGAACGGAAGCTCCATACGCTCTTCGCAGCCAGCCTTTTTCAGCTGCTCCTTTAAGGAATCCTCATCTACACGGATACCCATGGAAGATAATTCCAGTGCCATATCCAGAACCGGATAGTAAACGATGATATCACCGTTCAGCTTCCAGTCATCATAGTCCGGTGCTCTGCCGTCATGTGGCTTGCCGCTCGCCAGCTTATCTCCGATCTGCTCAAGGAAGATTGCACCGTATTCTTTTGCTGCTTTGTTTTCCCGCTCTTTTGCAGTAAGCTCCGGGTAACGATCCTCCAGCTCCTGTGTTGTCACAAAGGTGATCTCCTCAGGCAGGATGCATTCAATATAGTCATATTCATTTGCCATGAACTTTTCAGTCACGCGGAGTGCTTCGTATACGGATTTTACCGTATCACGCAGTGTTTCCTCGGTTCTGTCCTCTTTGGCAATGATCTTTTCCCAGTCCCACTGATCGACATAAATGGAATGGATATTGTCGGTATCTTCATCTCTGCGGATCGCATTCATATCGGTGTACAGTCCTTCTCCGACAGAGAAGCCATACTGTCCAAGCGCCATACGTTTCCATTTTGCCAGGGAATGTACGATCTCCATTTCTCTGTTTTTCTGTTCCTTCAGATCAAATGCGACCGGGCGTTCCACGCCGTTCAAGTTGTCATTCAGACCGGAAGAAGCATCTACAAACAACGGTGCGGATACACGGCTTAAGTTCAGCTGTGTGATCAGCTCACGCTGGAAGAAGTCTTTGACGCGCTTGATTGCTTTTTCAGTGTCTTTGATGTTGAGGGCGGATTTGTAACCCTCTGGAATGATTATGCTCATGTGCAGCTCCTCTTCTTTACTTTCTTAACAGGCATCCTCCCACTTCGTGGGTCCCTCTCTCGGGATGTGCAGCCATTTCAAATTCTCGCTCTGCTCGAATGGGGCTGCACAGAGTAGTAAGGCATCCTCCCACTTCGTGGGTCCCTCCTTACTACAATTCGCAATTTTTTACGGTTCGTGGGAATGGGATGACGTCGCGGATGTTACCCATACCTGTCAGGTACATGACGCAGCGTTCAAAGCCGAGTCCAAAGCCTGCATGTCTTGCAGAGCCGTATTTACGCAGATCCAGGTAGAACTGGTAATCTTCCGGTTTCAGTCCGCATTCCTGCATTCTCTGCAGAAGGACTTCGTAGTTATCTTCTCTCTGGCTTCCGCCAATGATCTCTCCGATGCCCGGTACAAGACAGTCCATAGCAGCAACAGTCTTGCCATCCTCGTTCAGCTTCATATAGAAGGCTTTGATCTCCTTCGGATAGTCTGTTACAAATACCGGTCTGCCGAATTCCTTTTCTGTCAGATAGCGTTCATGCTCTGTCTGCAGATCGCAGCCCCAGGATACCTTGTAATCAAATTCATCATTGTGCTTCTCTAATATCTTTATGGCTTCTGTGTATGTCACATGACCAAATTCTGAATGAAGGACATGCTCAAGTCTTTCGATCAGTCCCTTATCCACAAACTGATTGAAGAAATTCATTTCTTCCGGTGCATTTTCCAGTACATAGCTGATAATATATTTGATCATGCTTTCTGCAAGTACCATATCATCCTTCAGATCCGCAAAAGCAATCTCCGGCTCGATCATCCAGAATTCCGCCGCATGTCTTGTTGTATTGGAATTCTCTGCACGGAAGGTCGGTCCGAACGTATAAATATTCTTAAATGCCATTGCATACGTTTCACCGTTTAGCTGTCCACTGACTGTCAGATTGGTCGGTTTTCCGAAGAAATCCTGCTGATAATCAATACTGCCGTCTTCCTTTTTCGGTACATTGGCAAGATCCATTGTCGTTACCTGGAACATTTCTCCCGCTCCCTCACAGTCGCTGCCTGTGATAAGTGGTGTATGCACATACACAAAATCGCGTTCCTGGAAGAATTTGTGGATCGCATATGCGATCAGGGAACGGACGCGGAATACCGCTTCAAATGTATTGGTACGCGGACGCAGATGAGAGATCGTACGCAGATATTCAAAAGTATGTCTCTTTTTCTGTAGCGGATAATCCGGTGCAGACTGTCCTTCGATCACAACCTCCGTTGCCTGGATCTCAAAGGGCTGCTTTGCCTGTGGTGTCGGTGTTACAACGCCTTTTACGATCAGGGCAGCTCCTACATTTAACTTGCTGATTGCTTCAAAATTAGAAAGCTGATCTGAATATACAACCTGAAGCGGTTCAAAAAAAGTACCGTCATTGATCACAAGAAATCCAAAGCTCTTGCTGTCACGTTTGCTTCTCAGCCATCCGCCGATCATAACTTCCTTTTCCAGATATTCCTTCTGCTCCCGGTATAAATCTCTGATATTCACTAAATCCATGATAATTTACTCCTTATATCTTTTCCTATGGGATCATATAGATCCTGCGCCTGCATCTAAAAGAACATATTCCGCGCAGACCATAAACATATTAATCTTACCCCATTTCCCCCGTATTCGCAATAGCATAACGCACTTTTCGTATGCTATGCTATACCATCTGTATCTTTCTCTACAATGTTTTGAGCCACTCTGTAAACACCGGCTGGATCAGCTTATAAAAATGATTGCCGTTTTCCTGCTTGAATGTTTTAACAAGCGCCATGTTCAATGTCTGTTTGTCCTGTGCCTGCAGCATACAGCCATAGATCTGTCTGTATACACCCGCATGCAGGTTCTCTCCCTTCAGCTTCTGGCGCACTTTCTTTTTCACAGACTCCGGTACATTTGTACGAACCGGTTTTTCCGGCGTGACACTCTCCCGAGCGATTTCTTTTTCAGTTTTCCGGTTATGCTCCGGCTTTATGTCGGGTTGTTCGTTGCTAACCTCTTGATCCGGTTGTTCTGCATTATCTACATCATGTGCAGGTACCGTCATCTGCTCCTTTTGTGCCAAAACTGCCACATTTTGATCTGTCATACCGTTATCTGCTACGTTATTATCTGCCGCAGAATCTGAAAAATTCTGTGTCACGGCATCTGTATTTTGCGTCACCTGTTTCTCGCTTAATGCCGCATGATCTTCTCCATGTATCTTCTGATCTTCTCCCCCGACTGCCTGATTATCTTCCTGCACTGCCTGCTTAGCCTCCTGTGCAGTCCGGTTCTTTCTGCCAGTCGTTCCGGAAGTCTGCTTCGTTGCCTTAACAGTTGTCTTCTGCTTACCCGCTGTCTTCCCGGTTGCAGCCTTTGCGGCTATTTTCTGTCCTGCGATATTTTCCTTTCTGACAATGCGGATGCCCCACTTTTTCCAAAAATCAATCACGCTGTCATAACCGCTATCCTTACTGATCACATAATATTCCTTTACATCAGTCTGTCCGACCAGATAGCCCAGATACGTAGTAAGTTGGAAATCCAGATAGTTCTTCGCTGTTTTTGTCGTTTTTATATACTTTACCTGTGAAGCTGCCTGACAGATCTTCACATGCTCGTCAAACGGTACTGCTCCTGTTTTCGGCCCATAAAAAATGATGATCAGATCATCCTCTTTCAGCTGTTCGATCCCAACCAGTCCCTTGACGCCTGTATTTTCATAATCAATTAAATAGGTTGCCATATTATTCTCCTGTTTTTAGTTCATAAGTCCGTTCAAATACTTCCCGGCGGATGATGTACATATCCTGCAGGTCATCTAAACGGATTGCCAGATAATCTCCCGCCTTACCAATAAAATAATCCCCTCTTCCCTTGCCGAATACCTTTGTCCGTACCTGCAGCTGCTTTGCGTATATCCCGCCCGGCTTTGGCACGCACAGATACGCCAGTTCATCGATCGTTTTATATTCTCCCGTCCGCGGGAGCTCTACTGCCGGGATAAAGTCCAGAAGCTGTGAGAAAATATCAAGCTGCTCATCGCTTTTCTCATAGCTGTTTTCAAACTTCTGTCTGGTGATCTCATACACTTCACCCAGACAGCCTATCATGATCAGCAGATCCGCATCCGCATGTATGATCAGACCAGTATCATTTTCCAGCGTTTTGATGCAGATCTTTTCTCCCGGTTTTGCAATGTCCAGTGTCTCGACAACTGCCCATGGAACCTGCTTCTTACAGTAGATGGGAAGCTGTCTGATCTGTTCTTCCCGCGCAGCCTCTTTGTCCGCATAGATAACCGCTGTTTTAGAAAAATATGCGTCTGTCTGTTCCATGAAATAAGACAAAAGATCTGTCGTTCCCTGCTCGGTCATGCTCACATCCAGAATAACCTGCGACATTTCCCCCTCTGCATATACTGCATCTCCGCGCAGCATTCCGTAATCCGCAAACAAAGCATCCAGAAATTCCAGCGCCCGGATCTGTTCCGCCCGGCTCATGCACCACACATGTACACAATCGGTCAGTCTGCTCACGATCAGAAGTATTTTTTTTTCAAATGTATGAAGCAGCACTTCCATCTGCTCCCGTTCCCAGCAAAAACCTCTGATCGCATCTATGATCATCACACCGGTTTCCGCATCCTGATAGATGCGGTTGATTCCGTTCTGCGGCACATTTTCCTGCACCAATACATATTTTCCCATGCCACATCTCATCCCTTGTACGCATTTTCTTTTGTTACAAGCTGCAGGAAATCCCCGGAAAGGAATGTGAAGTGCAGCCTGTATCTGTTACCCTCTGCTTCCACAATCTTGGCATATGCGTTTTCCTGCGTATCAAGTACCAGTTCAACATCCGTGAACACGTCCGGATATTCCGCTTTTTCCTGTGGCAGCATCTGTAATACGATCTCTTTTTCGGAAATAGCATGTACGCTTGCGGGGATTGCACTGCCCAGTATCTGTTTATCCAGCAGTACATACATACTAAGAACACATCTGTCTTCCAGAATTGTCATCGGAGCTTCCTGTTCCTGCAGAAGACCGCATTCATAAGCACCCGCAATACCCGTAATCTCACAGACCGGTATTTTTTCACGGATTCCCTTCATGGCAATTTCAAAGCTGCGGCGAAAGCTAACTATCTGCTCGATCGGTCTGAGTGTTTCCATTGATGCTAAAATCTGCCCGCCAACACTGTAGCTTTCCACGCGGGAGCACAGGTTGACCGCCTGTCCGATCACGTTATACCGCATCAGGCTTTCCGAACCGATATTTCCGATGAATACCTCCCCTGCATGAATGCCAATCCCCATTTCAATTGCGGGATATCCTTTTTCCTGATTAAAGGCGTTGACGTCCCGCATTTTGTTCTGCATACAGACCGCTGCCGCAACAGCATCCGCCTGTGGGCATTCGGAAGCAAGCGGCGCACCGAATACAGCCAGAATGGCATCTCCGATAAACTCAATGACCGTTCCCCGATAACGCTGGATCACCTCTGTCATTTCACCCAGAAAATGATTGATCATTTCAATAACAATTTCCGCCGGAAGTCTGTCCGAAAGCGAAGTAAATCCACGCAGATCCGCCATCATAACAGTCAGATACCGCTTCTGTCCACCTATCGCAGCTCCCTCCGGGTGCTCTAAGATCACCTGCACCACTTCATCGGAAAAATATTTGCCGAATACCTGATGCAACAGTTCATTTCTGGCTGCAAGCTGTTCGTTCAGCCGCTTGATTTCTTTCGCTGTCGCAAGCTCTGCTGCCTGCTTCTGCAAAAGCTTCTCGTAGTTTCTGGTCATTTCATGCTGCCACGCCGCCTTTTCCATACGGAGCAGCGCCGCATCGGAAAAGGGAAGCACAAGAACAACCGTGCCACCCAGCTCATAGCATTCCTCATCCGTTTCCTGCGTTCTGCTCTCACAGAGAAAAAATACCGGAATACCAGCAAAAGCAGGGTTGTTTTTAATACGGGAAAACGTCGTAAAACCGTTTTTCCTGCCATCTTCATAATCTACCAGAAAAAGTGACGGCATTTCCACAGTATCTTCTCCGCCAAGATGTGCCATTGCCTTCTCCACCGCCGCATCGGAAAACAGACAGACCGCGCGCATTCCTCCGCCCCGGTTGATCTGTCTCTGCACCTGAACCAGTACTGTTCTGTTGCCGGACAATACCCAGATATTTTTCTTCATTACCCTCTTCTCTCCGGTGATCCGAAATAATGATATTTCTGATCGATATTTTTTTCTGTTCTCTGATTTTCCTTACATGCCTCACATAAATGCCCGGAACGGATCGGCATTCCACATTTCTCGCACTTCAGCCGGAAGGATGATCCAAGCGGTACTTCCAGTCTGTCATCCCACAGGAAGTATTCAATGGTTTTCCGCGGAATACCTGTCTCCCTTGCGATCACCGTAATCTGGCTCGGCCCGTTCGCATCCAGGAAATTGCGGATCGTCTGATAGGTATCATAACAGTAATTTCCGCATTGTTTACACTTATAAGTACCACGCGATACCATGGTAAGTTCTCCACCACATTTTTCGCATACGACCGGGGTCTTATTCATTTTCAATGCATTCCCCCGCATTGCCTGCTTCAGATGCGGTGCAAGCCCTTCCTGCACCGGTCTCTTCTGTCTGCCTGCAGGCTTTGGCTGTTCCTGTTTTTCCTGCTTATCTGCCTTCTTTTGTTCTGCCGACACATCTGCCGGCAAAGATAACAGCGTGTTCAGCCGCTCTCTTGTCAGCCTGAGTGCTTCTGCCGGGTTTTCCGCATAAGAGATCGTCTGGACATTGTTCAGGTAAAAGCGGAACATGTCGCTCAGGTCATCTTCTGTCAGCTTCAGCGGGACAATCGTCTTCCGGTCATTGATCGCACAGTCGATCTCCTTTTCCACCCAGATGGATTCCTGGGAATATGAGGAGATCACAAGCAGAAACACCTGACACTGTGCAATGGCACGCGGAATCTCGCGGGCATAATTAGAGCCTGCAGGGATCATTTCCGGTGCTTTCCAATAGCTGATACCCGCTTCCTTCAGCATCGCAACGATCTTTTCCACTATTTTACTGTCTTTGGAGCTGTAACTGATAAAAACCGATTCCTTCACTTCCCAAAGCCTCCGATCATACCACTTTATTTCTTCCTGTTTTTTTTGCCTCGTACAGCTTTTCATCCGCACGTCTGACATTTTCTTCCACAGAGAGCGCCGTATCGATCTCTTCCACGCCAAATGACATCGTTACCCGGATCTCCTCTCCTTCATAAAGGCAGACCTCCCGCTGCATTTTAAGGCGGATCTCTTCCGCTGCTTCTCTTGCCTGCTGACGATCTTTTCCGCACAGAAGCAGGATAAATTCCTCGCCGCCCCAACGAACAGTCTCATCATCCAGTCCGACATTTTCTTGCAGGACTTCTGCCACATGCCCAAGCACCGCATCTCCTGCATTATGTCCATAAGTGTCATTTACCTTTTTGAAATAATCGATATCTCCCATGACAATGGAATACGTCTTCTTCTGCCCGGAAAGTATCCGCGTATGGAATGCCTCATACAGACCACTTCTGTTTTTCAGTCCGGTCAGTTGATCAAAAAAGGCTTTATTGTGCAACAGATAGGATTCCAGTGTTTTGGCACCGAAAACAGCAACCAGTGACAATCTTTTCACATCCTTTTCATCAAAGGCGCAGTCGCCATCCTCTCCCTGTTTATTGAGCGCCTGATAAGCACCCAGCATCTCACCGTGCTCACTTGTCACGGGAATGCACAAGATCGACTTTGTCCGATAGCCTGTTTCCATATCGACCGCCGGATTAAAGCGGGAATCCTCATAAGGCTCATTCAGCACGACCGGACGGTTTTCCTGCATTGTCACACCGACAATTCCGGTATTTTCCGGTACAACGATCCGTTCATTACCAACTGCTGCCAGGGTCCAGTACTGATGTGATTTTCGATCCCAAAACCAGAAAGAAGCTCTGTCCGACTGCACGAGCATCCTTCCCAGATTTGTAAGAATTTCTATTGTACTTGTAAAATCTCTTTTTTCAAAAAGCTGGTTCATATAATAAAAAATGCTTTCTAACAATTCATCTGCATTCTGATTCTTCATAATTATTTCACTCCAAGCCGCATCAGATAATCAAGGGACTGCTTCTGCCAGTCCGGTCTGGTTGTCTCTACAAGCACAGTCAGACTGCTGAAATATTTCTCATAAAATACCGCAAACTTTTTCCAGTCTGTCACACCACTGCCAACGGCAAGATGCAGATCATGTTTTCCGTCATGATCGTTGATATGTACGTGTCTGACATAAGGAGCCAGTGCTTCCACCCAGATATCGATCTTTGTCCGGGAAAGGGATGCATGCGCATAATCCAGACAGACGCCATAGTTCGGATATTTTATCAGACGTTCGGAAAGCATCCGAAGCATATCCGGATCGTCATCAAACATATTTTCCATATAAATCGACAGATCCGGAAATTGTAAAAGCAGCTTTTCCACAAAATCACCTGTCATGGAAACTGCATTCTGTATATAAGATGAGTCATTTAAAAACGGGTTGATATTGGTATGGAACACCACGCCCGACACCTTTCCTCTTTCTGCCTGCTGTATGCTCTGCAGCATACGCAGCTCGGAAACCTCCCGGATCTTCGGATCTGCACTGAATACCGTCACATCCAGAAAAGCACCGTGCATCGTACAAATGGATGGTTTCCGACAGGCGTCATACTGCTGCCAGATTCCGTCAAGACGCTCCTCATCTGACAGCACAACCGGATCGTAAAAATCATTATATTCAAATCCCACCTGATAAGACTGCGCGATCTGACAATAGTCAGCCAGCCTGTCTGCTTTTGATACGATCAAAAACTGCCCCATGCCATTCCCTTTCTACCCATCAAAAAGTCCGAAATATATCAATCCCCAGTATACCACCTAACACGCATGCGCACAAGATAAGCACGCGAAAAAAGGAGCTTTACCGCACACTGATCTGTCCGGTAAGGCTCCTCTCCATAAATTCTTTATTCTGCTTTTTAATCAAAGATTTGTATGAAAACGGTTCAGAAATTCCTTTGTCTGTTCCTTCTTCGCATGCTCAAATATATCGCTGCTTGAACCTTCTTCCACGATCACACCATCCGCCATAAAGATGACCTTATCGGAAACCTCTTTTGCAAATGCCATTTCGTGTGTGACGACAAGCATCGTCATTCCTTCTTTTGCAAGCGTAGACATAACGGACAATACTTCTCCGACCATCTGCGGATCCAGGGCAGAAGTCGGCTCATCAAATAAGAGCACTTCCGGTTCCATGGCAAGTGCACGCGCAATGGCAACACGCTGCTTCTGTCCTCCCGATAACTGCCTTGGCTTGGCATTGATATACTGCTCCATTCCAACCTTTTTCAAGAATTTGATCGCCAGATCTCTGGCCTCCTTTTTGCTCTTCTTTGCAACGGTAACAGGGCCTGTCATGCAGTTTTCCAGCACCGTCATATTGGCAAACAGATTAAAATTCTGGAAAACCATTCCCACATGTTCCCTATAGGAAGGGATGTTCATTTTTGCATCCGTGATATCTTTTCCGTGGTAGTAAATATTGCCGCCTGTCGGCGTTTCCAGCAGGTTGACACATCGCAGCAACTTAGATTTCCCCGATCCCGAAGGCCCTATGATGGAAATTGCCTCGCCTTTGTTGACCGTAAAATCTATATCCCGCAAAACCTCATGTGTTCCGAAAGATTTTTCCAGATGAGAGATCTGCAACACTTTTTCCGTATCCATTATGCTCTCCCCCTTCCTGAAACACGCATCTGATTTCCGATATCCATGACATCCACAAGCTCATAATTGTCATCTCCGTCCAGCTTTCTTTCCCAGAGAGCCAGAAGTCTTGAAGATACAAGTGTCATCGTCAGATAAATACACATGACAATCGTCGCGGATTCAAAATAAGTATATAAAGCACCAGCCACACTTTTATGAACAAAGAACAGATCCACAATACTGATGACTGACAGTACTGACGTATCCTTGATATTGATGATAAAGTTATTGCCGATCTGCGGAATGATATTCCGAAATGCCTGTGGCAGAATGACCTTGAGCATTGCCTGCACATGTGTCATTCCGATTGCCTTTGCGCCTTCCATCTGTCCCGGATCAACGGAAATAATACCGCCTCTGACGGATTCCGCCATGTAGGCACCGGTATTGATGGAAACGACCAGAAATGCTGCCTGCCACATACCAAGCTGGATATTGCACATCTGTGACAGTCCGAAGTAAATAAAGACTGCCTGCACGATCATCGGTGTACCACGGAAGATCTCCACATAGGCTTTCAGTATCACCTTGACAAGTCCCAGCAAAAAACGTTTGCCGATCCCATCCCGTTTTTTATCCACAGGTATCGTCTGCACGATACCGACCGCAAAACCGATCACACAGCCGATCGCAGTAGAAACAAGTGCGATCAGCAGCGTTGTGCCCGCTCCTTTCAGATAGGAAATGCCGTAGTTTTGTAAAATATAAACAATACGCTCAAAAAAATTCATTTCCGAAATCATAGTATTTCTCCTTTAAAAACAATTCCTTATTCAGACAATGGCTGGACAGAAATTGCTTCATTCATCATGGAATCAAAATCATCCGCTGTCATTGTGGAAAGAACAGAGTTGATACCATCTAAAAGCTCGGTGTTTCCTTTCTTTACGGAAATGCCGATGTTGATCTCTTCCTCAGAAACCTGGAAGTTGTCATCGGAATCTGTGAAATCAAGCAGCTTCAGATCCGGATAAGCAACAACTGCTGCCTTTGCAGTCGGCATATCTGTCACTACAAGGTCTGTACGTGCGCTTTCCAGTGCAACCAGCATCGCCGGAGCAGATTCCTGTGCAGGCTGGATATTGGCATCCTTGATCTGTGGCAGGCAGACATCATACCATACGGTACCAAGCTGTGAAGTACAGGTTGCACCTGCAAGATCTGCAACACCCTTGGCATCCGCATACTGTCCGTCGCTCTTTACCAGGCCTACGATAGAAGCATAGTAATAAGGCTGTGAGAAATCTACCATCTGCAGACGCTCTGATGTAATGGACTGACCTGCAATGACACAGTCAACCGTTCCGGACTGTACAGCCGGTACTAAAGAATCCCAATCCAGTTTGACGATCTGAAGCTCATAACCAAGAGCATCTGCAATTTTCTTTGCCATCATAACATCATAGCCATATGCATAATCTGAGCTGTCATTGATCTTGACCGCACCGTTGGAATCATCTGCCTGTGTCCAGTTGTACGGTGCATAACCACATTCCATCGCTACTTTTAAAGTTTTCTTTTCTGCACTGCTGTCTTCTGCCGCATCTGTGCTTTCATCTGAAGATGTCTCCTCCGAAACGGCTGCATCTGTGCTTTCTGATGCTACGCTCGTATCTGCCTCTTTGCCGCTTCCGCAGGCTGTCAGCATTGCTGCTGTCATAACAGCTAATAATAAACCAAGTACTTTCTTTTTCACAATTTTCCTCCTTCTTGCGCAAAAAAGAGGAAACTCCCCTAAGGGAATTTCCTCTTTGAAATTCATTTCATATCTTATGCGCTTTTGTTTACATAGTGTAGCATATATTGTCTGAAAAAACAAGCCTGATCTGCGAAAGTTAAAAACAAAAGCGGTTTCCATCAGGAAGCCGCTTTTGCATATTCCGTTAATTTCTGTTTTGCAGCCGGTGTCAGATTCTTCGGCACATGAATCTGTATGACTGCATATTCGTCCCCTTTCCGGGACGGATTTTTCATGGACACGATCCCTTTTCCCTTCAGCCTGATCTTTGTACCGGACTGTGTACCTTCTTTGATCTTACAGCTTACTTTACCGGTCAGTGTCGGTACGATCGCCTCGCCGCCAAGAACCGCTGTTTCAAAAGGAATCTCCACTGTTGTATAGAGATCCGTTCCTTTTCGTTCAAATCCGGGCTTACTCTGCACAGTAACCTCAAGGAGCATATTTCCTGCCTGTCCGCCGTTCTGACCGGGCATTCCTTTTCCACGCAGACGAATCTTCTGTCCGGAATCGATTCCTGCGGGAATGTGTACTTTCAGTGACTGCTGTGATCCGTCCGGCGAGCGGAAACTGATCACTTTATCCGCACCAAGTGCAGCCTCCTCAAAAGTAACATCCACCTTTGCCAGGACATCTTCACCTTCTCTGCTGCGCCTTGCACGTCCTCTGCCTCCAAAGATGTTTTCTTCCTGATCTGCGCCACCGAAGTGGAAACCGCCAAAGCCTTTTCCCTGTCCGAAAATGCCGTCAAAAATATCATCCAGATCTTCGCCGGTATAATGGAATTCCTGATATCCACCGGGGCCGCCTCCAAAGTGGAAAGAACCACCTGCAAAGCCGGAACCTGCCTGCTGCCCATATCCACCGGCGCCAGTGCCTCCACCTTCTTCAAAAGCCGCATGCCCGAACTGATCGTACAATTTCTTCTTTTCTTTATCACTTAATACATTATAGGCTTCCGTGACTTCCTTAAATTTTTCCTCCGCAGCCGGATTATCCTTATTCATATCCGGATGGTATTTTTTTGCCATTTTTCTGTAGGCTTTTTTAATGGAAGCATCATCTGCATTTCTGTCAATTCCAAGCACTTCATAATAATCACGCTTGCCAGCCATTCTTTTCACCTTCTTTTCCGTTTACTTCTCATCGTTCTAAAATACTGATCGGATTTTTCGTTATATATAAACGCCCCGGATCACTCCGGGGCGTTCGTTGTTATCCTTCGATCGCAACGTATTTCTTTTCTTCAACAGATTTTTCCGGTTCTTTCGGAATGAAGAGTTTCAAAATACCATGCTGGAAGGAAGCCTTGATATCATCCTGACTGATTCCTTCCCCTACATAGAAGCTACGTTCACAAGCACCTGCATAACGCTCGCGGCGGATGTATTTGCCGGACTTCTTATCCTTCTCATCCTCATCAAGACCTCTTGCTGCGCTGATGGTCAGATAACCGTTCTCAACGCTTGCTTTGATCTCATCTTTCTTAAATCCCGGAAGATCCATCTCAAGCTCATATCCGTTTTCTACTTCTTTTACATCTGTACTCATCACATTTTTAGCTCTGTGTCCGTACAGCTTTTTCTGCATATCCTTGAACTCCTTATCATCAAACCAAGGATCTGTAAAGAAATCTCCAAACATATCATTTCCAAAAATACTAGGCATCAACATAAGTCATCCATCCTTTCTATTCTTAAAACTATTTGTTTTGATGTCAAATCAGAACCGGAAGCTTTAGGAACTTTTCTTTCTTTTGTTCCCATTCCTTTGTTCTATAACTGTTATAACACCTAGTATTAGCACTGTCAAGAGGTGAGTGCTAATTTTTTGTGAAGATTTTGTGAACTACAATGTTCTCTGTATACTAACTCTTGATTTTCCCCATATTTACATATCATTTACATATTTTGCACTGGTTTACAAAAATAAGAGGGAAATATCCCCTCTTATTTTCAATGCATTACATAGCCTGTTGCTGTTCCATATTTTCAATTTCTTTTTTCACATTGTCGTATTGTGCATGGGTATATACATTCATGGTAATTGACATATCACTATGCCCTAAAATATATTGTAATGCTTTTGGTTGCACTCCTGCTTCTGCCATTCTAGTACAAGCAGTATGTCTAAATGTATGTGCTGACATATGCGGTAATAATACAGGCTCCCGCTTTTCCGATTCTGCCATTATAGTCTCTCGCTTGTTATATGCATTGACTAAATTCTTTAATACATTATTAAATCCATTCGGGGCGATAGGTTTACCGCTTTTTGTCACAAATACAAACTTATCATAACCATCAACTTTATAATCTCTCGGTATTCCCATATATAAAGCATATTTTCTCTGCATACATAACGCATTATACACTTCCTTTGTCATTGGGATTTTCCTGTTTCCTGCTTCTGTCTTTGTTTCTGATATAGAAAACACTGTCTTTCCCTCTGCATTTCTCTTATATATCAACTGATGATTGATATTGATTTCCTTGTTTTTCATGTCAATATCATTCCAAGTTATTCCAATAGCTTCTGCTTTTGTCAATATAAGTCTAAAAAAAATTTGCTTTTAATTCGCAAAAAGCACCACTGTTTTCATCCAGTGATGCTCCTGCGAACAATCTTATTCCGTTTATGCTTTTTCTTCTTTGTAGAAAATGTCATCCATCTTCCAGTTTATCTCCATACGTCCTGGTCCATAAATAAAGACTTTCTCAATAATCTTTGACAGCTGTATTTTGTCAAAATCCTGCAATGCTGCAATCTCATTTACTTCCATTTCTTTTTCTGTTGCTTCATCAAATTTTTTCTTCGCTGTAGCAATCTCATTCTCCAATTCTGTTATCTGCAAAGTGATTTCTGAAATACGGGAAGTCGTTTTTTCCAGTTCTTCCATATACCCTTCCTTATCCAACACTTCTGAACGATAATCAGAATATAGTTTCATCTTTCTTGACGAGAGTCGCTTTTTTTCACTTTCCAGTGTTGCGATAATTTCTTCTTTCAAAATTGCTTTATGCCATTCTCTTTTCTTTTTCTCAAGATTTTCCGAAATGAATTGTGCCATATTTCTAGCTGCATCCAGTACTGTTTCTTCTGCTTCTTTCCTGTCCATTTTACTTTCCGCACACCCACTAAGACCACTGATATGTGCCTGCATACAGCGATATCCAGTCTCTCTGCTGTTAAAACCAAGTCTTCTTCCACAGGTCGGGCAAAAGAAAATAGGGCAGGCTACTCCTCTTTTTACAGGAACCCTTTTCTGGTTAGTAAACGCTTTCTCATTTGCTTTCCAGAATAATTCATCGGATATAATTGGTTCATGTGCATTTTCTACAACAATCCACTCCTCTTTATCATTGGAAACCAATTTATTGCTTCCTGTTCTTGCCACTTTCTTTTTATTCCAAATAATTTTTCCAAGATACACTTCGTTTTTGAGCATATCTGATATTGTTGTGACTGACCAAAGTTTCTTTTCTTTTTCGTCTTCCCTGTGCATTTTTATTCCTTTTCTGCACATATACTCCCGGCATGTAAGCACATGGGTTTCGTTCAGATATTTTGCTATCTGTCCTTTTGTTTTTCCATCTGCCGCCATTGTGAATATCAGTTTTACTGTTTTAGCTGCTTCTGGATCTATAACCAGATGATGCTTATTTTCTGGATCCTTAATATATCCATATTTTGGAAAAGCCGGCATATATTCACCGTTTTTAGCATGTGTTTTCATAGCAGAACGAACTTTTCTGGACAAATCTCTGCTGTACATTGCGTTCAGCATATTTTTTAACGCTACACTCATCCCTCCAGTAAAACCAGAAGAATTGATACTGTCAAAACCATCGTTAATTGAGATAATTCGAATACCAAGGACTGGCAGGATTTTTTCCAGATAATTTCCCACTTCCAGATAATCCCTTCCAAATCTTGAAAAATCCTTTATAACAATACTTTTTATGCGTCCTGCTTTTGCATCTTCCATCATCCTCTGAAATCCGGGACGGTTAAAGTTTGTACCACTGTACCCATCGTCTACATATTCAACTACTGGACAGTTAATAAATTCGTCCTGTTTTTTGATGAATTCGTTTATCAGCATTCTCTGTGCACTGACACTGTTGCTTTCGGCTTTTATACTGCCATCTACATCATTATCCTCCGACGAAAGTCTGATATAAACAGCAATACATTCTGTTACTGGCATGACTCAGCCTCCCGTTCTTTTGCATATTTTCTTAATTCTTTCAACATGTCATCATATACCAAATGTACCGTAATAGAACCGCTTTCATGTATTTCGATTTTTTCCACAAAAGCTTTGACCATTTCCTTAGTCAGTGTTCTCGTATTGCGGTATTTATTGATCAATTTTTCCCACTCTTCCTCTGTGTGAAAATTTTTTTCATATCCAACCTGATGCTTTAATAAAATCTCCATATTATTCTGGATCTCTTTTTCTGTTTCCGCATCCTGCTTTGAAAATGTTTCATACTGTTCTGCATCAATAATCCGACACACGTAATCCTCAAACAATCTTTCCCGGTGTACTGCCACTTTCTCCAGTTCTTTCCGGCATTTCTTGATTTCCCTGTTAAATACATCATACTTTTTAATGCTTTCCTGCCTTTGATTCAACCGACGAATCAAATCTACATTTTCAACATATACATTGATATGTGCACGTATCACACGCAGCACATAATCATTCACTTCCAAATCAGTGATAGAATGTGGTGTACACTTCCCGTAAAGTTTATTATTTCCACAGTAAAATCTACGATGATTGCCTTTAGTTTTCCCGTATAAATACATGGTTTTCCCACAGTCTGCGCATACAATTTTCTGCTTGAAAAAGTTAAAGTCTCTTACATTATTGCCATTTGATTTACGAGCCTCATTAACCCGTTTTACGATATGACCAATCTTTTCCTGTACCTCATCAAAATCCTTTCTGCTCACAAGTGCCTCATGGGTGTTTTTGATAATAATCCATTCTTCTTTCTGATTCATTTTCTGTTTCTGTGCTGCCCAGGAATCATTGGTAAACTGATTATGCACACTATCACCTGCATAATATTGATTCTCAAGGATTTTGTGGACTGTTCCTCCACTCCATGTCCATGTCGCTGACTTTTCATTTGCTTTTCCTGCTTTATCCAGCTTGTAGGCTTTCGGGCAGAGATACTCATCCGCATTTAATTTCCGGGCAATCTCTGCATAAGTCATTCCATCAATAAAATACTGAAATATCTTTTTCACCACTGGTGCTGCTACCGGATCTGGAATCAGCTGATGAGGATTATCCTTGTCTTTTTCATAACCATAAGCCATCTGACCGGAAGGAAATTCGCCATTTGCCCAGCTCGTCCGGTATGAACTTCTTATTTTTTTTGCCAAATCTCTGGAATAAAACTCATTGTACACGTTTGACATGCTGATCAGCAGGCTTATGTCATCTCTGAACGAATCATAATGATCATTCACCGAAATAAAACGCACATTAAAGAATGGGAACACTCTTTCAATATAGCTCCCCGCCTCTACATAATTTCTTCCAAGCCTAGAAAGATCTTTAACAATAACACAGTCAATATTTCCCTCTTTGATCTCCTGCATCATCTCATTAAAACCATCTCTCTCAAAATTAGTTCCGGTTTTAGATATATCAAAATATTCCTTTGCAACCACTATATCTTTCTGTTCTTTTACGAAATTATGAAGCAGAACCATCTGCGTCTCTATAGTATTTCTTTCTCTGTTCTTTTCACTCTCATAGGAAAGCCTTGCATAAAGGGCTGCATGTGAAACTTTTTCACACTGGTTTTCAGCTTCTGTAACCAAATTTTCTTTATTTCCAATATTTACATAATCTACTTTTCTTGATTTTCGAGCCATTTATACGACCTCCCTCTTTTGAATTTCTATTTAGGCGTTTGCGAAACGCCACAAGCCGCATAAACACGGCATTTTTTTACCACAAAAAACAAATAACCCCTCACTGGATATGGTATAATAGAGTTGTCGAGAAACTATAAACCATACACCAAGAAAGGAGTTATTCTGACATCTATGATAACATATAAACAGCTTTCTTTGGCAGATATTTTTTCAGATTGCCAGAAAAAATTTGAAAATGACAAACCTGCGTTTCTATCTCTATTAGAAACTCATATCGATATTGATGAGTTTATTCCGATTTCATTTCGAAATCATTTTTATGCATCAACGGGCAGAACCCGTAAATACCCTTTACAAGCTTTCCTGTGGGCTTTGATCATCCAACGTATTTTTTCCATTCCCACAGACCAACTGCTTTTAACTTTTCTTGCCTATTCAAAACCACTACGTGAATTCTGTGGCTTTTCTAAAGTCCCAGATGCTTCTAAGATCACTCGTTTTAAACAAGATTTTATGGATGACATTCAGCTCGTTTTTGATAACCTTGTTGATCTAACAGAACCGATCTGCCAATCTATTGATTCGGTCAAAGCGGATATGACGATCTTTGATTCTTCTGGCATTGAGGCTTTCGTTACTGAAAATAATCCGAAATACGCAAATCGCATTATCCGGCAGCTGAAAGCTTATGCCAAAGCGAATAACCTCGATAAAAGTTATGATCCTTACAAGGCAGCTTATGGTTCCATGCCAACACACGCATCCGCAAATCCTGAAATTAAACAGTTATACATTAATGGTCATTTTTGCTATGTCTACAAGTTTGGCATTGTTACCAATGGTCTCGGAATTATCCGACATATAGCTTTTTATAACAAAGACTTTATGACCGCTCATCCTGAGATCGTTGTGGAAAAGAAATCGAATTCTCCAGATGAAGATAAATGTGTTCATGATGCAAAATTACTCATTCCTACACTAAAAGATTTCTTTACAAAGCATCCACTTATTAATCCCAGAACCTTTCTTGGTGATGCAGCATTTGATTCGTGCCAGCTTTATGGTGAACTGCTTACAGGCAATACCTTTGGCGAAAATAAACACTTCACAAAAGCATACATTCCTCTTAATTCCAGATCCGGATTAAAAAATCCGGATTGTACGATCAATGAAAACGGTATACCTTGTTGTCCTAATGATCCTTCACTTTCAATGAAACCAGAAGGTACGTCTACAAGAAAAAATGGTTTAAAAAGATATAAGTTTAGCTGTCCTAAAATAAAGTATGTTAAGGATGCATCAACCGGAAAATATCATAGACATTGTATCTGCGATAATCCCTGTACTACTTCTGAATGCGGACGTATGGTTTATGTTTATCCCGAAAAAGATCTTCGTGCTTATCCAGGCACCATTCGTGGAACCGAAGAATGGGATAGCACTTACAAGATCAGAACTGCTGTTGAAAGAGATATCAATCACATAAAAGAGAATCTCTGTCTCGCAGGACGCCGTACTCAGAATGAAAAAACATTGCATACAGACTTAATCCTTGCTGGTATCACACAACTTATTACCGTTGTTCTTGCAGACAGGATCAAACATCATGAGTACATACGAAGTCTAAAACCACTCATAGCTTAGGTCTTACCAACTTCATATACCTTATGGTTTATTAAAGTATGCCTAAAACTGATAGTTATCCATTTCTCATTTTAGAATTCGTGCCCTGCACGAATTTTTCCCTGTTTAGATACAAAATTGCAAACGAGCATCGCGAGTTTCGCAATTACCTAATTTCCTTATTCATCAATTTCTACTTCTGCTTTCTTAACCTTCTTCTGATTCTCCAGAAGGCTCTTCTTACTGATGCTGCAGATTGTTCCGTGATCTGTAACCAGCACCACTTTTGCTTTTGCCTTTTTTCCAATCTTGTCATACAAACGTCCGGCACTCATGGAATCACCGATCACGGTATAAGAACTGTTTGCTACATATCCGATTTTTCCCAGACCTTCGTAAGTTACTTTAATTGCTTCCTTGTCATATTCATTGTCTGGTTCTTTTTCTAAGCGGATCTTCGTTCCTTTTTTCAGAAATTCTTTTCCAAAATAATGATTTGTTCCTGTCAATGTAAAATAGATCTTACTCATTATCCTTCCTCCTCTAATCTTCCATGAGAGACTGATTGAGGCAGCCCATACTTACGATTGTCATATTGATCGGTACATTATCGCTTCGAAGATGTACCACCCCAACTACTTCCCTGTCATAATCCTTGAAGACATCTCCCAGAATGCGGATGGCATCCTGTGGGTTTTGGATCTTCTCATCACTAAGAAGAGGTGCCTCTCGGATCATACGCACAGATACCTGCTCAAGTCCGTACTTTTCGTTCATCCTCAGTCACCTCTTTCTCCAACGGAATCTGCAGAATAAATTCCTTGTCTTCCAGCTCTTTCAAACTTTGTCGAATCATGTCGATAAATATCGAATTATCTCGATTTCTGTATTCTTTTTTTTCATTTGCACACCTTCTTCTCACCAGGACGATCAGCCGTCCATTGGTACTGGAATACTCGCAGGTAGATAAAGAAAGCAGCTCATCTTCCTTTGCTACAGTAAGTCCTGTGTCATAAAGGTGATAAGCTGCCATTTTGTCCTGCAGGTATTCTGTTTGTTCTTCTCTGGTATTTCCGTGAAGGTAATTATAATACCCTCCACTCTTTACAATATTGGTCATATAAACCGCCACCACATCATAACTGTATTTCTTAATTTGTTCATTATCCATAACCGAAATAGGATCTCACCATATAAAAAGCGATGAGATCCTACGGATTTATGTCATATTATTTATGACATGTGTTTTTATGGTTTGCTAATGTTGTGCCGGCTTTACTTTTTGCAGATTTGCTAGAAGAATTACTAGCTAATGTTTTACCGGCAGCGCCAACTTTACCACCATGATGGACAGTCTTTGCCATATTATTCCCCCTTTCGCAAGTTCTCCTTGCTAAAGGAATATATCTTTGATACTATTAAGGTGCAAAATTAATACGTCAAAGATAAAGCTTTGGCAAGGGATCAGCCGGTGGTTATACCCGGCTTTTTCTATTGTAAAGACAAAAGTCTGAACAAGCTAAGCCTGATCAAGCATATTATGAATATAGTCCATAATACCGCTCTCCGTATTTAAATCATACTTTGTTCTTACGGATACAAAATAATCCTTAATTGCCTCTTTTGAGATTTCTTCCTGCGACGGCTCGTTCTCTAAGTAACCTTCACGCGCATCAATCCATGGATTTTCTCTATGTGTTATTTTTTCGAGAACCTTTCCACCATATATTCCGAATGTGTTAACAACCAGATTAATCACTTCTCTTTCTTTTTCATTAAGATTAGTTGACTTTCCTTTTAGTAACTCAAATCTCGGATCATCAATAGGATCGTATCTGAAACTACTGAACATATCATAAATCTCAGCATATACAGGGCCATGCACCCAGGCCTGGCAATTGTCATCAAACAATGGGATCTCATATTTCGAAAAATATAATCCCTGAACAAAGTACAATATTTTTTGCAATGCTAATGGTGTTACTTCTCCTAATTGTTCAAAAATATATGATATCACCGTCAACATCTTAGATGGTACACTAAATAAAGCATCCAGTTCCTCTATCGCAGACACTGCTTTCCTATATGCTGCATCCGCAAGTTTATCTCTGTTGCTTTCTAAGAGTTCACGCATTACCTTTGTATTAGATAATGCAGCTCTCATTATATCCGAATATTCTTTTGAAGGAATCTGTCCTGCAAGATAACGTGTAATTGTAACTTCGCCAAACCCCAATGCCATAGACAGTGGAGCTTTTCCTAAATTATAAATCTTACCCAGTTTTTCAATTTCATCAGTTGAAATAATACCTTCAGCTTTTCGAAACTGTTCATCAATCTCTTTTGCATTATAATCAAGGATTCCTTTTACACCTACTTCACATCCGCATTCTTTGCAGTATGCTGTGGTAATTAAAAACTGATACTCCTTTTCTCGAATGGTTTTAGTTATTAGTGTTTTGTGAAGTGCATATGCTGTCTCTTTTCTGCACTCCATACAAAATGTCCTCCTTCTTCCTGCCATTTTATTTTCCTCCTAAGATTTATCTCCATCATTCTATCATCAAATGATGGAGATCTCAATAGATTTGATGGAGATAGAATATCCATATACACAATAAATATCCTCATTTCATCCATATATTATATCGTTTTATGGATTGTTTTTTCATTAAAATTACACTATTTTTTCACTATTTTTCATTACTTCATCGTTTTCGCCAACGAATTGAGCAACGCCCGCCTCTCTGGATTCAGATTCTTTTTCTCATAAAATGCTTCTTTAAAAAGCTCTGCATTTTTCCTTTGGTCATCATCCGGAATATGAGAGTACGCATCCGTAACCATATTGACCTGTGCATGGCCGGAATCACCCTGTACTGCTTTGATATCAGATAATGGTACACACAAGCACGGAAAACACTTTATGCAAAATCTTCCACAGTAAAATCTATAAATGATCCGCAAAGGCAAAGGAAACCGACAGTTTACCATGTTTGGAATTATGGCAGTTCTTTTAGGAAGTGGAGATGCATTCCATCTGGTTCCCCGTGCAGTAGCGCTTTGTACAACTGGACTTGAGAACTTTACTGTACAGATGGGGTTAGGAAAGTGGATTACCTCTATCACTATGACTATCCTAAAATCATCCCCGCCTCAGAATTTGCAACAAGTTGTTGCAAATTTTCTATATCCTTTTATTTTACAGAAGTACTTATTTTTAACTTTTTTCCTTCAGATTTTTATATTGCAAAAATCATATCACCATCTGCAGTATATCCTCTATATGTTCTGCATAATAATCAGCCCCATTCAGTTCCCCTTTCTCACCATATCCATACAGGCATCCTATAAAAGGGCTTTTGCAGGACCTGGCACATTCCAGATCCTGTCTCCTGTCTCCGACTACCAGATAAGGGCCACTATATTCCCGGATGATTTCCTGCACAATTTCTGTCTTTGGACGGAATCTGTATGATTCACAGTCATAAAAACGGTCAAACCATCGTTCCATCCCAAATTCCTTCCAGTGTGCCTCACGATATGAAGCTTTACAGTTACTTAAGATCACAAGGTGATATCCCCGGTTCTTCAAAGCTGTTAGCATCTCCTCTGCTCCCGGATACCACACTGCCTTATGTTTCCTGATCTGTCTTACCATCAGATCTCCTACCATCCTGCTTGCCTGCTCTTTATAGCTCTGATCCAGTTCCGGCAAAAATGTATTCCACATCTCCTTACTGTTAAGTCCCAGCCAGCCGGCAATTTCCACCGAGCCTATCTCCCGTTCTTCGGTAACCTTCTGTTCTGTCAGCCACTGATAGGTTTCACGAAATGCCGGTTCATAGATTCCAAGGGTATGATGGATCGTTCCATCATAATCGAATATGATTGTTTTTGTCATCATTTATTTTCCTGTCTTTTAGAGCTGCTTCATCAGATTGACCATCTCAATCGCAGATAATGCACAATCATAGCCTTTATTTCCCGCTTTGCTTCCTGCACGCGCAATAGCCTGCTCGATATTTTCAGTCGTGATCACTCCGAATAAAACCGGGATTCCTGTTGCAAGTTCAACCTGTGCGATTCCCTTGGCAGATTCATTACACACCAGATCATAATGTGAAGTATCTCCACGGATGACAGCTCCAACGCAGATAATTGCATCATATTTTCCTGACTGTGCCATCTTCTGTGCTGTAATCGGAATCTCAAATGCTCCCGGTACCCATGCTGCAGTAATGTTCTCTTCTTCTACTCCATGTCTTACCAGTCCGTCGACTGCCCCTCCCAATAATTTATTCACAATAATTTCATTGAATCTCGCTGCCACGATACCAACCTTCATTCCCTCCGGTGCTACTACTTTTCCTTCTACTAAATTGATCTGTCTCATTTTTTCTTCCTCCTGATATTTGCTGTTTTTTATAAATTTATTTCTTTAAAAATATGACCCATCTTTTCCTG
>ENA-ORMN01000335-ORMN01000335.1-human-gut-metagenome-genome-assembly--contig:-NODE-335-length-57819-cov-23.182813_pt1 | contig 57819 bp, 45 predicted proteins | sample MGYA00242102_ERZ508993 | MGnify/ENA primary metagenome ERZ508993 (study PRJEB26280, sample SAMEA2338770) | human gut metagenome | biome: human gut; feature: human-associated habitat; material: faeces...
GCCGCTCCAGGGATTTGTCCAGCTCACTCATAGCAGCGCCTCCACATAGGATTGGGCGTCAAAGGGCTGGAGATCGTCCACGCCCTCGCCCACGCCGACCCCGAACATCACCTTCACGCCGTCCTACGGCAGCCCGTATGAATTTCCGTCCGACGCGCCCGCGTCCTACTGGAACACGCCGATGGACTACACGGACGAAGCGGCTGTCTGGGCGATGCTGACCGCGCCGATGACGGTGGTCAAGGGCGACGGCCGCACGCAGGTGCGCATCCGCAAAGAGCCGGACAGCAAGAGCGCCGCCATCGGCATCCTGACCCGCGCGACGCAGGGCATCCGCGTGATTGAGACGCTGGACAACGGCTGGTCGCTGATTGAGTGCTACTCCTCCTCCTTCGCGGACAACACGGTGAAGGCGTGGAACCTGCTGGTGCAGGGCTACGTCGAAACGAACACCCTGACGACCGTGGAGTGGGACAGCAACGACAAGTACGGCTTAGTGGTGGACAAGCTGACGCAGCGCCTGTACATCTACGAGGACGGGCACCTGATTTCGACGCTGCTTGTCTCCACGGGACTTGCAAACGCGAAGCAGCCGTTTAACGAGACGCGCTCCGGCGAGTACATCATCGGCAGCTTCACGGGCGAATTCACCAGCGGCAACCTTTACTGCGGCATGGGGCTGCGCTACAACGACGGCGACCTGCTCCACGAAGTGCCGCACACCAAGCGCGCCGACGGCTCAAAGTCATACGCCTACAACGAACCCAAGCTCGGCACGCGCGCCAGCCACGGCTGTATCCGCGTTCAGCGCCTGCGCAACACAGAGGGGCTGAACATGAAGTGGCTGTGGGACAACCGGAAGCATCTGGGCCGCATGGTCATCTGGGAGGACTGGCAGGGGCGGCAGATTCCGATTCCGGACGACGACACCGTGCTGTACTACAACCCCAACGGCGGCTCGTACTACCACCGCGCCGACACCTGCTACTCTGTGACGAAGGACAACGTGACGTTTGAATCCTTCACCTATGCGCAGCTGGACGAAGAACCGTACAGCAAGCTGGATTTCTGCCCGTACTGCGCGCCCGCGATGCGCAAGGCGGACATTGAAGCCATCAACGCCCAGTACGTCTTCGGCGGCGACCACGACCCGATTCTCACCGCCGCGCGTCAGCCCTATTTCGACTATATCGCCAGTCTCGATCCGCCGGAAGCGACCGAGACCCCGGCGCCATGAGGTAACGCATGAACATCGTCGATTACGTCATCATCGGCATCATTGGCATTTCCGTGCTGTTCGGGCTGTATCGCGGCTTCATTGCCAGCGTGCTGAACATGGGGTGCGGGCTGATGTCGTTCCTCGCGTCCTTCTGGGTCAGCCCGAAGCTCGCCGCCGCCGTGCAGTCCAACCAGTCTTTTCTCAACATGCTGCTGCACTACACGGACGCATCCAGCCGCATCGGCGACCTTGAAACCGCTATCACGAACGTCGCGACGCTCACCAGCCAGAGCATCAACAGCATTCTGGAGAAGGTGAACCTGCCCGCGCCGCTGGACACGCTGCTGCGCGTGAATCTGGAGAACAACGTATACGCCTCGTCGGGGCTGTCCACCGTCTCCGATTACGTCAGCCAGACGATTTTGCAGGCAAGCATCAACATCATCTGCTTTCTCGTCAGCTTTTTGGTGCTGTACATTGTCCTCGCCATCGTGCTGAACCTGCTCAAGGCGGTGTTCCGCTTTCCCGTCCTCAAGCAGCTCAACGGCTTGGCAGGCGGCGCGTTCGGCTTCCTCCGCGGATTGCTCGTCTGCCTCGTGCTCTTCACGCTCGTTCCCCTCGTGCAAACGGTCATCCCGCTGGACATGGTGAACGACCTGATTGCCCAGTCGACCCTCGCGCCGATTTTCTCCAACGGCAACCTGATTCTCGCCATCATGAACGGCAAATTGTAAAATTTTTTGCGGAAGAAGGAAACGAAACGGCGTTGACGAACGTCTAATTACATGGGGAGGCGCAAGGGGCGTTGCCCCTTGACCCCTTTTCGCGATTGCATTGGTCACACTTCCATGCTCCTTCCGCGTGTTGATTGGTGGGACGCAAGGGGGTGTTGCCACTTGACCCCTTTTCGCGATTGCGTTGGGCACTTTTTCATACTTCTTCTGCGTGTTTATTCACAGGATACCCACACGTTCCCCTGCTTCCCTACTGGCGGCAAAAAGCAATCAACATCGGAAAAAAATCCCCTTGCAACCCTAACGACAAGCCTTCAAGGAGGTGCAACAACCTTGAAACCCACCCAGCGCATCGGCGCAATGCTTCTCATCAGCAGTATGCTGCTGACGGGCGTTTCCGTGGCGGAAGAGCCGTCGAATCCTCCCGCAGCGACGGAAGCCTTGGTGACTGCCGCTCCGACGGAAGCGCCGACCGCGACACCCGCGCAGGAGCAGCCAACGGAACAATCGGCGGATGTGCCGACCGCGACCCCCGCTCCCGAAAATCCGACGGATGCGCCGACCGCGACCCCCGACCCCGAAAATCCGACGGACGAGCCGACCGCGACCCCCGACCCCGAAAATCCGACGGACGAGCCGACCGCGACACCCGACCCCGAAAATCCGACGGATGAGCCGACCGCGACACCTGAAATTCCGACGTGCGACGTGGAAGGGTGCGCGCACATTTCGCAGGACGAAAACGGGCTGGATTACCCGTTGTGCCGTTACGGGCGGTACCTGCTGGACGAAGAGGACGCTTACAGCGTGGCGACGCTCTCCAACGATTTGCGCATTGTTGACCTCAACCGCGCCGACGTGACGTTCTACCGCAGCGGTCAGTACGCGCTGATTGGCGACCGCAAGGGCGCGGCAGTGCGCGTGGTGAAGAACCGCGCGGCAATTCTGGAACTGCGCGGCGCGTCCATCGACACGCTGACGGTGGAAGCGAACGCCGTCGTTTACATCCGCGCGGCGGACAATTCGCTGGCATCTATTAAGAAACTGGAAGTTGCATCCGGCGCGGCGGTGATTTTCTCCGAGGGTGGCGCAATTTCGATCGGAACGGTCAACAGCAAGGGCGATATTTCCGTCGAAGGCACGAACCTCTTTGCCGATTTGACGGAAATGAACGGCCGCGCGCGCTATGCGTTCTCCGCGTCCGGCGTGCAGAGCGTCCTCGTTGAGGGCGAAAGGTACGCATGGGCTGTCACGCCCGATGCCGACGGCAAGCTGTATCTGTGGCTGAAGCGTCCGGGCGAGGGAATGCAGTGGACGGCGACCGTCACGGAAGGCACGATGACCCTCCGCCAGACCGCCAAGGCCCCCAGCGGCGACGCGGGCAGCATCACCCCCGGCGAGCGCAACACGCTCAAATCCGGCACGGTGTACACGCTGTCCGGCGACATTGCCGAGGGTACGGTGCTGGAAATTATGGAAAGCGGCGTGACGGTCATTCTCGACGGCACGACGAGCGCGGGTACGCTGATTGAGGCGGGCGCGCCGTATGACCTGATTGTGCGCGGCGACACGATTCTGGACGGCCGCGGGCAGATGCCGCTGATGGGCAGCGCGCCGAAAATCACGGTGGATGGGCTGCTGAGCGTGCAGGGGCAGCTGCCGAACGGAACGCAGGTGCTCTCCGGCGTGGTGATTTGCTCCGACGCGCCCGACGGCTACACGGCGTGGGCCATTTCCGTCCCGCTGGCGCGCCAGAAGGTGACGCTGGACGGTACGGCGATGCCCCTGCTGATGACCCCCGCGGGCGAGCTGCTCCTCCCCGCCCTTGCGGATGACGCAACCTACTCCATCAGCGCCGACGCGGACACCATCGTGATTGAAACCGTTCACGCGCAGGTGCTGACGTTCAACCTGTCCGAAAATGCGCCGAATGCCGACGCGGGCGACGCAAGCCGCTTCATCGTCAACGGGCAGAACGGGTATCTGGACGGCGCGATTCACTCCTCCGGTGCGGCGGCGAGCGCGACCCTGCGCAATGTGCAGCTGAACAGCGCTTCGAGCGTCCTCCGCGTCGAAAACGGCGCACTCTCCGCGACGCTGACGGGCAGCTGCGCACTGCTCAGCGACGGCGCGCCGATTGCACTTGACAACGCGCAGGTGTCGCTGAATGTCGAAAGCGGGCGGCTCGTGCTGCGGAATCAGAACGACCTGACCGGCATCACCCTGCGCGGCAACGTGCGTGTGGAGCCGGAAAGCGACGCGCCGCACACCGTCGTCACCATCCGCGACGCACAGGGCAACCCCGTGCCGAACAAGGCGCTGACGGTCGTCATCGGCGGCAGCCAGTACCGCTACACAACGCACTTTGACGGAACGCTGCAGCTCTGGGGCTTCGGCGACCTGACCGGGCAGGACATTGCCGCCACCGACGGCGAAACGGTGTACTCCGCCGTCATCGCCGGAAAGTCGAGCAGCGCCGTGACCGGGCTGGAAATCAGCGACATTGCCGCCACCGACAACGAGGACGGCACGCTGACCATCACCTTTAAGACCACGGGCGCAAAGAGCGCGGGCGTGCAGGTGTACGCCGGTGAAGCGCCTGCCTCCATGCCCGACACCTACCGCGCCGACGCCAAGCAGTACGCTGCGGACGGCAATACCGTCACCATCAGCGGACTGAACACCGGCGACGTGGTCATCTACCGCGTGTACGCATCGGCGGAAGAGAACGTCACGCTGACGGAAAGCAACGCGGACGGCTTCTCCTTCAGCGAGGAGTGCTTCCACGTCCACCGCGTCAAGTGGGTGCCGAGCCGCACCGCGAACACCACCTACAACGCCATGACCTACCGCCCGCGCATGACCTTGCCCGAAACGGCGAGCATCACCTACTCCGGCAACAACCTTGTCGGCGGGCTGCCCTTCTACGTCGGCAGCTACGTCATGCACGTCAAAATCCCCGAAGGCGACCCGCTCTATCTGCCGGGGACGGTGGATGTTGCCTTCAGCATCCAGAAAATCCCGCTGACCATCTGCCCCGACGCGAATCAGCAGAAGAACGAGGGCGAGGCTGACCCGGCGCGGTTCACGTTCACGTCGATTGGGTTGCTGGATGGCGACGTGGTCAGCGGCATCCTGAAGCGCGAACCCGGCGAGGAAGCGGGCAACTACAACTTCGTGCTGACCGGGCTTTCCGCGGCGGATTACTACACGCTGCGCCTGATGGACGACGCGCCGCAGTTCACCATTCTGCCGACCGAGCCGTCTTGGTGGGGCGGCGGCGGCGAACGCCTGAACCCGGTGCAGCAGGTGATTGAGCGCTCCGACGGGCGGAAGATGTTCGTGACCATTACGACGCAGGAACAGCTGGTACTCTCTTACAGCGAGCTGGGCAGCGTCGTGCGCAACACGGCGGACGACCAGCCGCGCCCCTTCACCCCCTCGCTGACGTGGAACAAAAAGACGGACGAGGTGCTGCTGCGCATCAGCGCGGAAGCCGAGCTGAACAAGGACGCAGGCTACGTCACCGACTCCTACGGCAACCCGGTGTACGGCGCGCGCACGCTGCGCTTCGGCTACATGAGCCTGCGCTACATGAACAACGCCGGCATTGACGCCATCAGCTTCTCCAACAAGAACGCCGCGGTCATCCTGCGCCTGTCGGACTTCCTCTCCGACGACATGGAGAAAGCCATCAAGCAGGCGGGCGGCAACCTGACGACGACGCTCTTCCGCGTGACGATTGAGCCGGTGGATCTGCCGGACGGCGCGGTCACGGGCGGCTGGAACATCCGCACGGAAATGGTGATTGACCGCAAGCCCACGGATATCAGCGGTCTTTTGCCGAACGCGCAGGTCGCCGTGGACATGGAGGTTGTCGCAAAGCTGCTGACGAACCTTGACCGCTACGACGAAAAGACGTTTGACAAGCACTTCACCCTCCGCCGCGGCGCGCAGACGCAGGAAAGCGTATTCATCGCGCCGTATCAGGACGACGAGCTTGAGAAAGTCGCCTACCCGAGCGTGCTCTTCGCAAGCCGCTATCTGCTCATGCCGCTGGCGGAAAGCGGCGTGGTGGATGTGGTGATGGTGCCGATTGAGGAAGACGCAGCGGATGGTTCTGCCGGGTAAATACAATCAGTTACAGTTATCCCCTTGGCTTGAAATCAGCCAAGGGGATAACTGTTTCTACAAGAATTTAGGACTTCCTTTTTAGCGCAGATTCAGCTATAATAAAGGTATCAGATTTTTGCCATTTTAGGAGGAATGCTTGTGTTCACGGATTTGATAGAAGAATTGCAGCGCGTCAGCTGCATGAATTATGACAAAGCTTCTGCGGAACTGATTGCTTTTATCGAACAAGCGCCTGATTTTCTTGATATTTTAACACAAATCGGGACAATTCCAGAAGCGATTGAGCACGATTCCACAGCGGAAAAGCTGTTTTCCAAGGTTTCCGATGCCGTTTTGGCGCGAGCTTTCCGCGAAATTGGATTGAAAGCGACGGTATTGCGGGAGCGTGCTGATTCTGCTGATGTATTGGCGGAATCTCCAATTCACGGGTACACTTTGGTCGCTGATGCAAAAGCGTTCCGCATGAGCCGCACCGCCAAAAATCAGAAAGATTTCAAAGTAACCGCCCTCTCCAGCTGGCGAAATGACAATGACTTTGCCGTCCTCTGTGCACCATATTTCCAGTATCCATCTAAAAGCAGTCAAATTTATGCACAGGCTTTAGAAAAGAACGTCTGTCTTTTGAGTTGGGAACATTTTATTTTTCTCATCAACAATCAAGTTAAAGAGAATGAACATATAAACTTCTCGGAATTGTGGAACTGTAGTGCTTCTTTTGCTGTGCAAACACTTGTTTCCGATGAAAAGAGGTGTATTCTGCCGCAGCTAAACCAGTTTATCCTTACTTTCACTAATTTACCTGCCGAATCGCTTTCGGTTCTTTTAGGCAGCCAAATTGAAAAGATTCAAGCACGTGCTCATGTTGAAAAGGATTATTGGCATCACGAAATGAATATCATCACGTCTTACTCTCGCGAACAAGCCATTGAAGAGCTACTCAATGCAAAGAAAATTCGCGAAAAATTAGCGCAAATTGACTCTTATGTAGGAGGGCTGAAACTGCTATGAATAAAATCATCGTCGGTAATTCGATTACTCTCATCAAATCAATTGAAACAGCTTCTATCCACGCAATTATTTCTGACATTCCTTACGGCATCAGCTATGATGATTGGGATGTACTGCATAACAATACCAATTCTGCATTAGGCGGCGCATCCAGTGCGCAATTGGCAGGCGGCAGCTTATTCAAGCGCAGGGGGAAGCCGCTCAATGGCTGGAGCGAAGCCGACAAGAAGATTCCTCTGGAATATCAAAATTGGTGTTCTTCTTGGGCATCCGAATGGCTTCGGGTGCTGAAGCCCGGCGCAAGCTGCTTTGTTTTCGCTGGTCGCCGCTATGCGCACCGCTGCATTGCCGCACTGGAGGATGCTGGATTTACGTTCAAGGACATGCTTGCTTGGGAAAAGGATGCCGCCGCGCAGCGTGCACAGCGACTATCCGCCATCTACGAGCGTAGAGCCGATGACGAAAATGCAGAGCGCTGGCGCGGATGGCGCGTTGCCAACCTGCGTCCCCTGTTTGAGCCGATTCTCTGGTTTCAAAAGCCCTACCGGACAGGCGGCACCATTGCCGGAAACGTGATTGAGCACGGTGTCGGCGCTTGGAATGAAGCGGCTTTGCAAACCTACAACGTCACCCGTGAGAAAGAAGAAATCTGCTCGAATATCATCAAAGTGGCTATAACGGAGGGTGACCGCGGTCTACACCCGACGCAAAAACCACTTCAATTGATGGAACTGCTGGTCAGCCTTGTGACGACGGAAGGTGAAACGGTTTTAGATCCTTTTATGGGTTCTGGGACAACCTGCGTTGCAGCACAGAATTTAGGACGAAGCTACATTGGCATTGACATCAACGAAAGCTACGCTGAAATTGCAAAAAAGCGCTTGATGCGCAATGAGATTGCCTCTGCAAAACAGCACAGCGAGCAGTTAGCCTTCAAAATTAACTAAAACGCGCCCTCCCCCTTCACACACTGCGAAGAGGGAGGGCGCATTCATTTCCGGGAATCCCCTTACTCCTTCCCGCCGCCGACCGCGACGCCAGCAATGATGAACTTGCTGAGGAAGAGGTAGACGATGATGACGGGGAGAATCGAGAGGGCAATCATCATATAGACCTGCCCCATGTCGAACTTCAGGAAGTCGGCGCTGCGGAGCTGAGCAATCAAAATCGGCAGCGTCTTTTTGTTCGCGGAGTTCAGAATCAGGGCGGGGGTGAAGTAGTTGTTCCACGCGCCGACGAAGGTGAAAATCGCCTGAACCGCCAAAGCGGGCTTAATCATCGGCAGAACGATGCGGTTGAACGTGCCGAACTCGCTGCTGCCGTCGATGCGGGCGGCTTCGATGACCTCCAGCGGCAGGCTCGCCTGCATGTACTGGTACATGAAGTAGAACACCGCGGGGCTGGCGATAGACGGCAGGAACAGCGGCAGGAGCGAATCCTTCAAGTTCATCTTGCCCATCAGCTGCACAAAGCCCAGCGCGGAAACCTGCGTCGGCATCGTCATAATCAGCAGGATGAAGGTAAGGGCGAGCGCGCGCCCCTTGAAGCGGTACGCGTGAATGCCGAACGCCGTCAGCGCGGAGAAGTAGCACGCAAAAATCGCCGTCATGGCGGAAACGATGAGCGAATTGCGCATACCGGAGATAATCGGGATGTTCGCGTTGTTTATCACCTGCGTGAAGTTGTTGCACAGCGACGTCCACGAACCCGGCAGGAACGAGAAGCCCTTCTGTATATCCGCGTGCGGGCGGGTTGCGTTGATGATGAGGACGTAGAAGAAGAACAGGCACAGCGCGCAGAGCAGAATCAGCACCGCATACGCCACAATGCGCCGCGCGGTCAGCACCGCATGGGCGCCGGTCTGCTGGTCTTTTGTCTTGGGCTGCACTTTCATCGTTGCCTGACTCATGCCGCTTTGCCTCCCTTCACAGCCTTCGCCGCTTTCACGGGCTTGGGCTTGCGTTCATCATCGCCGCGCGTCGTGCGCATGATGACCACGCACAGCACCGCGCAGATAACAAACATGATGGCGGACACCGCGCCCGCACGGCCGTAGTTCTTCGACGTGCCGATGAAGTTGTTCAGATACATGACGACGGTCATGGAGGAGCGAACCGGGTCGCCCTTGCCGTTGGTCAAAATCTGCGGAACGTCGAACATCTGCAGGCCGCCAATGAGGGACGTGACGAGCGTGTAGACGAGGATGGGGCGAATCAGCGGCAGGGTAATCTTCCAGAACGTCTGATTCGGGGTCGCGCCGTCAATCTGCGCCGCCTCGAACATGGAGGGGCTGATGCCCATCATCGCCGCCATCAGGATGATGGTGGTGTTGCCGAACCACATCAGGAAGTTCATCAGCGCGACAAGCGAACGCGTGCCCCAGATATTCGAGAGGAAGCGGATGGGTTCGCCGCCGAGTGCCTGAATCATGTTGTTGACCGGGCCCTGATCAGCGAAGAGGGCGAAGAACAGCATGGCGAACGCGGACGCCATAATCAGGTTGGGCATGTAGATGACGGTCTTGAAGAAGCCTTGGCACTTCAGCTTCAGGCGGTTATCGGTGAACCACGCCGCCAGCAGAAGCGAGAAGACAATCTGCGGGATGAAGCCCATCAGCCACATGATGATGGTGTTGCCGAAGTATCTGGGCAGATCCTTGGAGAAAACGTACAAGTAGTTCGTCCAGCCGACGAATTTCGGGCCGACCTGAATCAGACCGCCCTGCTTGAAGAAATACTCAAAGAAGCTGTAATAAATCGTCGAGACGAGCGGATAGAGCTGGAACAGCGCAAACACGATGAAGAACGGCGCGATGAACACATAGCCCCATTTGGCATAGCTGACGGAGCGGACTTTCTTTTTTGCTCCCTGCATCCGGAATCACCAATCCTTCCTACGTTCGTTTGCCCCAATGATGACCTCTGGCATCCGGCGGGCGTTGGGATTTCGCTGCCAGAGGTCACCATTGGAACAGAATACAATTTTCTTCGTAAAGCAGGCAGGGACGGGCGCAATGCCCGCCCCTGCCGCTTGGTTTGTGATACGAATTACTCCGCGTCCGGCCACTGGAAGTTCACCAGTTCCGGATACTTTTCGGAGATGATGCTCTCGAACTGCGCCTTGGCTTCGTCGATGGTGGCGTTGCCGTCGAAGTAGTTCTTGAACGCGCCCTGGAAGGATTCGTTCAGACCCTGGTCATAAGCAGAGATGTTGCTCATGTCGATCTTCGGAGCCGCTTCCGCGAACAGCGCGATGTGGTTCTGGCCGCCGAGGAAGGCAGAGGAGTAGTTCTGCGCCAGCTCGTTCATAGCCGCCACGTTGTTGGTGTAGTCCTGCGTGTCCTCGGTAATCTTCTTGGCGATCGCCGCGTCGCAGGTCAGCTTCTGCATAACGTCCTTAATGGTCGCCACGTTGTCGGTGCCAGCAGCCGCGCAAATCCAGGTGCCGCCCCAGTAGTAAGCCTGCGGGCCCTGGCAGACCGCGTAGTCGCCATAAGCGCCGTTGCCGACTTCTTCCTTGCCGCCGTTAGCGACGGAAGTTTCCAGAGAGTTGCCCAGCAGGGTGAAGTTGATGCCCCAAGTGGAGTAGAAGAAGCCGAAGACCTTGCCGGTCGGGCCCTGATCAGCCGCCCAAGTCGCGTCCCACAGGGAGGACTTGTGGTTGTAGCCCTTGTCGGTGTACAGCTTGGTCTGGTCAACCCACTTCATCAGGTTCGCGTCAACGACCACGGTTTCGCCGTCGTCAGCAACCCACGGAGCGGACACGTTGTTGGAGAAGGTGCGGTACGCATCGTCATAGCCGGAGAGCATGTAGTAGCCCTTCGCAGCCGCCTGCTCAGCGACAGCGTTGAACTTGTCCCAGTCAGACAGCGCTTCCTGCACTGCATCGGGATCGTCGGTGTCCAGCACGTCCTTGGCGATGGAGCGGCGATACGCGAACAGGCCGGGGGTCGCCTGCCAGGTGACAGCCTTCAGCTTGCCATCAGCGGAGGTGGCGATTTCCTGCGTGTACTTGTACTGGCCGCCCAGATCTTCGTCCGTCAGGCCGATGTCCGCCTTCACGTCCAGCGTGTAGGGGGAATCGACGTACTTCAAAGCGTAGTCAGCTTCGATCAGGAAGATGTCGATCTTGTCGTCAGCCGCGGCGGATTCCTGCGCGCGCAGGGCTTCGTCCAGCTTGTTCTGGTAGTTGTTGCCCTCGTTGGGGTTGATCGTCCACTTAACGATGGTGCCATCGTTCAGGGTGGTGGTGGACTTATCCTCAGCAATTTCCTTCACTTCGGGATAGTAGGCGTTGAAGCGGCTCTGGAATTCATCGTTCCAGCACCAGATGTTCAGCACCTTGCCCTCGGCGGTTTCCGCCGATGCCAGCGTGGCCGGAACGACCATCATCAGGCACAGAAGCAGAGCGACGAGCTTTTTCATAGGATTTTCCTCCTCTTTAATAGGCGGGTTGTGCCCGCTATATTTCCAGCGGCTTCCCTGCCGCGGGAATACGATGTGGGGTGATTTTTTCCGCCTCCTCTTGCGGAAAAAATCAGCTGTTGGCGGCGTCTGCCTTCACCGGGCAGATGCCCATGGATTCGCCCTCCAGCAGTTTAACCGGAATTGTTGCGGTTTCGCTGCCAGCGGTGCGCGGGTTCTCGATGCGGTCAATCAGGAATTCCGCCGCCTGTGCGCCGATGCGCTTGGTATCCTGCTCGATGGTGGTCAGCCGCGGCTGAAGCATCTGCGTCAGGCGGATGCCGTCGTATCCAGCCAGGGACAAATCCTCCGGCACGCGCAAGTTCAGCTGTTTTGCTGCCTGCAGCGCGCCCAGGGTCGAGTGGTCGTCCGGCAGCAGGATACACGTCGGCGGGTCAGGGCGGTTCATCAGGTTCAGCACCGCCTGCATACTCGTGGCGGGGTTGTCGTAGAGCGCCTCGACGACGAAGTCCGGGTTCACGTTCAGCCCATGCTCCTGCATCGCGCGGTAGAAGCCGATGATGCGGTTCTCCGTGACGGAGGATTTTTCGCCGTGGACGTACGCGATTTTGCGGTGTCCCTTCTGATAAGCAACATCCACCAGCAGCTTGAGTCCGCCGATGTTGTCCGACAGCACGCACGAGCGGTTGTTGAAGCTGTGGTCGATGGTGACGACGGGCAGATTGCTGTCCACCAGCTCAATGACCTCCGGCGCGTAGAAATCGGCGCAGACGACGCACACGCCGTCCACATTGCGGTATCGGCAGTGCTCCAGATAGGTCATGCCCGTCCACCCGATGTGGTGGTTGATGAAGGTGATGTCGTACCCGCGCTTCTCCCCCGCCGACTTGAACGCATCCAGCACGGAGGCGAAGAAGCTGTGCGTCAGGCCCGTGCCGCGCTTTTCTTGGAACAGAACGCCCAAGTTGTAGGAGCGGTTGGTTTTGAGCGTGCGGGCGATGGCGTTGGGGTAATAGCCGATTTCACGCGCCGTGCGCTGCACGAGTTCGCGGGTTTCGAGGCTGATGTCCGCGTAGTTGTTGAACGCCTTGCTGACAGTGGAGATGGACAGGCCGCACTTTGCGGAAACATCCTTGATGGTCACGGCCATGGGCGCCCCTCCTTTCGTCTTTGCTGGAAGCGCCGAGGCGGGTTAGCGTTCTGCTTCCGGGACATGTGATGTTCACGAACCCGTTCGGCTTTTTGCTAAACCGGTTTCGTGATGGTTAGAGTATACACCACCCGCGCGAAAAAAACAAGTGTTTTCCTGTGTTTTTTTATAAAAATTTTTTCCGGATTCTCCATTCCTCGCGTTGTAAACGTTTTCATTCCTGTGTTTTCAAGGGTTTGCGGGATTTTTTACGAAATCGTTTCGGCTGATTCTCGAAATCGTTTCAGCAGGAAATTTCGGTCAAAAAACGACCATCCAGTCGAATTTGCTGGATGGTCGCAGGGAGGATTTTCGTTTTTTCGGATTTTGCCGGACGGTGCGCGGGCATTCGGCGAAAACGCGCCGACGAATGCTCAGCGTCCTGATTTCACCACGCGCCGTCCGCCAGCTGCTCATTCCACTTCTTCCAGCTTCCGCAGCGCCCGCTTCGTGTTCTCCCCCGCCCGAAGCTGCGTCCCGACCCGCCGCGCGTTCGCCGCGTAGCGCTGGTAGTCCTCCTCCGGCATCGTCCGAATCAGCTCCGGCAGCTCGCGCAGGCTGTTCAGCGCCACGCCGACCTGCTCCCGCGCCACAAAATCCGCCGCCGCGGCGTTCTTCGCAACAATCACCGGCAGTCCGCCCGCGAGGTATGTTGACAGCTTGTGCGGGCTGTTCAGCAGGGCGTACGCGCCGTACAAGCCGGTCAGCCCGTCAAGGCTGTCGCCGTCCCACACGATGCCAAACGCGCCCGAAATCGTCTCCGGCAGCTTCTCCGGCGCAATTTCGCCGTGGTATTCGATGCGCGTTGAGTCGCTTCCTGCCCAGTTTGTTCCATATAATTGCCATTCCAGCGGCACTTTGCCAATATCTTTCAGGTATCCGCTCTTGTCCGCGGCGAGGTTGCCCGCAATCGCGACCATGCGGCTCTTCTCCCGCACGGGGATTTCCCCTTCTGACAGGCAGTCAAACGCTTCCATCAGAATCATCGGGCACGTCACGCCCACTGTCCGCAGGTAGCTTTCCATCCGCTGACTGTGCACGATGAGCGCCTCGAACCCCGGCAGCAGCAGCTGGTCGCTCCCGCGCGCGGCGCTTCCCCCAATCCGCCGGAGCGAGTCGAGGTCGTGCACGAGCGCGGCGGTTTTCACGCCCTTCCAGCGCAGCAGGTGCAGCGCCAGCCGCGCCACGCCGTAGCCCTTGACCGGGAAATACGGGTACTGCACGAGCAGCAGGTCGCCCTGCCGCATCCGGTAGAACGCGCGAACCCAGTCGCCAAGCGTCTTTGCGCCGACTTGGATAGCTTGCCAGACGCTGCCATTTGCGCTGTCCGGCGCGTGGAGCACGAACGGCGCGTATCCCATTTCAGCGGCGATTTGCTCGATGTCCGCGCGCGCCTTGTTCAGCGCCGGCACGCCCGATGCGCTCGTTTTCGGGGTCATCAGGAAGCGCCGCTGAAACCGTTTTCTCTCCGTCAGGGCGATGAGCTTGTCCTCCAGCCGCTGCGACGCGGTGCCTATGTCGTAGCCCGCGTCGGCGATGGTCTGCGCCTCGTCGCGGCGGATTTCGTGGCGCTCCAGCATGTTCAGCATATGTTCCGCCCAAATCGCCGGATCTTCCGCCGGAATAAACTCCACGTTTCGCGTCAGCTTCGTTTCCCTCGGCACGCTGGCGGATAGCAGACATGGCAGCCCTGCCGCCTGCGCTTCCAAAGCCGCCATCCCGAAGCCCTCAAAGTGCGACGGCATGACGAACAGGTCGAACGCCTGCAACAAGCGGTTGACGTCATCGCGGTTGCCAAGGAAGAGGACTTCCCGCTCAATGCCGAGGGTGACGGCTTTCGCCTCCAGCTCCGTCAAATCCGGGCCATCGCCGACGAGCACGAGCCGCGCTTTCTCTTCGCGCTCATGCAGGTGGCGGAAGGCGTCCAGCAAGAATGTTTGGTTTTTCTGGTACTGTAAGCGCCCAACATGACCAACTACGAGGCAATCTTCCAGCCCATACTGCTCGCGAACCTCGCGCCGAACCTGCTCCGAAAAGCGGAACATCTGCGCATCAATGGCGTTCGGGATGACCTCGCAGGGCAAATCCATGGCGGGGCACGCCCACTTTGCGCTCTCCATCGAGCACGCCCAAAGGACGTTGGCGTAGCGGCTGAGCGAATGGTGATTGACCCGATGGAGGAAGCCCTGCACATGTCCGATGACTGATTTATCCATATTCTGCGGATTATGGCAGTGCGCGATTCGCACCGGAATGCCCACCTCCGCGGCCTTTTTCAGCGGCGTCATGTCGTTGAACATGCACTCATTGTCCCAGATAATATCGTATTCGTGCCCATGTTCGCGGAAAAAGTCGTTGATTTCCCGATAATAGCGCATTATATCGCTGCTCCGCCGGGTAATTGTGTATATTTTCCCGATTTTTTCCGCTTCTTTTTGGCACGCAATCGGGCTAAAACGGCACAAAAAGTCGAATTGAACGCGTTCGCGGTTCATTTTTCCACAATACGCCATTAAAAAGTGCTCAATTCCGCCCGTCGTCGCCGTCCAGCCCACGACAAGCACCCTCAGTGGTTTCATCGTCATACTTCCTTTCATAAGCGAAGGAGACGCGAGGGGACGCTCTCCCCTTCGATCCCCTGCAAGGGCTTCGACCCTTGACGCATTCGCGCGATTTCGTTGGCTACGTTTGCATACAGCTTCCGCGTGCTGATTTTGCGCTGATTTCCAATCTGCTGATGTCGATTGGCGAATACGCTGTCTACCATTTTCGCCATCATCGGCGTGCAAGCGCAGATGTGCCATGACTTTCCAACTGATGAAAGCGTCGCCGCCGCGACGGATAAGGTCGTCCCGCCCGCGATAACCCGCAAGTTACTGCTGATTTGCCTCTCGCCGTCCGCAGCACGTCCTGCCGCGAAAAATCCCTTCCCATTATAATGCGCTTTCTGCCGATGCACACGCCTGCTGATTCTGCCTGCGCCGAATCAGAATCGCCCGCCTTGCCAGCGGATACAGCCCGCACCGCAGCATCAGCAGCACCGCCTGCGCCTTTGACCGCGGCAGCCACCGCACACGGCGCAAATCCGCGCGGAACGCTTCCCGGCACAAGCGGCGAATCGCCCTGCACTGGCGCAGCCCGTCGCGAAAGCAGCCCTCCTGCACCACCCCGTGCGTCAGCATCAGCAGCAGGTGCATCAAGCGGTACTGCGCCGCCGCATCCGGCATGTCCAAATAGTTTAATGTTGGCTGTGCCGCCGTGAGCGTTCGCAGATATTCGCGCACCACGTCTGCCGCGCTGTGCACCGCCGAATCCGCCCGCAAATGGTAGCAATAGGCGTTCACCTGTGCACGCGCAACGGTTTTCGTGCCGCGCAGCACCCGCATCATCCACTCGCCATCCTCCCCAAGCCGCAGCGATTCGTTGAACCTCTCGTTACATATTTCCCGGCGCAGCATCCAGCCGTGCGTGTGCAAATGCACGGTTGGATTTCGCAGCGCCAAGTCCAGCATATCACGCGAAGGGAGGGTTTGAACGGTGCATTGCGGCACATCAGGGGCTTCCGAACGGGTCACAAGGCCCTGAATCGCTTGCGAATCCCCCGCAAGGGCGAGCAGATTGCCGATTGCGTCGGGCAGCAGCACGTCATCCGCATCAAGAAAAGTGAGCCATTCCGATGCTGCCGCTTGTAACCCTGCGTTTCGTGCGGCAGACACCCCGCGGTTTTGCTGATGAATCACCGCAATGCGCGGATGGTGCGCCAGCTCGTCGCACAAGCGCGCTGTGCCGTCGGTGGAGCCGTCGTCCACAAGGAGGATTCGCACGTCCCCCTGCATGAGTGCAGACGTAACCGCAAGTTCAAGCGTATCAAGTGCATTGTACACAGGGATGATGATATCGACCATCGGATGGCTTCACCTCCCAAAACGCAAATTTGTAACCATGCGTTATTTCGGCAGCGCTTGTGGCTTCAGCCGCCGCGCCTGTGCATCCACCGCGCACATCAGCAGGCAGAGCCAATAGAGCATTGGCGAGCCCGTCGAAAGCATCGTGAAGCAGTCCACCAACTCGCAAACCAGCAGGTAAATTACCGGGAGGGGCAGCATCAGCACCCAAAGCGGCTGATCGCGCTTGGAAATCCGCGCTGTCTGCACGAGGAACATGGCAATCACGGCCAGCAGAATCAACAGACCGGGAATCCCCCAGCTGACAAGCGTCTGTAAGTACAGATTGTGCGCATGTTGGAAGTATTTCGTGCCCGGGTCAGTGTACAAATTCATCATTCCTGCCGCCAGCGGCGCGCTTGTTCCCGTCAGCAGCAGCTCCGGCTGTGCTTTGAGCAGCCGAAGCGCCCCCTTCCAAATTCCCCAGCGTCCGTTGAATGCGTCCGTAGTGTCAATGCTGCGGTGGACGGGTGTGCTGTCTAATATAACTTCCTGTTCAGCGGATGCTTCCGGCATCAGGTGCGCCGGGAACTCCAGCAGGTTCACGTTGTCCAGCGGGCCGGGCGCGACGGACGGGGCAAGCAGCGTCAACACCCCCGTCAACAGCCCATAGCAGAGGATAATCCCCGCCGCCATCAGCATAGGAAGTATAAGCCCATGGTTAAATTTCGACGGCATATGCACCTTCGCACCGAGGAGCGTCCACACGCAGAACCCCGCCGCGACGCCAATCGCCACGAACGCCGTCCGGCAATCCGTCAGCGCGAGCGCGCCGCATTGTACCAGAATTGCCATCACACAGGCAATTTTCGCCCGTTTCGTGCGGCTCAGCGCGAACAAAATCGCGGTCAAAAGCACGGTCATGCCCATTTTTGCGGCGGCGGTCGTAACGTAAGCGTTCAAATACAGGCGGTGGTCGCCGAGGTTCATGCCGATGTACCACGTCCCCTTCATGCTGAAAACGGCGTGACCGCTGATTGCCGCCCACAAGCCGATGGCTGCTTGACAAGTAATCGCTGTCATCCAGACGGCTATCGTGCCCTTCAAAAACTGCCGAAAACGATTTTCGGTAAGGCAGCCCGGCAGCGGCGCAAGCACAAGGAACGCAATGATGCCCTCCTTGAGGTACTGCCACTCAGCCGCGAGAACATTTTCGCCGCGGATGGCGCTCATCAGCAGCATCCATCCAAGCCCCGCTGTCATCGTCCAGACAAGCGGTGAGCGCTTTTTCCAGCCCAAAATCAGCGAAAAAATGGCGGCAATGATACCAAAGTCGCCCAGATACGGCATAATGGTGAACGTCCATGAAAATTCTGTCATTCGCGCGAGGTTCCACCAGAGGTAGCCCGCCGCGACTGCCATATAACCCCAGCGGGCAATCCGCCACCCCGTTTCCTGCTTCATGCGCCACCTCCGCGTTCATTTCAACCTATATTATAGCATTTTTCTGCTGCTTGCGCAAGTGGACGCATTTCTACTGAATCCATCACGAAAATAGTTATGATTTATATTCTAATTAGCGATTTTTCTCGAAACCATATGTTTCGTAGAACTCGCGTTTCAGCAGCAGAAAATCCTCCATGCGCCGCAATAGCACATACAGCAGCGCCCTATCCTCGAACTCGCCACGCGTCACAGGAAGTGGCTGACGCTGCATCTCTGCCAGCAGGCCGTGCAGGGCGGACAACAACGATGTGCAGTCGTTTTCACGGTCATACTCGGCAAAAATGCGGCCAATCAGCGCCCGAACCTCTGCTTCCTGCGGCGGATGCCCCTGTACTTTTTGTGCGTCTTTCGTGACTTGCAGCAGGATTCTCCGCTGCTGGCGGCGCATGTTGATATAGTGAATCTCGCGCGTGGGCGCGTCTGTCAGGCTATTTTCGGCGTTTTTCGCTGCGCAATCATCCGCCTGACAGAGCGTCTCGCCCAGCAAAATCAAGGGGGTGCGCGCATCCGCCGCTTCCGCAAGCGCCCGCAGCGCAGTCCGCATCTGCTCATCCGCCTGACGAAGGAATGCGTCCAGGCGCCTTTCGTCCGGGTGCAGGTGCAGGTTCGTCAGGATGCCGCAGGTTGTGCCGATGAGGAACAACAAACTTTCGTTGCCAACCTGCGTCCACGTCATGCCGCCCGTGCCCATAAAGTGGGAAATCAGCACGGAAATCATCGCCGTCGCGTAACCCCACGAGCAGGCATAGCACAGCGACGCAAAAACAAAAAGGTAAATTCCGAAAGCAAGCAGCCCGTCGCCGAAGAGCGAGAAGCACACGAAGGCGATCAGCAGCGCCGACCCGTACGCCATCAGCCGCCCCAGCGCCACTTTCATTGTCTCGCGCTTCGTACCCATCAGGCTTAAAATCGCGATAATCCCCGCCGTCGCGCTAAACTGCAGGTGTATTGCGCTGGCGACGGCTATCGCGACCGCCGCACTTCCAGCCGCCTTCAATCCGGTCAGCAGAAGTCCGCGCGTTCGGTCAGTGTGCATTCTTTTCCACATAAACACTCCTCGACGGGAAGGCGAAAGACAGGCCTTCTTCCGCCATCAGATGCATAACCGCAAGGTTAATTCTGCCTTTGAGTGCACGGTAATCGCCGTAACCGGGGGTGTTGACCATCATGCGGACGTTGACGTTGATGGACGAATCCGCGAACTCCTCCAGCACCGCCTGCACGCTCTGGCCATCAACGTCCGGATCTGAAACCAGAAGTTTCGTCAGGTCGCGGATGAACTGCTCCACCAGCGGCGCACTCGTGCGGTACTCCAAGCCAATCGTGAACGCCCACAGGCGCTGGGTGCGCGCGTTCGCATTTTGGATGTATTCGGCGCAAACCTTGCTGTTTTCGACGGTAATGAGCACTTGGTCGGGCGTTCGAATGCGGGTTGAACGCAGCGAAATGTCCTCGACGGTGCCCTCAACGTCGCCCAGCACGATGTAATCGCCGAGCGAAAACGGGTGCTCCGCAACGAGCGTAATCCCGGCAATCAGGCTGGAAAGCGTGGACTGCGCCGCGAGGGTGATGGCAATCCCAACGACGCCCGCGCCGGCAATCAGGCTTGTGACCGGTACGCCAAGGCCGTCCAAACCGACCAGAACCGCCATCACAACGACGACTGTTCGGCATCCGTTCTCGAAAAAGCGTGACAACGTTTCGTAGTTTTCCGGCTGATCCGGGTGCGGATGACGATGCAGCATTTGCCAAATAACCGGGATGGCTTCCCACACGCCCCACGCCGCCATCGCCAGCACAAACGCCTGGTAGTACGGCATTGCGCGGGTGAGCACCACACGGATTTCAGCGCTCCACGGGATGGTTAGCAGTGCCCAACCCGCGAGTGTGACGCGGACGAGCCATGCCGCCGGGCGCAGGAAGCAGCGGAGAAGATGCCCCACAAGCGCTGGAATGCGGTCGCTAATCCGCTTTTTTACAGGCATCAGAACGCGCTTCAAGAGCGGAACGGCGAAAACGGCTGCCAGCAGAAGAAAACTTGCGAGTAAATAATGCTGGACTTCGGGTGTCATGGTGCGCGTCTCCTTTTAATAGGTAGAAATTACGCAGGAAAGGGGAAGCCATTGCGCTCCCCCTCTGTGCTTACTTGCTCTTTTTCTTGCCGATGGACATGATTTTCTCTTTCCACTGGCGCAGCAGCGACATCCGATGTCCGCTCTCACGCGGGTCATCGGGAATCTCGTCGCCCGCAACAGATGCGGATACAGATTCTTCCACGTCCGTATACCCCTTCTGACGCAGGCCGTGCCGCGCCGTCGACCGCAGAATGCCGTAAATTGTGGCGAAAACGGGAACGCCGACGACCATACCGACCAAGCCGAAGAGATCCCCGCCGACGACAATCGCGAAGAGAACCCAGAGCGACGAGATGCCAATCGAATCGCCGAGAATCATCGGGCCGATGAAATTGCCATCCAGCTGCTGGATAATCAGGATCAAAATCAGGAAAATCAACGCCTGCCACGGATCGAGGAAGAGCAGAATCACCGCGCCGGGAATCGCGCCGATGAACGGGCCGAACACGGGGATGATGTTCGTGATGCCGACAATGATGCTGATGAGCGTCGCGTACGACAAGCCGAGGATGTTCATGCTGACAAACGTCAGTACACCAATAATCGCGGAATCGAGGATTTTCCCGGCGAAAAAGCCGCCGAAATTGCGGTTTGCGTCGTGGCAAATCCGCAGGGTCGTTTCCGCGGCGCTCTTCGGCAGGAACGCGCGCGTCAGTACCCGCGCGTGGCGGAGCAGCTTATCCTTCTGCAGGAGGAGGTAGACACTGCTGGCAATCGCTGTAAAAATGGTCACGACACCCGACGCGACGCCGCCGACGTAGCTGATAATTTGCGGCACGCGGTTCGTAATCGCCTTGACAATCGTGCCAAGCAGGTCGCTCATGCTGGCATTCAGGTTCTCCACCGCCGTAACCGCAAGGCTCAAATCCACGCCCGGCGTTTCCGCGTCAAGTTCCTTGAGCATATTCAGCAAATTTTGCGCATAGCCGTCGAAATTCTGGTAGAACATGACAACGCTGCCGACCATTTGCGGAATAATCAGCACCATCAGCAGCGCAACGATTGCCAAGCCGACAATGTACGCCAGCAAAATGGCGAGTCCGCGGCACTTTTCGCGTCCGCGGAAGAGGTACTTCATCGCTGCTTTAACAATTGGGTTAAGGCAGTAGGCAATCACCACACCGCCCGCGAACGGCGCAAGGATGCCCAGAATGCGGTTCACACCGTTCAGGAAGGACTGCGCGTTGAGCAGCGCCATGTAAAACGCAACCGCAATCAGCGTAATCCCAAGGTAATCGAGGTTGCTCTGCGGCTTTCGGCGCAGCCACTTGTTCTCGTCCATCAAAAATCCCCTCGCTCTCTACCTATTATAATAGTGCAGAAACGCCCGGCTGTCAATCGCTTCGATTCATTTTTAACGTTTTTTTCATTTTTCGGACGTGAAAAAGGGCGCATTCCCGCGAATGCACCCTTTTCTGACAATTTTTGATCTATGGATGATGCCGTCCACTGAAATTTAACTTTTCAGCAGAATTTGCTCCACTTCCGCCAGATTTTTTGCTGTATAAGTTGCTTGTTGGCAACCCGTGTTCTTCCAATCAACAAAGATACTGTCGATTCCAGCGTTGACCGCCGCGGGGATATCCGCCGTCGCGCTATCGCCGACCATGACAGCTTCGGTCTTGTCCGTGCAGCCGCATTCGGCAAGGGCAATTTCAATCAGGCGCGGATCGGGCTTGCTGACGCCTTTTTCGCTGCTGATGACAATGTTATCCAGCAGCGGCGTGAACACGCACCGAAAAAGTCGGTTGCGCTGGATAACGCTGTCACCATTGCTGACCAGCACGATTTTCATCTGCCCATGCAGGCGGCGCAAAAACGCCTCCGCGCCGGGCATGAGGTCAGCGTGCGTACCGAGATAGTGGCTGTAACGCAGGGCAAGGCGGGGCGCGCAGACGTTTTCGGCGGGGTATTCTGCCAGAAGCTGGGCAAAACGGGTGATTTTAAGCGCCGCGTGGGTGGTTTCGCCGCGTTCGAGTGCCTTCCAGAGTGCGTCATTGATGGCGCTGTACCGTGCGCAGACAGCCTCGGTCGGTTCAATCCCGGCTTCGGTGAGCGTCTCGCGGAGGGCGGCGTGTTCGGCGGCGTGGAAGTCCATGAGGGTGTTGTCGTTGTCGATGAGCAGATAGCGATACTTCATAGCATTCTTTTCCTAAACTTTTGGGTATTTTCGTGCGTTACTCGTCCCGCTCCGGCGTATAGGGCAAGTCGCGGTCGGCATTCTTTTCCTTCAGGTAGTCAATGACCCAAATCTTGCCGTCCGTGCGCATCCGGGTCAGCCCTTTATAACCCAAAAGGTACGAAATGTGCTTCTTGTCGCAGTAGTTGACGCTGCCTTTGATCACGTTCGCCGCGCCGTTGATGAAAATCAGCTGCGGGTTGATGGCTTCCAGGAAGTCATCGCGCAGGCGCACCTGCCCGTGGTGCGGGTACTTGAAAATATCCGCGTTCAGCCCGATTTCCGGCGGATTCGCCGCGAAATACTGCTGCGAACGGTTCTCGTTGTCGCCCGCGAAGAGCATCCGGCGGTCGCCGTACTGCACCATCAGCATGGCGGACTGGTCGTTCACGCCCCAGGAGGACTTGTGGTACTGAATGACGGTCATCTTGACGCCGCCGTCCTCCCCCGCGTGAAGGTGTCGCCGTTGCCAATCTGCTCGATGGGGATGTTGTTCGCCTTCATGAATTTAACCGCGCTCTTCATCCGCGCGTTAAAATCTTCTGGAAAGGTAATCAAGAACTTGGAAATCGGCGCGTATTCGTTGACGAACTGAAATCCGTCGATATGGTCATCGTGCGGATGGCTGTTGTAGGCAATGTCGATGTGGTCGATACCGAGGGTATCGCAGGCGGTGTAGATGCGGTTGCGCATGGTTGCATTTTTGGTCGATGCGTCTATCATCATGACCATGCCGTCATAGCGCAGGAGGATGCAGTCGGAGGAGTAAACGCGCGGAAAAACGATTTCGAGAATCTTCGCGCCGTCCTCAAAGTGGTATTCAGCATCCGGATTTTCAACCAGGTTGACAATGACGGGCATTTCTGCCATCGCGAACGTCGGCAGGAGCATTGCCATCATCAGGAGTAGTAAAAGCAATTTCTGGATTTTTCTCATCGGAGAAGCCTTCCTTTCCTGTACTTCCCTTCCATTGTAGGCGTTCGGGCGGTGTTTGTCAAGCCGCCGCGAGGATTATTACAAATCAACCGCCGGTTATTCTTCCATCGTGAGATTCTGCAAAATCCACACCTGCCCGTCGGTTTGCAGCAGCAAGCCGCATTCATCCGTGTGCGCGGCGGGAATCGCCATGGCATCCAGCTGCGCGAGGGCATACGGCGCGCGGGTCGGTTTGGCGGTGATGATGGCGAGTTTGGGCGCAATAGTGGTCAGAAGCGCCTGATTCATGGCAGCGTGACCGTGGTGCGGGTACTTGAGGATATCCGCGTGCACATCGTCACCGGAATCAAGCAGTGCCTGCTGACCCATGCTTTCGAGGTCGGCGAGCATCAGCATCCGGGCATCCCCCAGCGTCACGAGGGCGAGGAGGGAGCGATTGTTGATGGTCTTGCCGGTATTTTCCGGAAGAATCAGCGTGATTTGCGCGTGTCCAAGCGTCAGCATTTGCCCATCCGATGCATTTTCGATCGGCACGCCGCATTCCGCCATTACCGCGAGGGTATGCTGCATCTGCGCGTTTTCGTTCGCGGGGAACGACGTGAGGAAGCGCCCAATCGGCATCCGGCGGGCGATGGCCTCGAAGCCGGGCTGATGGTCGTGGTGCGGATGGGTGGCGACGACCCAATCCAGCCGCGTCACGCCGAGGGCTTCCAGCGCGGTCTGGACGGCGGATTCCTCCGCGTATCCGCCCGCGTCAATCATCCCGGCGTGGCCGTCGCAGACGAGAATGGCGGCATCGGCGAAGGTCATTTGGGGAAAAGCGACAGTGAGGACGGCGGCGTCGGACGGAAAGCGCGCGTCGGCGTCGTGGGCGCGGAGGTCAAGGACAGGGACATCCGCGTGCGCAGCGGATGAGAAAATCAGGAGGATCAGGAGAATAGAAATTAACTTTCGGGTCACTTTTTGCCCTTCTTGAGCGCCTTGTGCTTCTCTTCGAGACGATCAAGCTCCTGCTGGAGCTTCTCGCGTTTTTCGCGCATATTCGCCTGCAATTCGTCGTGCTTCGCCTTCAGGCGGGCAAGGTGCGCCTTATTGTAGAATTGCACCTCCGGGAAAGCGTGCAGCGGGTGGCGGAGCAGGAAGCCCTGCGCCATGAGCGCCTCTCGAACCGCCTTGGTGATGGCTTCGGTGTTGTCCGCGCGGACGAATTCTGCCGCGCCGCGAATCTTTGTCAGCACGCCCGCGGAAATCGCGACGTCCGCGACAAGCAGCGCCGTCAGCGTGATGGTAATGGCATCCAGCCAGACAGTCGGGATTTTGGCGAACAGCCCAAACGCAAAGGGTTTCAGCACCTTGACGACGAACACGCCCATCACCCCGAACGCCAGCAGGTTGCTCGCGCACACGCGCCCGTTGATGTTGAAGCGCTTCTGGGAGTAGTCCCACCAGCGCGCGTGGAACAGTTTTTCCATCAGCCAGCTGGTGATATATTCCAGCGTGCCGCAAAGGACGAGGGCAAGCAGGAATGTCGACTCGACCTGCGTTGTCCACAGGGGCAGAAAGTACGCCATCAGCACAGCGCCCGTGCCGTAAATCGGGCACAGCGGGCCGAGCAGAAAGCCGCGGTTGATGAAGCGCCCGAACTGCACGAGCTTACAGGTGACCTCCATGCACCAGCCGAGGAAGGAGCAAGCGAAGAAGAGGAGGACATACATTTCAATTTCTATCCACAAGGCGGTGATTCCCCTTTCGATATGGGTTCATAAGTGAATCATAGCACAAGACGAGGGATTACGCAAGGGGGGGAGACGAGGGGCTTTGCCCCTAACCCCAGCAGGGCGCTGCCCTGCACCTGCCAAAGGGTCTTCGACCCTCTGGACTCCCTTTTCGCGATTGAGTTGGTGACGCTTTCATACTGTTTCCGCGTGTTTATCCGAGGAGACGAAAAGGCTGCGCCTTTGTAAGCAAGAGGTGTTTCGCTATGCGCAAAAATCCGAAAGAAAAAAAGCATCCCCGCATTCGCCGCCGAGTTTTCGCTTACTTGGCGGCGTTTGTCGCGTTCGTCCTTGCGCTCCTGTGGCTGATGCAGATTGTCTGGCTGGACGACTTCTACCGCTGGGACAAGACGCGGCAAATCACCCAGGCCGCCGACGCAGTGGAGAGCAACATCGGCAATGAGCAGCTGTCCGCGCTGATAGACAGACTCGCGCAGCAGAACGACGTCTGCATCCTCCTGCTGGACAGCGACAAACATGTCTTTTTGTCGTCGGATGACATTCATTACTGCCTCATCCACCGCATGAGCAGCCGGGATTTGTCCTTCTGGTGCTCGATGATTCCCGAAAACGGCAATACGCTGACCAAGCTGTTCAACATCGCCCCATTCGGCGGCGACCAGTACAACAGCCATCAATTCCGCGGCAACGTGCCGAAGATGGAGGACGACAAGAAGCAGAGCCTGCTGTGCGCGCGCCGCGTCACCCTCCCCGACGGCACGGGCGGGTATCTGCTGCTCAACTCCATCATCACCCCGCTGGACAGCACCGTCGCGACCCTGCGGACGCAGCTGATGCTTATCACCATCATCGTCCTCCTTGGCGCAACGGTGCTGGCGATGCTGATTTCCCGCAAGGTGACGCGCTCCATCGTCGAGACGAGCGAAGCGGCGCACTCCCTCTCGCGCGGGCAGTACGAAATTCCCCCGCATGGCTGCGAGTACCGCGAAATGGCGGAACTGAACGGCACGCTGGTATACGCCGCAAAGGAGTTAAGTCAGGTGGAGAACCTGCAGCACGAGCTGATTGCCAACATCAGCCACGACCTGCGCACGCCGCTGACGATGATTGGCGGCTACGTCGAGATGATGCACGACATTCCCGGCGAGGCGACGCCGGAGAACATGCAGGTGATCATCGACGAGACGCAGCGCCTGACAAGTTTGGTCAACGAACTGCTGGATTTCAGCCGCCTGCAGACGGGCGCGCTGGCACTCAATCCCGCGCCGTACCCGTTCACCGCGTCCGTGCAGGCGATTACCGACCGCGTGAGCCGCATGGTGCAGCAAAACGGCTATCAGGTGGTGTTCCATCCGGCAGCGCAGGTGAAGGCAATCGCGGATGAACAGCGGATTGCGCAGGTGGTGTACAACTTAGTCGGCAATGCGCTGACGTACACGGGCGAGAACAAGACGGTCGAAATCCATCAGGAGGTCATCGGCAAGATGGTGCGCCTGACAATTCACGACAGCGGCAAGGGCATTGCGCCGGAGGAACTGCCGCTGATATGGAATCGCTACTACCGCACGCAGGAGACGCATAAGCGGGCGATTATCGGCAGCGGACTGGGCTTGTCGATTGTCAGGAGTATTTTGGAGAAGCACAATGTGCCGTTTGGGGTTGACAGCAAGGAGGGCGAAGGAACGTCGTTCTGGTTTGAGCTGCCGGTGGCGGAGGAATAAAGGATAAACACGCGGGCAAAGTATGAAAGTGAGACCAACTCAATCGCGCGGAGGGGTCAAGGGGGGGACTTCGTCCCTTTTCGTCTGCCCCTTGCAGGGTCAAGGGACAGCGTCCCTTGCGGGGCTTGGGGCAGCGCCCCAACAGTTCCACGGGCGACCAATCCAAAGAGAAAAGTCAACAAAGGCGCAGGCAGCGAAGCGTCCCTGCGCAGTAACTTCGCGCGTCCTCAGACGCGCCCCCAAGCTGCTCTTTCCTCCCCCTCGCACATTGTCGCGCCAGATGGGCGCGACCACATAGCCGCGCCAACCGCCCTCGAACGCATGAACTCCCATGGATTTTTCGCCTACCCCCTTCCATTTCCGGGATGAATATGGTATAGTAGAAAGGTACGTCTGTATATAATGGAACGACCACGGAAATGTAAGGAGAAAACCCATGATCACGGTAAGCAATGTTTCCCTGACCTTCGGGGGTCAGAAGCTGTTTTCGGGTGCGGATTTGAAATTCATGCCGGGCAACTGCTATGGCGTTATCGGCGCGAACGGCGCGGGCAAATCAACGTTCCTGCGCATTTTGTCCGGCGAGCTGGAGCCCACGACCGGCACGGTGACGATTCCCGCGGGGCAGCGCCTGTCCACCTTGAAGCAGGATCAGTTCAAGTACGATGCCTATCCTGTGCTGGACACGGTAATCATGGGCAATCAGCGCCTGTACGACATCATGAAGGAAAAGGACGAGCTGTACGCGAAGCCTGATTTTTCTGACGCGGACGGCGAACGCGCTGCCGAGCTGGAGGGCGAATTCGCGGAGATGGACGGCTGGAACGCTGAGTCCGACGCCGCGACGCTGCTGACCGGTCTGGGGCTGCCCGTTGAAATGCACACGATGCTCATGGGCGACCTGAAGGGCGGCGAGAAGTTCAAGGTGCTGCTGGCGCAGGCGCTGTTCGGCAATCCGGACATCCTGCTGCTGGACGAACCGACGAACAACCTTGACAACCGCTCCGTCGCGTGGCTGGAGGATTTCCTGATGAATTTCCCCGGCACGCTGATCGTCGTGTCCCATGACCGCTGGTTCCTGAACAATATCTGCACACATATTGTCGATATCGACTTCAATCAGGTCAAGCTCTACGTCGGCAACTACGACTTCTGGTATGAATCCTCCAAGATGATGCAGAGCCTGATGAACGACCAGAAGAAGCGCCGCGAGGACAAAATCAAGGAACTGCAAGCCTTCATCCAGCGCTTCTCGTCCAACAAGTCCAAGGCGAAGCAGGCGACCAGCCGCCGCAAGCTGCTCGATCAGCTGACCATCGAGCAGATGCCCGCTTCCTCCCGCCGCTATCCGTGGGTGTGCTTCACGCCTGAACGCGAGGCGGGCAAGGACATCCTGCAAGTGTCGAACCTCAACTACACGCAGGACGGCGTGCAGCTGCTCAAGGATGTGTCCTTCATCGTCACCAAGGGGCAGAAAATCGCCCTTGTTGGCTCGAACGAACAGGCGCAGACCGCCCTCTTCCGCATCCTCGCGGAGGAAATCAAGCCCGACAGCGGCAGCTTCAAGTGGGGCGTTACCATCTCCACCAACTACTTCCCCAAGGACAACAGCAAGTATTTCGACGGCTGCAACCTCAACATGATGCAGTGGTTCGCCCAGTATTCGCCTGAACAGCTGGAAACGTACATGCGCGGCTTCCTCGGTCGGATGCTCTTCTCCGGCGACGACGTGTACAAGCCCGTCAGCGTGCTTTCCGGCGGCGAGAAGGTGCGCGTCATGCTCTCCCGCATGATGCTCTCCGGCGCGAACTTCCTCATGCTCGACCAGCCCACCAACCACCTCGATTTGGAATCCATCACGGCGGTCAACAACGCGCTGATCAACTTCCCCGGCAACGTGCTTTTCACGTCGCAGGACCACCAGTTTATCACGACCATCGCCGACCGCATCATTGAAATCAAGCCCGACGGCACGATTGCCGACTACTACTGCGGCTACGAAGATTATCTGGAAAAGATTCGCGCGCAGGAGGGGTAAATCAACAGCAAAAATCCGCCGCACTTCCGTTTGCTGGAGGTGCGGCGGTTCTTTATTCGTGCTGTTCCTTGAAATCATCCATGACGACAATGCCGACGCTGTTCAAATCGTACGGCGTCGCCTGATAGACGAAGTAATTCAGCCAGTTGCAGTACAGCAGATTCGCCGACGAGCGCCACGAGCAGATGGGCGCGCGGGTAACGTCGTCATCGGGATAGTAGTTGCAGGGCACATCGGGGTGGAGCCCGGCGTTTTTGTCGCGCAGGTACTCCTTCTCCAGCGTGTCCGCGTCGTATTCGCTGTGCCCGGTGATGAAAATCTGCCGTCCGCCGTGGGTGGAAATGGCATAAACGCCCGCTTCGTCGCTTTCGGCGAGGATTTTCATCTCCGGATGCGCCAATATATCCTCCCGGCGGACGGTCGTGTAGCGGCTGTGCGGCACCATGAACGTATCGTCAAAGCCGCGGAAGAGGATGCTGTTTTTATGCACGACGCGGTGGCGGTACACGCCGGACAGCTTCTTCTCCATCATGTATTTCGGCACGCCCCAGTGGTAGTACAGCCCCGCCTGTGCACCCCAGCAGATATGGAACGTGGACGTGACGTGCGTTTTCGTCCACTCGAAGATGGCGCACAGCTCGTCCCAGTATTCCACGTCCTCGAACGCCATCCGCTCCACCGGCGCGCCGGTGATGACCATGCCGTCATACGTCTTGCCGCACACCTGATCGAACGTCTTGTAAAACGCGAGCATGTGCTCCTCGGACGTGTTTTTCGCGACGTGGGACTTCACCATCAGCAGCTCCAGCTCCACCTGAATCGGCGTGTTGCCCAGCAGGCGCGCCAGCTGCGTTTCTGTGGCAATTTTGGTGGGCATCAGGTTCAGCAGGAGGATTTTCAGCGGGCGAATGTCCTGCGTTCTCGCGCGCGTGTCGGTCATGACGAATATGTTTTCGCTCCGCAGCGCGCTGGCGGCGGGCAGGTCGTTCGGAATGCGGATTGGCATGATGCTGTTCCCTCGTTTTTGCGTGTTGATGGCTGGATTCGGCGCGATAGATGCGAATCTCTATTTTATTATACTGCTTTTGCGGGAAATGTCAAATAGGGGATGATTGTGCGAATCCTGCATCCGCGGCGGGATTGTCTGCGGGTACTGTTTCTGGATGAATGCCGAAGCGGCGTCTCCCTCACGCTGAGAGAGACGCCGCAGCTTATCGAAAAAGTTCACCAGTCGGTGGTCTTTTCCGCCGACGAGCGCGTTTATAGAGATAATTCCCCACAAGCAGGAAATTGCTTTCGCACAGGATGCTGCCTGCGCCGCTTCGGCGATTACTTGCCGTCCGGCTTCATCAGCATGTCCTTGTCCAGCATCGCCGCGTCTCGGGCAAGCACCTCGTCAATCATGGTCTGCAGCGCCTTCATCTGCTTCTCGCTGTTGATGCCGCCCAGAATTGGCTCGCCCACCATGTTGCCGTTGCGGTCCACCACCATGGTGGTGGGGAACGCCGTGATGCTGTAGGTCAGCTTTCCTGCCTCGCTGTCCGCAGGGAAGTAAATGTTCTGATACATGGCGCCCTTCTTTTCCAGAATGTTCTTGGCTTCCATGATCATGCTTTCGTCGCCGCCGATGGTGTCCGCGTTGATGCCGATCACCGCGCCGCCCTTCAGCTTGAGTTCTTCGTTGAGTGCGTTCAGCTCGCCCAGTTCCCCGATGCAGGGAGCGCAGGCAGAGAACCAGAAGTTGATCACCGTGACGGAATTCTCCTGAAACAACTCATTGCTCACGGGATTGCCGTCTAAATCCATGCCCTGGAAAGCAGGGAACTTCTCGGACGAATCATCTTCCACACGCATGTCCTTGTCATCCATGCTGCCGTCCGTCATCATCATCCCTTCGCCGCCCATGACGATGCCGCCGCCCGCCGTCACCACGCCGCTCTCCAGCGCCACGTCCGAGCCCGCCGTCACGTCGTCTTTCGGCATGAGCCTTTCCATCTCTTCGTCCAGCCGACGGATGGTCTCAATGTCCTGCTGAAGTAGCTTGTACTCATCCTCCGTGAACTTTTCCTTCTTCAGTTCCAGCTGCTCCGTCAGGTAATCGGCGTAACTCATGTTCATGTCGGGTTGCTTGTCCATCATGCCGAAGAACCGGTTCCACAGGTCCATGTTTTTCTCGAACACGGCGTTCATTTCGGCAGTCAGCATTTCCAGCTTCTTTTCGGCACAGTCGCATTTCTCCCCGCAGCTGCACTTTTCATCGCACATGCCCGTCATGCAGGCGCAGTCATCCATGGCCTTGCCATCGATGATGCAGGGGCAGGTTTCCTCCATGGTCTGTGCCCCGTCCGTTCCGGACGGCTTCGTGCAGCAGGCGGAAGCCGCTCCTATGGTGGTCAGCATACACAGCGCCAGCAGCAGCGCAATCCAGGTCTTCTTCATTGAAAATGTCCTCCGTTTCTTTTCTGTGATTATTTCTCCACGGCTTGTTTGCCGGCTGGATTCTCTTTTTCCTTTGCCCCGCGGCTCAGCCCGCAGCGGAAGCTGACCGCGCCCGTGGGACACGCCTTGACGCACATGCCGCAGCGGATGCATTCGGGATGATCCGGTGTCTTCGTCACGTCCACGTCCATCTTGCAGGCTTTCTCGCACCTGCCGCAGTGAACGCATTTGTGCGCGTCCACCTGCATTCCCGTCAGCGATACCCGGTTAAACAGCGCGTAGAACGCTCCCAGCGGGCATAGCCACTTGCAGAACGGGCGATAGAACAGCAGGCTCAAGACGACCACTGCGCCCAGCACGACGCTCTTCCATGTAAACAGGCTGCCCAGTGCGCTTCGGACGCTCTCACTGGCGAGGGACAGCGGAATCGCGCCTTCCAGTACGCCCTGCGGGCACAGGTACTTGCAGAAGAAGGGATTGCCCATCCCCACCTCGTTGGTGAAAATCAGCGGCAGCGTCACCGTCAGCAGCAGAATCAGGTACTTGAGATACCGCAGCGGTCTGAGCTTCTTCGTGGACAGCTTCTTCTTGGGCAATGGAATCTTATGAATCAGCTCCTGAAACCACCCAAAAGGGCACAGAAAACCGCACACAAACCGCCCCAGCAGTACCCCCAGCAGAATCAGCGTGCCTGTTACATAATAGGAAAACTTGAATTTGGACGATCCGATTACTGACTGCACCGCCCCGATGGGGCACGCGCCAGTTGCGGCAGGGCAGGAGTAGCAGTTGAGCCCCGGCACGCAGACAGTCTTGCCCTTGCCCCGGTAAATCTGCCCCTTAAGCAGATTGGGCAGGTGCGGATTTGTCAGCAGCACGGCGCAGGCCTGCGCAAATCCCCGAAACCGGGCGAGAAATCCGGAAACGGGCGGAGCCTTCGAAGTTTTTTTCTTCTTATCCAATGCCCACACACTCCAGGCAGATTCGGACGGCCTTGGACAGCACCGTGGCGGCCTCGCCCCGCTGTGCGCCGTAAATCAGCATCGCCGCGCCCAGTATCAGCACGCCCAGTCTCACGACGCGCCTGCCCGCAGCCGATGAAATGAGATTCATGAAGCTTCCCTCCTTTTGTCTTCTCGCAGGCTCATTATACGATAGCGGGGGTAAAATCTACGTTAAAACAGAAAATTTTATGCGCATTTTATGCCGATATGCTATACTGGACATGATCACACGAGCGCAAAGGAGGCGCAGTATGCGGATTTTGATTGTGGAGGACGAGCGGGCACTGTGCGACACGCTGGTCAAAAGCCTGAAGCAAAAGGGCTACGAGGTGGATGCCTGCTATGACGGCGATTCCGCGCTGGACTGGCTGCTGACGGAGAAGTACGACCTGCTTCTGCTGGATTTGAACCTGCCTGGACGGGATGGCATGGATCTGCTGAAAACGCTGCGGGAGCAGGACCGGGAAACCCGTGTGCTGATTCTCTCCGCCCGCAGCCGAATCAGCGACAAGGTGGAAGGGCTGGACTGCGGCGCCAACGACTATCTGGTCAAGCCCTTTCATCTGGAGGAGCTGGAGGCGCGGGTGCGCAGTCTGACCCGGCGCAGCTTTGTGCAGCACGACGCGGTGCTGCGCTGCGGGGAGTTGTCCTTCGATACGGTAAAACGGACGGCACAGGTAAGGGGCGAGGTCGTCGCGCTGACCCGCAAGGAAAACGGCATATTGGAATACCTGCTGCTTAACCAGGGACGGCCGGTAAGCCAGGAGGAGCTGATGGAGCATGTGTGGGACGGCAGCGTGAACAGCTTCAGCAACTCCATCCGGGTGCACATCTCATCCCTGCGCAAAAAGCTGAAAGCGGCGCTGGGCTATGACCCGATTCTGAACCGCATCGGCGAGGGTTATCTGATGGGAGGCCGTGAGCCATGAAACGACTTTTGAAACGCCTTTCGCTGCAATGGCGAATCACACTGCTGACCATTCTGCTGCTGGCGACTGCCTGCGTGACCATGAAAACGCTTTTGTGCTCCTCTGGCCATGCCTATATGGACTCCATCGGCAATTATGTGATGCACTATGTGCAGGAGGATCCGCAGGCCATCCGCGTCGACATTCCTGACGAGCAGTGGAAGGATCTGTCGGAGCGCTTCAATGGAGAGTTCGTGTTGGAGCTGAGCGGCGCAAAGCACAGTTTCTGCATTCGCGGCTGGTACATCGCCCTGGCGGTGACGGCGCTGGGCGGCGCAGTGGCGTATTTCGTCAGCGGAAAGGCGCTGAAGCCGCTGAAGCGCTTTACCGCAAAGGCAGAACGCGTGCAGCTGCAGAGTTTGACGGAAATCACCCTCAGTGAGGATGAGGCCGTGGAGTTCAGCCGGCTGAGCCGTGCCATCAATCAGATGCTGCTGCGGTTGAATCAGGCGTTCGACGCGCAGCAGCAGTTTGTGGGCAACGCCGCCCATGAGCTGCGTACGCCCCTGGCGCTGATGCAGGCGCGGCTGGATCTGTACATGGCCACAGACCACGGAGATAATCGTCCGGAAACCGCAGAAACGATTTCCATGCTGCGGGAGCAGACCGAGCGGCTATCCAAAATGGTGCGGACGCTGCTGGATATGAGCGACTTGAAGGCTGTGCCGCGCACGGACAAAATCCAGCTTGCCCCCATGATTGAGGAGGTGCTGGCAGATCTGTCGCCGCTGGCGGAAAAGAGCGGCGTGGCGCTCTCTCAATCTGGCGAGGATCTTTGGATTACCGGCAGCGACGTGCTTGTATATCGATCGATTTTCAATCTGGTGGAGAACGGCGTAAAATACAATCATCCGGGCGGCAGCGTACGCGTCGCCGCGTCGCGCCGGGGCAGCAGCGCGGTGATCGAGGTCAGGGATACGGGCTGCGGCATCCCGGAAAACTTCAGAGAAAGCGTGTTTCAGCCTTTCTTCCGGGTGGACAAGTCCCGCAGCCGGGAAAAGGGCGGCGTGGGGCTGGGCTTATCGCTGGTCTGGGAAATCGCTCATCTCCACGGCGGCAGCGTGCGCATCACGGAGAGCGGCAAAGACGGAACCGTGATCGAGCTGACACTGCCCATCTCTGCGGAGGAACAAGGCATACCATGCGGATAAACCAGTGCGGGACAGTCTACGAAAGACTCCTGCCCGTTCGTTTGTCTTGAAAACACTGGTTTTTCAGTCGCTTGTATGGTATAATACTATTTCCAGATGAAAAGGCGCAAGCAGATGGCGCAGGTGAATCTGGAAATAGTATAATATTTGTTCTTTCAACTATGGGCAGGAGGTGGATATATGGCTGCCGCAAAACGAAAATCCATTGCGAAGCTCTGCCTTGCGCTTGGTCTGTTCGTTCTTGCCGGTTTTTTTCGCCAGGCGGATCGCGTGGGCGCTCCGCTGCCCTCTGCCGCTTTCTTTCTGCTGACCAACCTGATTTACATCGGTCTGGCCATGGGCTGGGGCTTTTCCATATCTCGCAGGATTCTGCACCGCTGTGATCGGCGTTGGCTGCTGCTTGGATGCGCCATGGCCGTGCTGTGGCTATTCCTGCGTACGGTCAAATATCGCTTTTTCAACGACGATACCGTTACACGCTATCTGTGGTATCTGTATTATGTGCCGCAGATTCTTGCGCCGCTGTTCAGCCTGTTCGCCGCGCTGCAGCTTGGGCGGCGCGAGGGCGACACGTTTTCGCTCCGGTGGTATCTGCTGTTTCTTCCGGCGATATGCCTGATTGGCGGCGTGCTGACCAACGATCTGCACCAAATGGCCTTCCGTGCCGCGCCGGGCGCCGCAACGCTATCAGCCGACTATATTCACGGCTGGGTGTACTATCTCGCCATGGCGTGGATTGTCGTTCTGCTGCTGGCAACCGGGGTTGTTATCTATTGCAAGTGCCGCGTGTCTGAAAGCAGGCGATACGCATGGGTGCCACTCTGTGTATTTCTGGGCGGATTTGCGTTGTGCGCGCTGAGTTTTGCTAACATCTACACGTTCCACAAGATACCGGAATGCTGCTGCCTGACGTTTGCGGCGTTCTGGGAGAGCTGCCTGCAGGTGGGGCTGCTGCCAACCAACGACCATTACCGCTATTTCTTTTCCGAATCCACCGTTGCCGCGCAGATTGTGGACAAGCAGGGCGTCCCCATCTACCGCGCGAAAAATGCGCCGGAGCTCACCGCCTGTCAACTGGACGCAGCAGCGCGCGAGGCGATTCTGCTGAACGCGGACACGCGGCTGCAAAGCGCGCCGGTGCAGGACGGGCGCGTGTACTGGGTGGAGGATATTTCGAAAATCAATCGGATTCAGGCGCAGCTTGCCGAAATCAACACCCGGCTTTCGGAGGAAAACGAGCTGATTCAGGCGGAAAACGAGCTGAAGCGTCAGCGCGCGCAGATTGAAGAAAAAAATCGGCTCATGGACGAGATGATTGCGCTCGTGCAGCCTCAGCTGCTTCAAATCAACCAGCTTCTGGGCGAAGAAAGCGTTCAAAATCTGGATATTCAAAAATTAAAGCAGATCTGTCTGCTGGGCGCGTATGTCAAGCGGCGGGTCAATCTTGCGCTGATTTGCGATAAGAAAGCGGTCGTCCGCGCGGACGAGCTGACCCACTGCCTCCGAGAATCGCTGACTTATTTGACGCAGTACGGCGCTGTCTGCGCGCTCCATCAGGAAGGAACAGACAGCGTATGCAGCTGCCATGCGCAGAGCGCTTACGACTTCTTCGAGGATTGTCTGGAGGCCGCGCTGCCCTCGCTCAGCGCGCTGATGGTGCGCGTGGAATGCGGCAGGCGTTTTTCCATTCGCCTGATGATGGAAGACGCGGCAGGTTTGCCGAATGTGGACAAATACAAGGTTCTGGGGAAGATAACCATTGACGATGCGGACGGCGCGCTGTGTGCAACGCTCGCTTTTGACCTGGGAGGTGAGTGCGCATGACTCCGCTTTACGCCGGTTTGATGTGCACATTGCTGCTAACCGGAACGGTTGCCGGTCTGTTCGGCTGCATGAGCGCCGTGCGCTGCCATCGGCCCTTTGTGTTTGCAATTTGCCTGACCATCGTTTCGCTGGATTTTGCAGCACTGGCCATGTTGCTTTCCCGGCTGCCGGAAAGCGCGGCGCTCTCGCCTGCGCCGTGGACGGCTGCGGCGCTGCTCCTCACGGTGCTCAGCCTTTCTTCACTGCTTCTATTGCGGCGCAAAAGCAGGCGGCAGCTTTCGCCGGTTTCCATCAAGGAAAGCTGTGACCATTTGCCAAGCGCGCTGTGTTTTGCGTGGGAAAACGGGCTGCCCTGCCTGAAGAACCTCAAAATGGACGAACTGAGTCATCTGCTCACGGGAGAAGCGCTGCTCAACGCGAACGTTTTCTGGAAAGCGATTGAATCGCAGCCTATCGTCACGCTGGAGAATGGCCAGACATGGAGCTTTGAGCGCGTACAGATGGAGATGGCAGGAAAAAACATTTACCAAATCACCGGCACGAATATCACCGAGGAAGCGCGGCTCCAGCGGGAAGTGGAAAAGGACAATCTTCGCCTGAAAGGCATGAACCGGCGGCTTCGGCAATATGGGCAGGACGTACAGGAAGCGACGCGGGAAAAGGAGATTCTGCGCGCCAAGACCCGCGTTCACGACCAGATTGGCCGCGCGCTCCTGCAGACCCGGCAGTTTCTCTCCGGCGCGCAGGGCGATGCGGAAAGCGTCTGCGCCGCGTGGCGGCAGAACGTTCGGCTGCTGCTGGGAAAATATGCGGATGAACAGCCTGTCGACACATTTGATCAGCTTGCCCGCGCCGCGCGCGCCATCGGCGTGACCATCGATCGCCGCGGCGTATTTCCGGCGGAGGACACGGAGAGCGCGCAGCTTGTTGAAATCGCCGCCCATGAATGCCTGACGAATCTGGTTCGCCACGCGGGCGGCACACGGCTGAAGATTATCGGCGGGAAAACCGCGTCCGGCTGGCGCGTTCGCTATCTCAACGACGGCAGCACGCCGGCAGGCCCCATCGTTGAAGGCAGCGGTCTGACCGCGCTGCGCGCACGGGTGGAAGCCGCTGGCGGCGCAATGGAGATTGCTCACGCCCCGCGTTTTGAACTGACGCTGACATTTTTCGAGGGGAGGCAGGGGATTCCATGAAATACAAAGTCATGATTGTCGAGGATCAGACCATGCCCCGCGAGCTGTTTGAACTGCGGATTCAGGCTTCGGAGCGCTTCGAGGTGGCGCTGTCCATCGACAATGCCGCGCTGGCGGACGTATACTGCCTGCGCTTTCCCGTGGATCTGATTCTCATGGACGTGGTCACGCGCGGCGGCGAGAGTGGGCTGGACGCAGCGGAGCGAATCAAGCGTACCTTCCCGCAGATGAAAATCATCATCGTGACCTCCATGCCGGAATGCTCCTACCTGAGCCGCGCGCGGGAAATCGGTGTGGAGAGTTTCTGGTACAAGGAGGAGCAGCGCGAAAGCCTGCTGGACGTGATGACGCGCACGATGGCGGGCGAATCCGTCTATCCGGACGCAACGCCGGAGCTGCAATTAGGGCTTGCCAGCAGCTATCAATTCACCAGCCGCGAGCTGGAGGTGCTGCGCGAAATGACCGGCGGCGACACCAATCAGGAGATTGCCGAGCGACTGCACATGTCCGTGGCAACCGTCAAGACGCACATCCTCAACATGCTGGAAAAGACCGGTTTCAGAAATCGTACCGAGCTGGCCGTGCGGGCGCGGGAAATCGGACTGGTAATCCTGAACCGGAAAAACTGAATAACATGGTAAAAGAGCTGCCTGCGGGCGGCTTTTTTGTTTTGCGGTGAGAAAAATAGCCATTTGGTTGATGTGCAGCACTTTCATTTCTGCTATTCTTAACGTATAAGGGGGGGAGTTCTATGAGAAGCATCGTTGTCAGTATGCAAAACATGCTTTTATCAGAGGCCGTCGCACGGACGCTTGCGGAAACAGGAGAGTTCCGCGTGGAGCAGGTTCTGCCCGGAAAAACCAGCGATACCTTCTCTCTCTGCCGGGTCATGCAGGCGGATATCCTGCTGATGGAGGTCAGCCGTCTTCCCGCCTACACGCTGGAAAATCGACTGAATCTGATCGCGTGCGTACGCAAGGTGATGCCGAGCTGCAAATTCGTGCTGCTGTGTGATGAAAACGTCGATCCGGAATTGGCGCACCGGGTGATGACTGTCCGGCAGGATCGATTGATTGATGCTTTCCTCTATGCTTCCGTTACCCACGCCTATCTGACTGCCGCGCTGGATGCGCTGTGAGAAAGGAGCGACCGCCATGAAAAGACGATCCCAAGGGATGCTGCGAAAAGGCTTCGGCAATCAAACATTTTTTGAGGGACTGATGGAGGAATACGGATTTAACACGTTTGTCTTCTAATATTATGATGAAGAAATGGAGGAATCAATTCATGAAAAGAAAGCTATGCCTGATTCTTTTCCTGCTGATGCTGGTGACCTGCGTCACGGCGTCGGGCGAAGCTGCCGACTGGAATTATGACGCGAACTACGGCATACTCCGCGGCTATAACGGCGCGGGCGGCGACGTGGTTGTGCCCGGCGAATTGGACGGTTTCACGGTGGATGTGATCGGTGTCAGCGTGTTCCGCGGGGAAACCATCACCTCGCTGACATTGCCCGAAACCGTGCTGGAGCTTCGAAGCAACGCCATCAGCACATGCGACAACCTGACCCGCGTTTCCCTGCCCCAAAGCCTTGTGGTCATCAACCGCATGAACTTCTTCAGCTGCACGGTGCTGACGGAAGTTACCATTCCCGCAGGCGTGCGCTATATCGGCGACGCTTCATTCAGATACTGCGAATCGCTGCGCAAGATTACCTTTGAGGGTGTATGCCCTGCAATCGACATTGACTGCTTCAGCCTTCTGCCCGAGGGCGCGACGGCTTACGTCCCGGACGACCAGCTGGACGCCTATATAGCGGCGTTTGAAAATGCCGGCAGTGAAGTAAGCGTCCAGCCCAGCGGCAAAAACGCCGTGATTGTGGAGAACAACGGCTATGTGGAATCGGAGTTCGATTTTGACGCTTCCACCGGCACGATTACCTCCTACAACGGCTACGCCACTTATCTGGCCATCCCCGAAACCATCGGCGGCGCGCCGGTAAAGGCCATCGGTCCCGAGGCGTTCGCGCAGCACACCTATCTGGCGCTGCTGGAACTGCCTGAAGGACTGGAAACCATCGGCGATCGCGCGTTTTATAACTGCGAAACGCTGGCCCGCGTTCACTTCCCCTCCACGCTGAAGTTCATCGGCGACAGCGCGTTTTACAACGCCTACAAGAGCAGCATTCTGGAGCTGCCTGAGGGGCTGGAACATATCGGCGCATACGCCTTCTATTTTGCCGGCATCAAAGGCTTTCTGACGCTTCCCGAGGGGCTTAAAACCATCGGCGAAAGCGCGTTTGAATCCTGCAGCAACATGGGTGGCAATCTCTATCTGCCTTCGACGCTTGAGTCAATTGGCTCCCGCGCCTTCAAGGGCGACTACAACATTCAGTACATCGTTCTGGAAAGCCTGACCGCGCCCACGCTGGGCGAGGACGTCTTCGCGGGCTGCGATTATCTGTACGACATTGACCTGAACGCGCACGGCACGCGTCAGGAGATGCAGCAGTGGCAGGCGTATGTGGACGCGCTGGGGCTTCCCTGCCGTGTGTGGCGCGCGCAGGACCCGACTGCCCAATCGCCTGAGAAGGGCGCGTATCGGTACGAAAACCGCGTGTTGACCGAATACACCGGCACAAGGACGCGCATTCACCCCCATCTCACCGTTTCAAAGGAGGCGGTGGTCGGTCTGGGCGACGGTGTGTTCAAGGGCAGCCAGACCATCGAATACTTCTCCGTCGCCCACAACGATGAATTCACCACCATCGGCGCGGAGGCCTTCATGAACAGTTCCCTCCGGAATGTGGACCTGTTCGACTCCGTGACCACCATCGGTGCGCGGGCGTTCGCGGGCTGCACGCAGCTGGAAGCCCTGACCCTGCCCAACTCGCTGACCACCATCGGCGAAGGCGCGCTCGACGGTCTGACAGGGCTGAAAAAGCTGGTGATTCAGTGCGATCCGGCGATTATCCCCGCAGGCGTGTTTGCAAATCTGCCCGCTTTGAGCGACGTGACCGTCGAATTCGGCGCAATCCCGGCGCATATGTTCGAGGGCAGCGGCGTGACCGTACTCACGCTGGGCGCGGGCGTGACCGAAATCGGCGACAGCGCGTTTGCCAATACCGCGCTGACAAGTGCCGAAATGCAGAACGTGACCGCCATCGGCGCGGGCGCGTTTGCCAACACCGCGCTGACAAGTGCCGAAATACAGAACGTGACCGCCATTGGCGCGGGCGCGTTTGAAGGCTCCGCGCTGGAGCGTGTACAGCTGAACGCGGCCGCTTCCGTAGGCGAGAGAGCCTTCGCAAACACAAAGCTGACGAAGATGGTCATCCCCACCGCCGGCAGTTTCCCGCTTTCCGCCGTCGAGGGCACAAGCGCCGATCTGCGTCTGCCCGCCGACGCGACCGATGAGCAGCTTGCCGCGTGGAACGAGACGCTCCAGCGCCCGTGGTACGACCCCATGCTGCGCGAGGGCGAAGTAAGCAAATTCGTAAAGATGCCCTTCGAGCCAACTCCCGCCGAGAACTTTGAGTTTGATCCGGATACCGGTCTGATCTCTGCCTACATCGGAACCGACGTGGATGTGGTCGTGCCGCGCGAAATCAACGGCGTAACCGTGGTAGGCTTCAAAAACTACAACGCCTTTGACGCGTGCCATGACTATACAGATTCCTCCGTGACGAGTGACCGTACCGAGTGGGTGCGCCTGCGCACGCTGGTGCTGCCCGAAACAATCAAAGAGCTGCCGGGCATGATGCTCGCCTACTGCCAGCAGCTGGAGACCTTCGTCTGCTACGCGCCCCTGGAGAGCACCGGCGGCAATCAGTTTATGCTCTGCCGTAGCCTGAACAACGTAATCTTCGTCAACGGCGTGCGCGAAATCGACAATTACGCCTTCGACAGCGCGGGGCCGCTGGGCAACCTGTACTTTGGCGAGCATCTCATAAGGATCGGCCAGCAGGCGTTCAATTTTGCCGGCCTCAGTTCCTTCGTCGCCGACGCGGAGCGTGTGGAATACGGCGCGTTTACTGAATGCAAGAACCTGACCAGCCTGCACTTCACCAGCAAGATGAAGGACTTCGGCGAAAACTGCATCGTCAACTGCCCGAACCTTGCCGAAATCTGCTTCGACGGCTGCAATTTGACCGCGTCCCCCATGGGACTGATGATGAACGTCGCGCCCAAGCTGACCGTGCGCGTGCCCGAAGGCATGAGCGAAGAAAACCTCAGGCACGCTCAGAATTGCCAGAGCTGGAGCGAAAACCGCAGCGAGGTTACCGTAATCACCGAGCCATGCGCCCACACGCAGCCCACGCTGCCCGATTTGCCTGCGCTGCTCCCCACCCTGAAGCTGGATGCAAGCGTGGAAACCGCCGCGCCCGCGCAGTCCGGCACGTTAGTCGCGGCTGAACCCGAAATTGCGCCTGAACCCACCCCCATTCCCGAACCTGTTGCGCAGAACGCTGGCATTCCCGATGAATATCTGGGCGTGTGGTACGGCGTGCGCATGGAGATAGGGGACACACCCTATCCGCTGGCTGACATGGGGCTGGACGTGACCTTCACCCTCGGCGCGGACGGCGCGGCTGAAATGAACACGAACGGCGACGTGGACAGCATCCATTGCGCCATGCAGGACGGCGTGCTCATAGCGGACGGCATATCGTTCACGCTGCAGGACGCGCTCCTCACGGTTTCCATGGACGACGTGACCATGACGTTCAGCCGCGAGAAGCCGGAAGCCTCAAGCGCGGCCGTCCCGAGCATCAACGAAAGCGCCATTATCGACAATTTCAGGGGCTTCTGGACACTTGCGCGCGTCACAGCGGACGGCATCACACTGCCCGCTGAAGCCGCTGAAATGGCGGGGGATACGCTGGTTATTTACGGCACTACCTGCGACCTGACCCTGCATGGTACGACGCTGGACGGTCTGTCCTGCCGCATGGACAATTTCACGCTGCTCATCTCCATCCTGAACGGCGAGGCTGCCGTCACGCTGCGCGAGGATGGAACGCTCAGCCTTGAAATGAGCGACCTTACCCTGTGGTACGAGCGTACCGGCGATGCCCCCGAAGCGGCCGCCGAACCAACTGCGGAATTCAATCCCGCCGTCACGCCCGAACCCGCCGTCGGCACCGAAATCATGCTGGAAAAGAAGTACGTCATGACCGACGCGGATGTAAGCGGCTACAACATGACCGCCGCGCAGCTGGGCAATTATGAGTATTCCCTTCTCTTCCATGAGGACGGCACCGTCAAATTGGTCATAGCAGGCGCGGATATTCCCGGTCTCACATGGGTCTTTGGCAAAGCGCCCACGGAAGCGGGTGAGGTCGACGGCATTGTCATCAACTATTACACACAGGCGCTGTACATCGTGCCCACGGAAAAAGGCTGCGATATGGACTATTTCGGCTCTATGCTGATCCATTTTGCGCCGGAAGAATCCGCAAAATAATGCCGTTTCTGAATGAAGCACTGCGCTGTGCCAAGCGGAACGAGCGACCGTCATTTCTTTTTCATTAATCAGGCAAGAAGAGGAGGATCTTCCCCCATGAAGAAAATAATCGTTTTCCTGTTGACCGCACTGCTGATGTTTTCCGTGGCCTTCGCCGATTCTGTTCCGACGAGCAAAGAGGATCAAATGGCCAGTCTGGTGAAGAATTTTCTGGAAGAAAATGAATTTCCCTATGAATATGACGACTATACCTTCACCGTGCCCTTTTCCGTCGATAACTCGATGGAGTACGCCTTTATAACCGTTTATATCTACGATGATATGCTGTCCGTGTCCGTGGACGCGCCGATTCACGGAACCCGGGAGGTCTTTGAAAAGATGGCCGTGTTCACCACGCTGGTCAACAACGAGATCTACTATGCACAGTTCCGCCTCGATCTGGATGGAGACGAATTCTATATCTCCTGCCGCTCCTGCAACCTGGTGGAGGACGTTCTCCCCGGTGAGAACGAGCTGTTCTACCTGTTCGCCATGCCGCACAGCTATATGGAAGATTACGGCGACGGCATCGTGGCGGTACTAAGCGGCGGCGATCCCTACGAAGCATTTGAAACCTGTCAGGCGGCGGTAGACGCGCAATGACAAACATCACCAATCCATACTTGAGCGCAAAGGCATTCGTCAAGAAAAAAACGGATATTCCCGTTGTGCTGGTCTGTGCCATTTTTGCGGCGGCGACCGTCTCCGCGACGATAACGATGTTTTCGCAGGGGAAAACGCTGTCCGGCGTGATGGGTATTTTCCTATTCGCTGCGCTCATAACGCCTGTCTTTCGCATTCTTCGCCATGCATACCGCAGAGCCTGCGCGCGCCGTATCGCAGGCGCGCTCCTCCCGCTGACCGAAGAAAGCCTGACCTTTGACCAGCTGGGGGCGGTTCTCTCCTCCAGCAAAGCCCTTGAGCAGCTCAGATCGCTCATCGGCACGGGATACCTGCAAAACCTGCAGATTAACGCTGCGACGCGCACGGTTGCGCTGTACACGCCGGAGGGCACATTCGTGCAGTGGATCTGCCCCGGCTGCGGCGCGAAGAACAGCGGCCGACGCGGCAGCGCGCCGCGCTGCACATACTGCGGTCAGCCGTACGCAAAGTGACGACCAGCCCCCGGCATTCACGACAGCAAGAAAGCGGCCGATTTCCGCGCCACGCCGGGGAATATAGCACAATTTTCAAGCATCGTCAATTGTGCGCAAATGCAAACGTGCCCGCCAGCCTTTCCGCTGACGAGCGCGTTTATTTCAAAACAGAATCACCAGTTTTTGTCACGGTACGGCGTATTCTCGTACCCTGCCGCATTCAGCCGCCTGACCATGTTGTCGAGCTTGCCGCGCCACAGCTTCTTGAACCACGCGGTTTCGCCAAACCACTTGACCAGCGTCGGGCTGACCGCGTAGTAGGTGCGCACAAAGGCACGCCCGTACCACGTTTTTGCCAGCGTATCGTCACGATAGCGACGGAGCGTCCAAACCTGCGGGCAGTCGTAGGAACCGTAGACGGCGGTGGCGACGTAGCAGCCAGCGTTAGCCGGTTGAGTGGCAGGCTTAATTTCAGGTATTTTATATAATGGGTCAACTTCTTTGATTTTTTGATGGAATTTCAATACAGTGTCTTCCGACATTGTACACGACAGTTTGAGTCCTCTCACATAATTAGCCAAGTCAAGTGCCAATTTGTAATAATATATGCGTTCTTTCTTCTGTTCATCCGGCAGCTTTGTCGCAATTTTATCAAGTGTATTCATAAACGCAACGCTTGTATTTACAAACAACCCCACGGTAGCACTGCTGTCAGACCATGTAACCATGCCATATTGGTTTTTCTTTGTATTATAAACAAACGTTGCCGTAAACAATCCTGCAATATCCGTCTTAATTTGTTCCAGCAGTTTCTTCTGTTCTTCTGCCTTTTCCACGTCAAAATTATCATCAATCACGGATATTGAGTTGTTTAGAACCTTGAACGTAGCCTCTCTTTTATAATAATCTTTGTCAATGAGCGACGTTCTCGCCTTCCCGTATGCGCTGTAAAATACTGCCTCAATGTTGGTCGGTTCGTTCTGCTCCACCATATTGTAGTATTTTTCAGTTTCTTCCCAGTCCTCTTTCGCTTTTGCACGACGGGCATTTTGCAAATAGCGTTCTACGAATGAAGAGTTGTCAACCTTGACAGTGATGCCAGGCGCAGCGTCTCCACCTTCCATCATCATCCTTTTTGCTTCTTCAATCGAATACTTTGTGCCGCACTGTTGGCAAACAAAGCATCCTTCCTGTTTAACAATATCGTCACTGCCGCACAACTCGCAGACCAATTTCTTCATTGCCGCTCAATCTTCCTTCCTTTTATAGCGTTGCAACAGATACTCTTTTCTATCGTTACTCAACGTAGAATTACGATTTGCCCTCCTTTCCGTTTACTATTTTCACTTCCATTTTACCCCCCCCCGAAAAAAGTCAAGTGTTTTCTTGCAGAATTATATATTTCTGGTATTTCTAACAAAAGCACGTCAAATTGTTGTGCATCTTCACAAGAACTTTCGTCTTGGCGTGTTCCTCCATTGACGCGCCTTTTTCTTTGAAGTTACCCGTCCCAAATTTTCCCCTTCCAGCATCAAAAGAGCGCTCGCCAGCCTTTCCGCTGACGAGCGCGTTCTATTTTTATACTATTTTCAAATTCGCCGCGCAGGATTTCACGCCAGCCGGGAATCTCACTGCCCCGCCGCCGGCGTCAGCAGCGGCTCCGGCGTGCGGTCATCCGCCGCGACCTCCGGCGTAGGCGTCGCCGACAGTTCCTCCGCATACAGCAGATTCAGCGTCTTGACATCCGCCGTCCCCGTTGCAGACAAACTGTTCGCCTTCTGGAACGCCTTCACCGCGTTCTGCGTGCCTGCCAGGAATGTGCCGGAGCATTTGCCCGAATAGTAGCCAAGATCCGTCAGCTTCCGCTGCATCCAGTACACATCCTCGCCGGAGCTGTTCACTTTCAGCGTCCGGAAGGGCTGCGTCGGCATCGTCCCGGCGCGATAATCCGGCTCGGCGGTCGGCTGCGGCGTGACGTAGGGCAGCATGTTCTTCGTATTCAGCGAGGGCAGCTTCAGCGCGGCGCGGAGTTCCGGGTCAGCGGGCATATCGGCGCGAATCGTGACGACCGTCCCTGCCCCGCAGTTGTTGTAAATCCACTTCGCATCCGCAACGGTCAGGCGAATGCACCCGTGCGACGCGCGCTTGCCGAGGTTCTTGTAGGACTTGACCGATAAATCCATGGTGTTGACCGTGTTGTAAATGACGGAATGGAACGCAATGGACGAGTTGATGCGCGTCCAGTACTGCGCGTGGCTGCCCCACTCCGGGAAGTAGCACCAGCGCGCCGTACGCCCGTTGAGTGTGAATGTGCCGATATCCGACGGATTCTTGCGCGTGCCGGTGGAGCAGAGCATCTGCCGCACAACAACGGTGTAATCGCCGTTTTCGTCGCGCCCGTAGACGGTCGTCACCTGATTGTTGACGTCCACCGTGATGGCAAACGGCACAGGCGTCGGTTCGGGCGTAGGCTTCGGATCATCAGTCGCGGCACGCACATCCGGGTCGTTGAACAGCGCGTTCCATGTGTTTTCGCCCACGATGCCATCCACGCTCAGCGCGTTCTGCTGCTGGAATGCCTTCACCGCGTTGCGCGTGTGCCCCAGAAAATTGCCGCTGATGTTGCCGGAATAGTACCCCAGTTCCGTCAGGCGGGTCTGCACGAGCTTGACTTCTTCGCCCTTGGACTTGTTGTATTGCAATTTCTTGACGAACGCCACCGTCGGCGCTGGCGTCGGGGTGGTGGTTTCATCCAAGAGGTGCATTCCGGGCGTGGGCGACGGGGTGGGCGTCGCCGCGGCGGACGAATCCCGGCTGATGGCATCGCCGCTGAACAGGCGTTCCAGCGTCTGCACATCCGCTTCGCCCGTAATCGGCAGGGCATTCGCCGTCTGGAACAGGCGGATGGCTTCCTGCGTCGCGGGCAGATAGCGCCCGGAAATCTTGCCCGTGTAGTAGCCCAGCGCCATCAGGCGAATCTGCGCCTGCCGCACGTCCTCGCCCACGCATCCCAGCCGCAGCGGGCGATACTCCGCCGCATAGATGGCTTCCTGCGTCGCTTTGTCCGCCATGCCCGTCACCGCAAGGGCAAAATCTCGCTGGAAATCCTCCACAGCGGTCTTCGTCGCCTCGCCATAGCGCCCGGTTACGTCGCCGCTGTAATAGCACAAATCCGTCAGCGCGGTTTGCAGGGCGGACACGTCGTCGCCCTCATCATTCAGGGTCAAATCGCGCGTGATGTTCGCCGCGCCCTCCGTCCACTCCACGCTGTCATCCGGCACGGCCTCCCCCGCGTCCTCCGCTGACGCGAAGGGCAGTATCATCATCACCGCCAGCAGGAGCGCCGCCAGCGTTCGTTTCCACAAAGGCATCAAAAGCACCTCGTTCATGCTGATATTCAGGGATACGATTCTATTGTACTGGTTTTTCGCGCAGTTTGCAAGCGGATTTTTCCCCACGCGAAAGGCTGCCAAGCGTCCTGCGCCTGACAGCCCTGCGGTTATTGCCATAGGAAGTTATTTTTTCAGCGACACCTTGTGTGTCTCCTGATTTTCGCCGTCCGCTTCCGGCTTGGGTGCTTCTGCCGGAACATTCTGCGCTTGCAGCTTCTCCAGCTTTTCGGCGATGGTCTGCATATTCGCGGCGATGCTGCGGATGTTCTCGTCGCGCGTTTCCTCCACCCACGGCGAACCATCCGTCGGGCGGAGCGAATCAACGCCGATTCGGATGAGGTCAATCAGCGCCCAAATACCCACGCCGCCCGCAGTGAGCAGCTTCAACACGCCCAATGCCGTGTAGGCGAGGTAGAAGCGGTCAGCCCCGAAGAGCCCCGTGAATCAAGCCCAGCAGCCGAAGCACCACCGCCAGCACGATAAATGCCCGATTCAGCCCTTTTCTTTGAATTTCCACGTCATTTCCCTCCCTCGTGATTCCTTACTTTCATTCTACCCTCCCCTCAAAAAAACTCAAGCGTTCTCTTTTTGAATAATATAATTTTGGCATTCCTAACAAAAGCATCCCAATTTGTTGTGGAACCTCACAAGAGGATTCCGCTGCTTGCGTCATCCGGGCAGCAAAAAAGACTGCCCACACTCGGCAGGCAGCCTCGCTTCTGATAATTTCCTCATCAATATCGGTAGTTATACTGATAGCTGCTGAACCCATCCATGATCGACACGCCCATCACCATCCCGACAATCGACAGGATAACCACCACCAGCACCATGCACCAGTAACCGCGCGCAAAGTTGCGGCGGTTCAGGTTGTCGTCATTCAGCGCAAAGACGATGGCGAGAATCCAGCCAATGACCGGAAGCGTGAACAGGAGGCCATAGCCCACATACGCCCACGGCGACAGCAGTCGATACTGATTGTTTTCGTTCTCACTCATGCAAAAAGCCTCCTTTTTCATCAGGCGGATTTGTCCGCCGTGATACCCCTTTCAGTTTTCCCTTACTCCTGATAGTCCTGCAGCGACACCGACACCATCCGGCTCACGCCCTGTTCCTCCATCGCCACCCCGAACAGGCTGTTGCAGCGCTCCATCGTCCCCTTGCGGTGTGTCACGACGATAAACTGCGTACCCTTCGAGTATTCCTTCAAATAATCCGCGTAATACCCGATATTCGCGTCATCCAGCGCGGCTTCAATCTCGTCCAGAATGCAGAACGGCGTTGGCTTCAATTTCAGCATCGCGAACAGAATCGCAATGGCCGTCAGCGCGCGTTCGCCGCCGGAGAGCAGCGACAGGAGCTGCAATTTCTTTCCCGGCGGCTGGGCGTTGACCTCGATGCCGCAGTTCAACGGGTCGTCCGGATCCATCAACTTCAGTTCTGCGTGACCGCCGCCGAACAGGCGCGTGAACGTCTCGGCGAAGTACCCCTGCATCTTCGAGAAGTTCTCGACGAATGTAGAACGCATCTGAATCAGCAGCCGCTCGATGAGTTCGCGCAAGTCCATTTCCGCGCGCTTCAAGTCCTGCTGCTGAGCGGTCAGGTCGTCCACGCGCGCCTTGGTTTCGGCGTATTCCTCCACCGCTCCGACGTTGACCGTCCCCAGCGCGCGAATCTGCCCTTGCAGCTCGGCGGCGCGGCAGTCGCTTTCCTTCTCGTCGAAGGGCGTGCGGCGGAACTCCTCTGCCCCGGCGTAGGTCAGCTTGTAGGTGTCCCAGATGCGGTTTTGCAGATTCTTCTGGTCGCCCTCGATGCGCGCCTTCGCCAGCTCGGTCTTGTGCAGCTTCTCGCTGTCACGGTTGTAGGCTTCGTGCAGGTTCTCCATGTCGCTGAGGATGTCGCGCAGGTCACTTTGCGCCTGTGAACGTCGCTGCTCGATGGCCTGCGCGGCGCTCTCCTGCCGCAGCTGTTCCTTCTGGCGGCGGGCGGATTCGGCTTCCTCGCGCTTCATGTCGTTCTCGTCAATAGCGTCCAGTTCGTCCATCTCGTGCAGCAGCTGTTCGCGGCGCTCCTGTTCGCGGAGGATTTGCGCCTGATCCTGCTGCGCGTGGGCTTCGTCGCGCTCCAAGTCGCTTAAGCCGTGGCGCAGGTCGGACAATTGCAGCGTGCGCACCATCAGGCGGTCGTTTTCCGCGCTGGCTTCCGCGCGCGCCTTGACCAGCGCATTCTGCATTTCAATGGTCTTTTGCTCCATCGCACTCTGGTCGCCCTGCGCGCCCGTGCGCTGATGTTCAATGGTCTCCAGCTGCTGGCGAATGTCCTCCAGCGACTGATGCAGCTGCACGCGCGCCTGCTCAGTCTCCTGCATCCGCTGCAAATGGGTGTTCAGGTCGGCGGATACGCTTTCGCGGCGCGCCTGTTCGCGGGCGACGGCAATCTCCTGCTGATGCAATGCGTTCACCGCGTCGCTGACCTTCTGCCGCTTCTCCTGCGCCGTCTGCTGACGCTGCGTCAGTTCCTGACGGCACTTGTCCAGTTCCGCGCGCCCGGTTTGCAGCTTCGCGGTCAATTCCTTCAGTTCACGCTCGCGGCTGAGCAGGTTGGACACCTTCGACTGCGCCGAACCGCCCGTCATCGAGCCGCCGGAGTGCATCACGTCGCCTTCCAGCGTCACCAAGCGAAACGCGTGATTGCCCGCGCGCATAATCGGAATGCCGTGGTCGAGGTTGTCGGCAATCACCGTGCGCCCCAGCAGATTTTCCACAATGCCGCGATATTCCGGCGCGCACTGCACCAGTTCGCTCGCCACGCCGAGGCAGCCCGGCAGCTTCAACGCATTGCGCTCATTGCCATAGAGCGTTTTGCCGCGGATGGCGCTCATCGGCAGGAACGTCGCGCGCCCCAGCCGATTCTGGCGCAGGTAGTTAATCAGCTCCTTCGCCGTCTCTTCCGTGTCAGTGACGATGTTCTGCTGCGCCGCGCCAAGCGCCATATCAATCGCCGTTTCGTACGCCTGCGGAACGGTCATCAGCTGCGCCAGTACGCCCTTGACGCCCGTCAAGCCGCGCTGCTTGGCGTAGGTCATCGCGCGGCGAACCGCCATGTTGTAGCCTTCCATGTCGCGCGTCATTTCGGTCAGGACGTTATGACGGCTCGCCGCCGCCTGCATATCGGCGGATTGCTTTTCGACATCCGCGCGCAAATTGGCATACGCGGTATCCGCCTCATCCGACGCTTGCCGCGCCTGCGCCAGCTTCTCCTGACACTGCTGCTGATGCTGATTTTCTGTTTCCAGCTGCTTTTCGACGGCAGTCAAGGCTTCCCGCAGGGCAGCTTCCTGCTCCTGCAGTGCCCCGCTGGATTCTTTAATCTCCGTCAAGCGCGTTTCCATCTGCGCCTGCATCGTGTTCAGGCGCGTCTTGTCGTTGCGCACATCGGACAGGCGATTCATTTGGTCAATGACAGCGGCTTTCTGCGCTTCCAGCGCTGCGTCCGCTTCCTTTTCCTTCGCCTGCGCCTTTTCGGCGGCTTCCTGCGTCGCCCGGAGGATTTGCTCCGCGTCGGCAATCAGGCTGTGCTGCTTCTCCACGTCCGCCTGAATCCGTGCATGATCCTTCTCGATTTCCGCCAGCCGCTCCTGGGCTTCCTCCTGCTCGCGGACGATGCGCTGGCGGTTCTCGCTGCGCGTCTCGCGGCGGCTTTGCAGGGCGGAGAGTTTCTTCTGCGATTCGTGCACATGCTCGGCGCATTCCATCAGTTCGGTGCGCGCCTTCGTGATGGCTTCTTCCAGCTGATCGATGCGGTTCTGCGTTTCGTCGCGGCGGGTGGTCTTGTCGGTCAGGTTGCTTTCCGTGTCCGCCAAAATCGTCTGGACGGTCAGCAGTTCGCTTTCCAGTTCGGACAAGCGCGCCCGCGCCCGGTCGGAGCGAATCAGGAAGAGGTTCAAGTCCAAATCCTTCAGTTCGGTGGACAGTTCCAGATACACGCGGGCGTTGCGGCTCTGCTCTTCCAGCGGCTTCAGGCGCTTCGTCAGCTCATCCAGAATATCATCGACGCGCTCCAGATTTTCCAGCGTCCGCTGCAATTTCTTGTCCGCTTCTTCCTTGCGCGCCTTGAACTTGACGATGCCCGCCGCTTCCTCGAACACCTGCCGGCGATCCTCGCTCTTGCGGGAGAGGATTTCGTCAATGCGCCCCTGCCCAATGATGGAGTATCCCTCTTTGCCGATGCCCGTATCGCGGAAGAGGTCAACCACGTCCTTCAAGCGGCAGGCGGTGCGGTTTAAGTAGTATTCGGATTCGCCATTGCGGTAGACGCGGCGCGTGACCATAACCTCGGCAGCTTCCATCGCCAGCGCATGGTCATCGTTGTCAAACACCAGCGATACTTCGCAGTAGGACAGCGGCTTGCGCTTCTGCGTGCCGTTGAAAATCACGTCGGACATGCTCGCGCCGCGCAGGGTTTTCGCGCTCTGCTCGCCCAGCACCCAGCGCACCGCGTCGCCGATGTTGCTCTTGCCCGACCCATTCGGCCCGACGATGCCCGTTATGCCCTCATCAAAGACGATTTCCGTCCGCTGGGCAAAGGATTTGAAGCCATACAGCTCCAATTTTTTCAGCTTCATTTATTAACTCCCATAGCGGGGATGCCCGCTGGTTCATGGGCATTCCAATAAACACCCATAATAAGTATAGCACAAACCCTCTTCTTGGACAACTGCCGCCGCCTGATTTTCCATGCTTTTTCCCCTCCCTTTTTCCCTTCTACCCGTTGCAAAGGCGGGCATTTCCTGCTATACTGCAAGCAGATTCCTGCAAAGCAAAGGAGAAGCATTATGTTCCGTCCCCTCTGCGCGGAAAATCCGCTGCCCGCCGCTCGGCGCGTCTATGAATACCTGCAATCGCTTTCCGGCAAGTGCCTGACCGGGCAGATGGAAAGCCAATGGTGCCGCTCGACTGAGCATGAAATCAGCTATCTGACCGATGTCACCGGTCGTCAGCCTGCCATTCGAGGGCTGGATTTCATGGATAACGACTATCTGGGCGTGACGCAGCGCGCGAAGGACTGGTGGGCGCGCGGCGGCATTCCCACCATCTGCTGGCACACGGGCGCGGATTTCTTCTCCGGTTACCCCGAATGCCGCGAAAGCGAACTGGACTGGGCTTCCGCTTTTGTGGACGGCACGGAAGCGAACCGCCGCCTGCTGGATGGGCTTGACCACGCCGTCCCCTACCTCAAGCGCTTGCAGTCAGATGGCGTTCCGATTCTTTGGCGGCCTTTCCACGAGATGGACGGCGGCTGGTTCTGGTGGGGACGCGGCGGCGCGGCGAATTTTGTGCGCCTGTGGCGGCTGATGTACGACCGCTACACGCATGTTCACGGCCTGCGGAATCTAATTTGGGTGCTGGGCTTCTCTGACGCGACGGAGGATTTGCGCCCGTGGTATCCGGGGGACGACGTGGTGGACATTCTCGGCGGCGACAGCTACAAGGTCGGCGCGCAGGGGGATTTATACCGGCGATGTGCCGCGCTTGCCCCGGCAGGGATGCCGATTGTGTTCCACGAGTGCGGACAGATTCCGACTCGCGCGGAGATGGACGCGACGAATGCCCCGTGGGCGTACTTCATGGTGTGGCACACCAGCTGGCTGACGGACAGCAGCAAGGGGAACACGCCGGAGTCGCTGCGAGCGATTTATCGGGATAGCAGCTTTGTGACGCTGCATCAGCTGCCGGATTTCATCGAAAGCGACGAATGATTGCTGAAAAACATGCAAGGAGGTTATTCTCATGACCCTTCACGAACAAGTCACCGATATTCTCGCCTCCGCTGTCGAAGCGCAAGAATGCGCAGGCATCAGCGTACTGGTGCGGCGCTGCGGAGAGGAAATGCTCTATACGCAGGCGGGCATGTCCGACATTGCGTCGGGGCGGCTGATTCACCGCGACAGCATCTTCCGCCTGTACAGCCAGTCCAAGCCGATTACGGCCGCCGCCGTGATGCTGCTTGCGGAGCGCGGGCAGATTGACCTGATGGACGGCGTAGACCGTTATCTGCCGGGCTTCCGAAATGCGCGCGTCGTCGATAAGCAGGGCACGATTCGCCCCGCGACCCGCGCGCCGTGGCTGATGGAGCTGCTCGGCATGACGGCGGGCGTCTGCTACCCCGACAGCGACCCGGCGGGGCAGTACGCCGCAAAGGTATTTGACGAAGCAACGCAGGAAATCCTTGCGGGCGGCGGCGTGCCGACAGTGGAGTTCTGCAACCGCTTGGGACAGCAGCCGCTGTCCTTCCAGCCGGGCACGCACTGGCGCTACTCCACCTGCGCGGACATCCTCGGCGCGGTGGTGGAGGTTGTCAGCAGAATGCGCTTCGGCGAGTTCCTCCGCAAGGAGTTCTTTGAGCCGCTGGACATGGTGGACACCGGCTTCTACGTTCCCGAAAGCAAGCGGAATCGCCTTGTGACCGTCTACAAGCGCACGGAAAACGGACTTGTGCCGTGGACAAGCACCCACCTTGCCGTCGGTGTTTACGACCGCGAACCCACCTTTGAATCCGGCGGCGCGGGGCTTGTTTCAACGCTGGAGGATTACAGCCACTTTGCCGATATGCTGCTGGCGGGCGGCACTTACGAGGGGCGGCGGATTCTCTCGCCCGCAACAGTCGCCTGCATGACGCAGCCGCAGCTGAAAGACGCGGTTCGCCGCGATATGTGGGATTCGCTGGACGGGTACAGCTACGGGCACCTGATGCGCATTTGCGCTGAACCGGGGCGCATCGCCGGATTGGCTTGCGCGGGCGAATACGGCTGGGATGGCTGGCTGGGAACATACTTTGCCAACTTCCCCGGGCAGCAGATGACGATTCTGTCGATGCAGAACACGGTTGATTCCGGTACGACACGGGTGGTTCGACAGATGCGCAACGCGGTTCTGGCGGCACTCAGCCGCGAAAATTAACCATAAAGGAAACGCGACCAAGCCGGGGCGCAAAAAAAGGGTCAAGGGGGGATCCCCCTTGCAGGGTCAAGGGACAGCGTCCCTTGTGGGGCTTGGGGCAACGCCCCAACTGTTGGGCGTGTGACCATTCCAAAGGAAAAGTCAAGCCCGACACCTTGGTCGCAGGCAGCGAAGCGACCCTGCGCAGTAACTAAAAATGTTTCGATAAAAGTCAAGAAACATGGGAGTGCATCCGAAGGAGTCCAGAGGGCGACCGCAGACTTCGTCTGTTTTCATTGCCCTCTGGTTGCTGCATAAAAGACCTATATTGGAAAAGCAGCCAACTCCGGCAGCCACGCTCCACAATTATATTATTATAATGAAGGAAGTACACACCATGCAATGCGGTGACTACACCTACCGCGTCATCGACACCGGCGCGGAAATCATGGAATGCTACGGGCAAGGCGGCGCAATCAACCTCCCGGAAACGCTCGACAGCCTCCCCGTTGTGAGCGTCGGGCTGTGCGCGTTCATCATGCGCACCGACCTGACCGCCGTCACGCTCCCTAAAACGCTCCGACACATCGGCGGCAGTGCCTTCGAGGGCTGCTCGGCGCTGACAAGCATCACGCTGAATGACGGGCTGGAAACCATCGAGTACCGCGCGTTCGCGTCCTGCACCGCGCTGCGCGAAATCGCGTTCCCCGATTCTGTGACAGCCGTTGGTGGCGCTGTCCTTTCGGGCTGCACCGCGCTGAATAGCGTCCACCTGCCGAACGCACTGACCGTCCTGCCCATGCAGGCGCTGATGAACTGCACGTCGCTGGAATTCTTGAATCTCCCGGACACCCTGATCCGCATCGACCACGAAGCCCTGCGCGGCTGCACACACCTGACGTCACTCGCCATTCCCGCAACCGTGCGCGAAATCGGGCATGACGCGCTGACGGGCTGCTCCCGGCTGAACGCGCTGACCCTCCCCGCCCCCTTCAGCGCCTATGCGCGTGACCTGCGCGTCGGGCTGGGGCTGATGACAGAGGGCGATACGCTCATCGTCGGCTCGTATCTGGGACAGGCAGAGAAGGGCAGCACCTACTCGGTCATCGAGTACATCGGTTCGGATACGGAACTCATCATCCCCGCGTTCATCGAGGGCTGCCGCGTGACGAAGTTCAATCAGCGAATTCTGGAGGACATGGACAGTCTGCGGATTTTGTCCGTCCCGACGGGGTTTGTGGTTGAACCGACGCTGGTGCCGGAAGGCGCTCAGGTGGTTGTGCGCCCGCAGGTTTAAGGTAACTTTCCATTTGCAAACATAGTTTTCACGGACGAAAGTTGGATAAAAAGGAGTGACAAAGATGAAGAAACTGCTGAGTTTGCTGCTGATGGTGCTGATGCTGCTGGGCGGCGCTGCGTTCGCGGAGGAGAACGAAGAGGACACGACCCCCGTCGTTGCGCCGATTGTCACGTTCAAGAGCGGATTCTACGTCGGGTATCTCGACCGCGAAATCAAAATCACCGTATCGTGCAAGAACAAAAACAGCGCAACTGTGCCGGAGAAGTATCTGGAGCTGCGCAATCACCGCGGCGAAGTGCTGGAGCGCGCGTTCTGGCGCAATCCGCGCTACGACCTGACCTTCTCGGTCTATGTGACGGAGGACATGCTGGGCGGCAACAAGCTGTCTGTCTGGCTGGACGGCGAGAAAGTGAACGAAACGGATTCCTTCGCCGCGTTCTCGGACATCAGCCTGCCGCGCGTCACCCGCCTGACCCCCTCTGAGCCTGCTGTCGGCGTGATGATTGTGTGCAGCGGCGCATCAGAAAAGCAGCTGACTGACATGCTGAACACGCTGGACAAATACGGCGTGAAGGGGACGTTCTACGTCACGGGCGATTTCGTGCGCCGCAACCCGGAGCGCATCCAGCGCATCATTGATGCGGGCCACGAGCTTGGCAGCCACGGCAACAACCTCATCAACATGACCGAAGTCTCCTACGCGCGTGTGCAGGAGAACATCCGCGAGCTGAACGACCTGTGCGAAGAGACTTTCGGCGTACGGCCGCGGTTGTTCTGTGCGCATTTGGGCGCGACGAACAGCATCGTCACCGCCATTGCCCGCGCGGAAGGCGTAGAGGACTGCCTGTTCGCAATCGACGCGTGCGACTGGTCGGACGCGTATAAGGATAAGGTGTATCAGATGGTGTACCGCGTGACGAGCGACCGGGTGACGAGCGGTTGCGTGGTGCAGTTCCATATCAATGGGTATCATACAGCGGAGGTGCTGGATAAGGCGCTGGATAATTGGATTAACGTAAAGGGATTGCGCCCGGTGACGGTGGGTGAATTGATGCAGCTGTCTGGGCGGGATTTCCCCCCGCTCCCGGACTACGGCGACTAAAAGAAGAGAAAGGGCTAATCGTACGGTTAGCCCTTCTTAACTTTTTTATCTTCCATCAAGCAGGAATTTTCGCCTGCAACCGCGAAATATCATTCTCGACCCCATGATTTCAGCATAAGGAGGAATTTTCCCATGTACGAAAAAGTATTTGCTTATCTGGATGCGCACGCGGAGGACTATGCCGCTCAGCTGTGCCGCTGGGTGGAAGTGCCGTCGGTGAAGGGCGAAGCCACGCCCGGTGCGCCGTTTGGCAAGGATGTGCGCCGGATGCTGGATGTGGCCATGGCGGATGCAAAGGCGTTCGGCTATGAAACCCGTGATTTCGACGGCTATGCGTGCGATATCACCCTGCCGGGCGAATCGGAAGAAGCCATCGCCGTGCTGGGACACCTCGACGTCGTTCCGGCGGGCGACAACTGGGCGACCCCGCCGTTCACCGCGACGCGCGTGGGCGACCAGATTTTCGCGCGCGGCACGAGCGACGACAAGGGCCCGGCGCTGGCGGCGCTGTACGCGATGAACGCCATCAAGGCAGCGGGCATTCCGCTGAAGAAGTCCATCCGTCTGATTCTCGGCTGTGACGAGGAATCCGACTGGGAAGACATGGCGTATTACTGCGCGCACACGGAAATGCCGGAAGTCGGCTTCTCCCCGGACGCTTCCTTCCCTATCATCAACACCGAAAAGGGCATGATTCACGGCTTCTTCACGAGCAAACTCGCGGAGGACGGCCTGCAGGTCAAGCAGCTGTGGACGGGTGAGCGCGTGAATGTCATCCCCGGCGAATCCAAGGCGCTCATCGCGGGCGGTCAGGAGGTTGCCGATAAGGTGGCGGCATATGCCGAAAAGACCGGGCTTCCCTACACGGCGGAGGTGACCGCGGACGGCGTGTGGGTGACGGCAGAGGGCATCCCCGGACACAGCGCGTACCCCGAAGGTCGCCGCAACGCCATCGGCATGATGCTGGTACAGTCGGTGGTCAATAGCTTCGGTGCAGAATCATTGGCGGGATTTTCGGCTGGTATGCGGATCGAGTCCATCTGTGTCGAGCCCATGGCGG
>ENA-ORMN01000347-ORMN01000347.1-human-gut-metagenome-genome-assembly--contig:-NODE-347-length-57405-cov-4.279128_pt1 | contig 57405 bp, 60 predicted proteins | sample MGYA00242102_ERZ508993 | MGnify/ENA primary metagenome ERZ508993 (study PRJEB26280, sample SAMEA2338770) | human gut metagenome | biome: human gut; feature: human-associated habitat; material: faeces...
ACTAAACTTCTGCTAGGATGTCTGAAGAAATTTGCGCAAAACTATTGACAGTACCGAAAAATCGGTAGAGTAGTAACTTACAGTCAAAGTTTATCACATTCATTCTATAAAGTTCACGAAATTAAAAGTTTGTAGAATTAATTCTATAAACTTGGCAAAATTGACGATTTATGATATGCTTTAGATGAATCTCGAAATATAGGGAGGGAAGATTACATGTTGAAACAGGAAGCACAACTATATCAGCGTCGGGTTTATTTAAATAAGCTAATTGCATTTCAGGATACGGAGCCTGTAAAAATTATAACCGGTATTCGCCGTTGTGGTAAATCAAGCTTGCTGAAGCTTATGATAAAGCATCTCCTTGAGCAAGGAAAAACACATGAACAAATAATTTTTATGAACTTTGAGTCAATGCAGTTTAGCAATATGTCTGTGCGTGAGCTTTATGAATATGTTAAGGCTCGTTTGCCACAGGATAAAAAGGCATATTTGTTTTTTGATGAAATTCAGCGTATAGAGCAGTGGCAGGATGCGATAAATTCGTTCAGAGTAGATTTTGCTTGTGATATTTATGTTACTGGTTCGAATGCCTATCTGTTATCTGGTGAATATGCAACTTATCTTGCCGGGAGAAGTGTCGAGATAAAAATGCTGCCCTTATCTTTCGCAGAGTTTATTGAATTCCAAGGCTATTCTATTAAAGAGAAAAAGGATATAACCGGTGTAATACGTAAAAAGATTTATGATAACGAAGGCGATTTGGCTGATGCGCAAGAACTATTAGCTCTTTATATGCGCTTTGGAGGGATGCCGGGACTGGCCGACATAAATCTCAACATAGACAATGCCTTAGTTTTATTAGATGGAGTATATTCTACGGTTGTCGTCCGAGACATTCTTGAACGTGAATTACGCAAGGAACAGCGTCAGATAACAGATTCTACACTTTTACGCAGATTGATAATGTTTTTAGCAGATAATATAGGTAATAGTACTTCTGTTACATCCATTAGTAATATGCTCGTTAATCAAAAGCTTTTGGAGAATAATACGAAAAAAAATAAGCCAGCCGTACAGACTTTGCAGACATATATTTCTGCCTTGCTTGAAGCATATGTGTTCTATGAAATTAAGCGTTTTGATATTAAAGGTAAGGATTATCTGAGAACATTGAGTAAATATTATATTGTGGATATTGGCTTACGTAATTACCTTTTGGGTTTTCGTGATGTTGATACAGGCCATATTATAGAAAATATCGTTTACTTTGAGTTGCTCAGAAAGGGCTATGATGTAGCTATTGGCAAGATTGATGATAAAGAGATAGATTTTATTGCAGTGAACGCAGAACGTAAAATTTATATTCAGGTAACGGAATCAATGAATGATCCTGCTACGAGGGAGAGAGAATTTGCACCGCTAAGAAAAGTGAAGGATAATTATGAGAAAATAATTATTGCTAATGAGGTTCTCAATACTGCGACGCAAGATGGAATAAGAATAGTTAAGCTGATAGATTTTCTGTTGGCTGAATAGGAGTTTTTGTATAGGGATATGGTATAATAATGTAAAAATACGAATACGTTTATTGGAGGCGTGGGATGAAGAGCAGAACCTGCAGCCGTTGAAGGATTTTTTGCGGGCGCAGACGGTTAAAACGTGGGAGAAGCAGGTGCTTAGGAGAAGAAGATAGGTATATGATTGCATAAACTGAGCGAGTAAGTTCAGTTGATGCATAAGTGGATACATCAACTGAAAACATCAATTTAGTTGATGTATGAGTGGATACATCAACTGGCAAGTGGACGAATCAGTAGTCGAGTGGACGAGTTAAGATAGAGAGCGGGAGGAAAGGTATGCCGACTTTAAATTGGATTGGAAAAGATAAGGTGCTGAACCACCATTTGGAAGTGCCTTTTCATGTGCTGGAAAGGCAGTACAGCTTTGATGAAGCAGGCAAGCATGAAGAAGATAACGGTAGCGAGAACATGATTATTCATGGTGACAATTTGCTGGCGCTTAAGTCGCTGCTGCCCAAGTATGAGGGCAAGATTAAATGTATTTATATTGATCCGCCGTACAATACAGGCAATGAAAACTGGGTGTACAATGATAATGTTAATGATCCGCAGATACAAAGATGGCTGCATCAGGTTGTAGGCAAAGAGGGCGAGGATTTGTCGCGTCATGATAAATGGCTGTGCATGATGTACCCGCGCCTCAAGCTTTTGCAGCGCTTGCTTGCGGATGACGGCGTTATTTTTATTAGTATTGATGTATTTGAGTATGCCCATCTAAAATGCATAATGGATGAAATTTTTGGAATCGCTAATTTTCGTAATTGTATAGCTGTGCGAAGAGGAATAAAGAATGTACAGGCGCAGTTTGAAGAGGTACAAGCATTATCGTTAGGACATGAATATATTTATCTTTATTCTAAAAATACGCAAGCTAAACTTCCTAAATTATCAAAGCCATTAGAATTAGCAAAAGCTGGTAAGTGGGATACTTTTTGGCGCGGAACTGATAGACCAACTATGCGTTACAGAATTTTTGATGCATTACCAACTTCTGGACAATGGAGATGGGAAGAAAATAGAACGCGCAAGGCAATGAAAAATTACGATATATATATATATCAAAATATGCAGATAAAATATCACTAGATGATTTTTTTATTGAGCATTTAATGGCAACAAATGAAAAATTAGATTTTGTAAGAAAAAACGAAAATGGAGTTATTCAATATTATGTGCCACCACAGACAGGAAAACTTTTGAGTGATAATTGGATGGACATTTTACTTTCAGGTTCTTTTGCCGGATTTGATACAGAAAAAAACGTTTTACTTATACAACGTATAATCGATTGGATAGTTCGTCCTGGAGAAATTGTACTCGATAGTTTCGCAGGCAGTGGTACAACTGCTCACGCTGTGTTGAATATGAATAAAGCAGATGGTGGCAACCGCAAATTTATCTGCGTAGAAATGATGGATTATGCAGATACGATTACGGCAGAGCGTGTTAAGCGCGTGATTAATGGTTATGGTGAGGGGAAGAAAGCTGTGGATGGCACCGGCGGCAACTTCAGCTACTACGAATTAGGCGAGCCTCTGCTTGTAGGTGATAAGCTTAATAATGTTGTGAGCACCGAAAAAATCCGTGAATATATCTACTATATGGAAACAAAACAGGCGCTGCCGGAGGCATCTGCCGACGAACCGATGCTTTTAGGCGTGTATCATGGAGCAGCCTACTACTTTAACTACGAAAAAGACGCAAGCACTACGCTGAATGCTGCTTTCTTGAAGAGCATCAAGACGCAAGCGGAAGCCTATGTTATTTACGCTGATACCTGCATTATTTCAGACAACAAATTGCAGCAGTTCAATATTACCTTTAAAAAGATTCCGCGTGACATCGCAAGGCTGTGAGGGTGAAAACATGGAATTAAAAAATTACCAGAAAAAAGTTATAGCGGATTTGCAAAACTATCTGCACTCATTAAAGCAGAGCGCCAATCTTGCGGAAGCCTGGAAGAATTATTGGCAGACAAAGGATATTGCCGTAGGCAACGGCGCTGTCCCCGCTTATAAAGATAATATTCAGGGTGTGCCTGCTGTCTGCATGAAGGTTCCTACCGGCGGCAAAACCTTTCTTGCCTGCAGTGCTATCAAGCATATTTTTGATTTTATGCCGGCAGAAAAGCCTAAGCTTGTAGTTTGGCTTGTGCCATCAGATCCTATTTTGGAGCAGACTTTAAAAAATTTGTCCAATCCGGACCATCCCTACAAGCAAGCTTTAGACAGAGATTTTGGCGGACGCGTGCAGGTGCTGAACAAAGCTATGCTGCTTAACGGTCAAGGCTTTTCGGCAGATTCGGTGCAGCATATCTTAACCATTTGTGTATTGAGCTTTGATTCCTTGCGCATTAATTCCGGACGCAGATATGACAGGAAAATTTATCAGGAAAACAGTAATCTGGCAGATTTTGCTGCCTTCTATAAAAATGATGAAGTTCTGCTGGAAGGTACTCCGGAAACAGCACTGATTCAGGTGTTGCGTCATTTGCGCCCTGTGACGATTGTTGACGAAAGCCATAATGCAACTTCTGCTTTGAGTGTAGAAATGCTCAATAATATCTATCCCTCGTTTATTTTAGAATTAACTGCCACACCTAAAAGTAACAGTAATGTTGTGTCGTATGTTGATGCAAGGGAACTGAAAAAGGAAAACATGGTAAAGCTTCCTGTTATAGTTTATAAACGTAACAGCCGTGAAAGCGTTATTGCCGATGCTATTCAGTTGCGTGGCAAGCTGGAGCAAAAGGCTTTGGAAGAGGAAGCAGTTACCGGCAATTACATACGTCCTATCGTACTTTTTCAGGCACAGCCAAGGAGCAACGATGATAACACTACCTTTGATAAAATAAAACATTTGCTTTTGGAAATTGGCATTCCGGAAGAAGAGATAGCTATCAAAACCGGTGAGAAAAATGATTTGAAAAATGTAGATTTGCTGAGCAAAGCTTGTGCAGTACGCTATATCATTACGGTTAATGCGCTGAAAGAGGGATGGGACTGTCCGTTTGCGTATATTTTGGCTTCGCTGGCAAACAAAACATCTGCTGTTGATGTAGAACAGATTTTAGGCCGTGTGCTGCGCCAGCCTTATACAAGACAGCATCAACATTTTTTACTGAACTCTTCTTATGTTTTGAGCTGTTCTAATGATTTCCGTAATACTTTGGACAGTATTGTTAAGGGTTTGAACGGTGCCGGTTTCAGCCGAAAGGATTACCGTGTAGGCGGGGAGGAAGAGGTTCCTGCAAAAGAGCAGCAGCCACAGCCTCAACTTCAGCAGGAGGAACTTTTCAACAACAATGAGAATGCTGTTGAGAACAACAATGATGATGATTTCACGGATATCACGCCGGAAAATATTAAGGAACAAATCGATAATACTGATGAGCAAAGTCAGTCTTTGACAGATATGGAAAACCAGGCAGAGCAGCAGACGCAGAAGTATACTGAAGAAACTTCCGGGGAAAATTTTATGGGAGGAACTGAAGCACAGATGCAGCACAGATTTAAAATCAGAACAGAAAATATTGAATCAGCTAAAGCTTTACGATTGCCTAAATTCTGTATCAAGGCAGATTTTGGCTTGTTTGATGATGGTGCATTTAACTATCTTGAGCCGGAAAATTTACTGGAAGGCTTCCGCTTAACCGGACAAGATGCAAATGTTAATTTCAAATTAGCTTCCGGCGAAATGTATTCTGTTGATATTGCGCAAAGTGGTGAAGCGGTGCCGCAATATCGTATGGTTACAGACAGCGATAAGAAAAAATTGCGTGAATATCTGGACAGCCTGCCGCAGGAAAGGCAAATTGCTACCTGTATAGATGCTATTTGTGCCGTAATCAATCGCAAAAATGCTTATCGCAGCACGGACATCAGAGATTATGTGAAACGTGTAATAGATGGTTTGCATAGTGATGATTTGTTGGCAATGCTTACAGCTAAAGAAACATATGCGAAAAAGATTCAGGAAAAAATTGATAAGCTGGCAGCTGTTTATAAGCAGAAAAGATTCATGCAGCTTTTGGATGAAGGCGAAATTGAATGCTGTGAGCGTTACGAAGTGCCTGATTTTATAACACCGCTTGATTTTACTGATGCTTTGCCTAAATCACTTTATGAAGCAGAGAAAAATGACATGAATGAGTACGAGCATAAGGTACTGGATGTTATTATCGGTCAAAGCAATATTGTATGGTGGCATAGGATTATAGAACGCCAAGGGTTCTGTATTAATGGTTTTATAAATCATTATCCGGATTTTCTTGTGTTGACGAAAAATAGCAAAGTACTTTTGATTGAAGCAAAAGGAGATCACTTGGCGAACGATGATAGCGAAAATAAGCTGCTTTTAGGACGAAAATGGCAGGAAGCTGCCGGTCGCGATTATCGTTATATGATGGTTTTCGAGAAAAAAGAATTCCAGCATGATGGTGCTTATACGCTGGACGAATTTGCAGAAGTAATAAAAAAGTTGTAGCTAATTGCAACCTGAGCGCAGCAAGCGAAAGCGTGCTGCGCTTTTTGCTGTTGGGAAGCGCTGGAGCAGCGTACAAAATTAAATAAACAAAAATTCTTTTCCCATGAGCACGTAAAGTGTGATAAAATAGAATAGATATACTATGACTACGAGGTGAAGCGAATTGGTAAAGGTAATTGCTATTGCCAACCAGAAGGGTGGTGTTGGCAAGACTACTACGGCGGTAAATCTGGCTGCGTGCCTGGCGGCGCTGGAACGCAAGGTACTTTTGATTGACAGTGATCCGCAGGGAAATGCTACCAGCGGCTTTGGCTTTGATAAACGTGATATTAAGCAATGCATTTATGATGCGATTATCAGTGAAGTACCCATGCAGGATGTAATTAAGCACACAGCCTATAAAGGACTGGACCTGGTGCCTGCTACTATCCAGCTTGCCGGTGCGGAAATAGAGCTTGTTTCGCTGATGAACCGTGAAGGACGTTTGAAAAACTCTCTGGAAAGAGTAAAGCATAATTATGATTACGTTATTATTGATTGTCCGCCGTCTTTAGGCCTGCTGACAATCAATGGCCTGACAGCTGCCAGCTCGGTAATGATTCCGATTCAGTGCGAATTTTATGCGCTGGAGGGTGTTACTATGCTGATGAACACGATTCAGCTGGTACAGCGTAACCTGAACCCGGCTTTGAAGCTGGAGGGTGTGCTGATGACTATGTATGACAGCAGAACGAATCTGTCACAGGATGTTGTGAACGAGGTACAGAAGTACTTCAAAACAAAAATGTATCAGACGATTATTCCGCGTAACGTGCGCCTGAGTGAAGCACCCAGCCACGGACAGCCGGTTATCGACTATGACAGCAAATCTAAGGGTGCGCAGGTGTACATGGACTTTGCGCGTGAGGTGATTGAGGATGAGTAAGAAGGGCGGCTTAGGCAAAGGCCTGGGCGCAATTTTCGGCGAAAATACCAGTCCTGCCGTAGAAAAGGCGCAGGAGCCTGCAAGTGCTGCACAGGAGCTGCTTATTAAAAATATCGCAGCGAATCCGTATCAGCCACGCTGCAACTTTGATGAAGAAAAGCTGCAGGAGCTGGCTGCTTCTATTAAGGAGTTTGGCGTTGTTCAGCCGGTAGTGGTGCGCAAAAAGGGCAGAAGCTACGAGCTGGTGGCAGGCGAACGCCGTCTGCGTGCCGCAGGCTTAGCCGGACTTACCAAGGTGCCTGCTATCGTTAAGGATTATGACGATGCCAAGATGATGGAAATTGCGCTGATTGAAAATATTCAGCGCCATGACCTGAACCCGATTGAAGAAGCGCAGGGCTTACGCCGCCTGATGCAGGAATTCAAGCTGACGCAGGAGCAGACTGCCGAAAAGGTAGGCCGTAGCCGCAGTGCCGTGACTAATATTCTGCGCCTTCTGAATCTGCCGGAGCAGGTACAGAAGCAAATTATTAATGGCGTGCTGACGATGGGCCAGGCTAAGCAGCTTTTGGGACTGCCGAAGCAGGAGCAGATGTGCGAGGTGGCGGAGGCTATTATTGCCAATGGCTGGAGCTCACGCATGACCGAAGAGGTTGTGCGTAAGCTGAAGGAAGGCAAGAAGCTGAAGATTGTCCGTGAGCTTATCGAGGAAGAAGCTAAAAATAAGGATAATAAGGAAAAGAAACCTAAGCGTGAGCCTACCGAGAATGATATTTTCTGCCATGACTTTGAACAGCGTCTGGTAGAGTTTTTGGGTACTAAGGTTAAGGTTGTGCCTAAGTTGGATGAGCAGGGACGCCAGGGTGGTACTATTCACATTGAATATTATTCCGCTGAGGACCTGGAGCGCATTTATGAGGTGCTGCAGCAGGGACGCCATGAGGACAAACTGCTTAACGGCGAGCCTAAGCGTTTGAATGTGTGATTTCGTAGTTTTACGCTAAGATAAGAATACCGGTCGTATATGTGCCGGCGGTAATTTAGATAAGCTTTGGTATGAGGGGGCTTTTATTGATGGAACAGGCCAATCTTTTGGTTAATACACATTCGGCAGCAATTATCATTGTTCTGTTGCTTATTGTGTTGGTTGCGTTGGGTATGTGCTTTAGTCTGCAGGGCAGATTGAATAAGCTGCAAAAAAAATATGACTTCTTTACTCAGGGCAAGGAAGCCAATATTGATGTCGTACTGACAGATACGCTGCAGGAGCTGCGTGCTGTACAGAATGAGCTGGCAGCTCTGCAGGATGAGCATCAGAAGCTGCATGCACAGGTACAGAACTGTCTGCAAAATATTAAGATTGTGCGTTACGATGCCTTTGACGCTATGGGCGGTGAAATGAGCTATTCACTGCTGCTTACGGATGCGAATAATAAGGGTATTATTATGACCAGCATTTACGGCAGAGAGGAAAGCCGTTGCTTTGCTAAGGATATCGATAACGGAAAATCCAGCTATCCGCTGGCAGAGGAAGAGCAAAGACTCTTGTAATTTAAATAATGATAGTGTAAGAAAAATCCCGACAGGCTGCTGTCGGGATTTTTTGCTTTCAATTTTACAATTTAAGTATGGGTTTTTAAGCGCCCTCGAACAGCCTCAGCAGAATAAACATGCTCTCACCGAAGCAGAGGTAGCGCAGCCAGGTGCGGGGATAGACAAAGCCTTCCTCGTCCTCGTCATAGGCACCGCTGATACGGGCGTGAATAGCGAGCGATTCCAAAGCTGCAATAACGAGCAGCAGAAAACCAGGTGTCCAGGTATTGTCGTGCAGCATCAGCCAGATGCAGTATAACAGGAAGAATACATCCAGCAGAAAGTAAATTATAAAGGTGGTGGCACTGCCGTCGATAATAATGACCTGCTTGCGGCCGGGGGTGGCACGGCGCTCATCTAAGATTCGGGAAAAGCGTTGCAGCAGATAGGCGATTCTGCGGGAATGAATGAAATGAAACATGCGCACGCACAAGAAAAATAAAGCAATAAAGTTCATAAATACCTCTCGTTCTATAAATAGTCTTGCTTATATTTGTAAAGCAAGTAATTCTTATGCATTATATTATACACTATCTGCAGGCAGAGTGCTATAAAGGCAACAAGAAGACACAAAAGCTACAAAGTTTGTATGGAAAGCACAAAAATACTAAAATGACAAACGCAAAAATTGAAAACATAAAAAATGTATCAGTTTATGTGTAAAATTCTCATGTATACAATGAACATGAAAAAATTCGTTGACAAAAGTGTAATGCAACGGCTATAATTGGTTACATAAAGTTGCTGGGATAGTGGTTGAATCTGAGAACACTCCCGGTACTGTGTCTTATATTTTATTTTTAAGGGAAAGAAGGACTCAAAATGAAAAAATGGAAGAAATTAGCATCAGCGGCTATGGCTGCTATGATGTGCGCCGCATTGCTCACAGGCTGTGGCGGAGAAAAGAAACAAGCTGATACCGGAGATACTATTAAGGTTGGCGCAGCATTCGAATTAACTGGTAATGTTGCTAACTATGGTAAATCCATTAACGAAGGCTTCAAGCTGGCTGTAGACGAACTTAATAAAAACGGCGGCGTGAACGGTAAAAAAATCAGCGTAGTTGAAAGCGATAACAAATCCGAGCCGGCTGAATCCGGTAATGCTGTAACCAAGCTGATTACCCAAGATAAAGTAGTTGCCGTTGTCGGACCTGCAACCAGCGGTTGCGTAAACGCTGCAACTCCTATTACTACTGCAAATAAGATTCCTCAAATTGCTCCGGCTGCTACCGCACCGAGCATTACCGTAGAAAACGGCAAGGTAAAGGATTTCGTATTCCGTGCCTGCTTTATCGACCCGTTCCAAGGTCAGGTAATGGCAGTATTTGCCGATAAAACTCTGAAGGTTAAAAACGTAGCTATTTTCTACGATTCCTCCAGTGACTATTCCAAAGGCTTAGCAGAGGTATTCCAAAAAACCTTGGAAGGCAAAGGCGGTAAAATTGTTGCTAAGGAAGCTTTCCTGGCTAAAGATGTTGACTTCAAATCCGCTCTGACTAAACTCAAAGCTTCTAATCCGGAAGCAATTTATGTTCCTGGTTACTATGAAGAAGTTTCCAAGATTATCAAACAAGCTCGCGAAATCGGCATTACCTGCCCGATGCTGGGCTCCGATGGCTGGGAAAGCCCGAAACTTGCTGAAATCGCTGGTAAAGATGCTCTGAAGGGCTGCTACTATGTAAGTGCCTTCAATGCTAAAGACGAAGACAAATCCGTTCAGGACTTCATCAAGAAATTCAAAGAGAAATATCAGAAAGATCCTGATATCTTCGCAATGCAGGGCTACAATGCAGGCCTGATCCTGGCAGATGCTCTGAAACGTGCAGGCTCCACTGATGGCACCAAACTGGCTAAAGCAATTGCTGAAACCAAAGATCTGCCGGTTGCAAGCGGCAAGCTCACCTTTGATGCTAACCACAACCCGGTAATGCCTGCTCTGATTATCGGTCTGGAAACCGGTACTCCGACTCTGGTTGAAAAAATCAGCCTGTAATTGTTAACAAAAAAATAAACATAAAAAATTCTACAAGTAAACATCAGAAAGTACAACAAGACTTCTATTCCATGGGTTATTTATTAAGTTAGACCGGGCGCGTCTACCGGATGCGCCCTCTATAAAAAATATATTTTATTTATTTCTGAGGGGGAATAAACCATGAAAAGAGTAACTAAATTGTTATCTGTACTAGCAGCCGGCGCTATGTTTATGAGCGCGCTGACCGGTTGCGGAGGCGGCTCTAAAGGAGCTGACGGCGATACCATTAAGGTAGGCGGCCTGCTGGAAATGACCGGCGGCAGCGCATCCTTTGGTATCTCCGGTAAAAACGGTATCGACCTGGCACTGAAAAAAATAAATGAAAAAGGTGTGCTGGGCGGCAAAAAACTTTCTTTAGTTGTTGCTGATACCAAATCTGAAGCCTCCGAAGCAACTAACGGTATGCAAAAGCTGATTTCTCAGGATAAGGTTGTAGCAGTAATCGGTCCTAACCAATCCTCTGCTGTAATCGCATCCGGTGCAATCAACAATGGTGCTAAGGTTGTAGATATTACACCTATGGGCACTAACCCGGACGTTACTGTTGATCCTAAAACTAAACAGGTTAAACCCTACAGCTTCCGTACCTGCTTTATTGATCCGTTCCAGGGTACTGTAATGGCAAGCTTTGCTTCTAATGAACTTAAAGTGAAGAGGGCTGCTATCTATATCGATAATACAAGTGACTATGCTAAAGGTCTGGCACAGTTCTTCAAAGAGAACTTTGTTAAAAACGGCGGTCAGGTTGTAATTGAAGAAGCTTATCTGCAAAAAGATACCGACTTCAAATCTACTTTGACCAAAATCAAAGCTGCAAAACCTGATTTCATCTACATCCCCGGTTATTACCAAGAGGTTGGCCTGATTGTTAAACAAGCTCGTGAGATGGGCATCAACGTTCCTATGGCAGGCGGCGACGGCTGGGATAGCGCTAAGCTTCCTGAAATTGCCGGCAAAGCTGCTCTGGAAAACACCTTCTTCTCCAGCCTGTATTCTCCGGACGATACCTCTGATCTGAACAAAGACTTCGTAGCTGAATACAAAAAAGCTTACAACACCAACCCGGATGTATTTGCAGCATTGGCATATGATTCCACTCTGCTGGTTGCTAAAGCAATCGAAGACGCAGGCAGTGCCGATCCGGCTAAAATTGCTGAAGCAATGGCTAAGATTAAAGGCTTCAAGGGTGTATCCGGTGAAGTAACCTTTAACGAAGAGCACAACCCAATCAAGAGTGCTGTAATTATCGAACATAAAGATGGCAAACAAACCTTTAAAACTAAAGTTAATCCCTGATAGTTTACATTAGTAGTTAATCTGATTAAATCAACGAGGCTGTTGTTTTGCGTAGCAACAGCCTTTTCCTTTAAGTAAGCGTGTCCCGCTTACACAAATCTTTGAAATCTCTAGGGAGGTAAATTATGGAGACTTTTATCCATCAGTTTTTTCAGCAGCTGATAAATGGTGTATCTCTCGGCAGTATCTACGCATTGATCGCCTTGGGTTATACCATGATCTACGGCATCATTAAGCTGATAAACTTTGCTCATGGCGATATTTATATGTTGGGTGCCTATTTTGGCTTCTTTGCTACTACCCAATTAGGCTTGCCGTTTATTCCGGCAATTATTTTCTCGATGGCAGGCGCTGCTATCGCAGGTATTATTATTGAACGTGTTGCATACCGCCCCATGCGTAATGCACCGCGTATCGCAATTTTGATTACGGCAATCGGCGTATCCTTCTTCCTGGAATACAGCATGATTCTGCTGGTTTCTCCGCAGCCGAGAACCTTCCCCGCTGTATTCGGCGCTACAGTATATCATCTTGGACCACTGGTTGCTAACAGTCAGCAGCTGGTTATCCTGTTGAGCGCTATTATCTTGATGGCAGTTCTTACCTACATCGTAAATAAAACAAAAGCCGGCAAGGCTATGCGTGCTGTATCCTATGATGCTGACGCTGCAAGGCTGATGGGCATCAACATTGACCGTGTAATTTCCACTACCTTTGCGCTTGGCAGTGCTTTGGCAGCAGCAGGCGGCGTGCTGGTAGGTGTTTACTATAACTCTATTGACCCGCTGATGGGCATGATGCCCGGTCTTAAAGCCTTCGTTGCCGCAGTTCTCGGCGGTATCGGCATTATCCCCGGTGCTATGATCGGCGGTATTATTCTGGGCGTTGTAGAAGCAATGGTCAGCGGCTTTATTTCCTCTACCTTCCGTGATGCGGCAGCATTCGGTATTTTGATTATCATCTTACTTTATAAACCTTCCGGCTTATTAGGCAAGAATGTTCGTGAGAAAGTCTGAGGTGACATGGTATGAATGCAATTAGAAAATTTGATTTAAAAGCCATAGTTGCCTGCGTTATCGTTTTTGGTATCGTACAAGGCCTGCTCTTTGGCGAAATCATCGGTCCCTTCTGGGAGCTGAACATTATCCTTATCTGCATCAACATTATTCTTGCAGTCAGCCTGAACTTGATTAACGGTTATACCGGTCAGTTCTCTATCGGTCATGCCGGTTTCATGGCAGTCGGTGCTTATACCAGTGCTATTATGACGGTTAAGCTGGGTATGCCCTTTGAGGCAGGTCTGATTGCAGCAACCTTGGCTGCCGGCCTGTTGGGTTTTTTGATTGGCTTGCCTACACTGCGCCTTGATGGTGACTATCTGGCCATCGCAACCTTGGGCTTAGGCGAAATTATCCGTATCTGCATCCTGAACATTGATTATGTCGGCGGTGCTTCCGGTTTGATGGGCATTCCCCGTATGACCAATTTCGCGTATACCTTCTGGATTATGATAGCTATTATCTTCTTCATCAAGAACTTTAAAAACTCTTCCTATGGCCGTTGCTGCCTGGCAATCCGTGAAAACGAAATTGCTGCAGATACCATGGGTATCAACACTACTAAATATAAAGTAATGGCGTTTACCTTCGGTGCTGCGTTTGCTGGTACTGCAGGTGCACTCTTCAGTCACTACTTCTTCCTGGCGCATCCTGCGTCCTTCACCTTCATGCGTTCCTTTGATATTCTGACCATGGTTGTTTTGGGCGGTCTTGGTTCTATGACCGGTGCTATTACCGGTGCAACACTGTTGACCTTCATTTCCGCTTATTTGTCGGATTACCCGGAATGGCGTATGATTATCTATTCTGTTACTATGATTATCCTGATGCTGTACCGTCCGCAAGGTCTGTTCGGCAGCAAGGAATTGAGCTTGAAAATGTTTAAATTAGGAGGTAAGGACAATGGCAGAACTGCTGAAGGTAGATAATGTATCCATGGTTTTCGGCGGCCTGCGTGCCGTTTCCAATCTTTCCATGCATATCGACGAGGGAGAACTGATTGGCCTTATCGGTCCTAACGGTGCCGGCAAGACAACAGCCTTCAACATGATTACAGGTGTATATACACCGACAGAAGGCAAGGTATATTTTAACGGTCAGCAAAGCAGCGGTAAAAAATCTTACCAGGTTACACAGATGGGTATGGCGCGTACCTTCCAAAATATCCGTCTTTTCTCTGAGCTGAGCGTTATCGACAATGTAAAAATTGCTTATAATATGCACGTAACCTATAATCTGGCTGATGCCATCGTTCGTGACGGTAAATATCTCAGCGAAGAAGAATTCATTACGCAAAAGGCGCTTGATTTGCTGAAAATCTTCCATCTGGAGGAAGAAGCACATGAGGTAGCCAAAAACCTGCCTTATGGTAAGCAGCGTCGTCTGGAAATTGCGCGTGCTCTGGCTACCGAACCTAAGCTGCTGCTGCTGGACGAGCCTGCTGCCGGCATGAACCCGCAGGAAACCAAAGAGCTGATGGAAATGATTCGCTGGATTCGTAAGGAATTCAATCTTTCCATCCTGCTGATTGAGCATGATATGGGCTTGGTAATGGGTGTCTGCGAGCGTATTTACGTACTGGAATACGGTATGAAGATTGCTGAAGGTACTCCGGAAGAAATCAAACACAACAAGCGCGTTATTGAAGCATACTTGGGCGAGGAGGTTATCAACTGATGTTAACTGTTGAAGATATCAATGTATATTATGGCGCGATTCACGCTATCAAAGGTATCAGCCTCGATGTTCCAGATGGTGAAATCGTAGCGCTGATCGGTTCAAATGGTGCCGGTAAATCTACCACATTGCGCACCATTTCCGGTCTGATGAAACCGAAGACCGGTAAAATCTTATATGAAGGTCATGATATTGCCGGTGTACCGGCACATAAAATTGTCGGCATGGGCCTGTGCCAGGTTCCTGAGGGCCGTCATGTTTTTGCCAATATGACTGTTCTGGAAAACCTGGAGTTGGGCGCTTATCTGCGTAAGGATAAGGATGGAATTGCCAAGGACATGGATGATGTCTTTAAAAAATTCCCGCGTCTGCTGGAACGTAAGGACCAGCTTTCCGGTACGCTTTCCGGTGGCGAGCAGCAGATGCTGGCTATGGGCCGTGCGCTGATGAGCCGTCCTAAACTGCTGCTGTTGGACGAGCCTTCTATGGGTCTTGCCCCCTTGCTTGTAAAGGAAATTTTTAATATAATAAAGGAAATCAACGAGAGCGGTACTACAGTGCTGTTGGTTGAGCAGAACGCTAATATGGCGTTGTCCATCGCTGATAAGGCGTACGTTCTGGAAACAGGACGTATTACTCTGAGCGGCACAGCTAAGGAGCTGGCAAGCAGCGAGGCTGTTCGCAAAGCATATCTCGGCGGCTGATTAATATACAAATGCGTCGGGTTGCTTCATAGCTGCCTTAAAGTGAAAATGATTATATTAAAATGATTGCGTTTTCTAGTCAAAGGAGGTAAAACTCATATGTTAGTAAAAGATATTATGACTGAACCTGTTGTTACCATACGTGAGGATCAATCCATTTTGGAAGCACGCGAAATTATGCGTGGCAAAAGACTTATTAGCCTGCCGGTTGTAGATGATATGCAGCGTGTACGCGGCATTATTACCAGTGATGATATCGGCAAAGCTTCTCCCAGTGACAGCAGCACCCTTTCCCGTTATGAGGCTAATTATCTGCTGGGACGCTTGAAGGTTAAAGACGTTATGAAACGTAGCGTTATCAGCGTTGAGGCAGATGATACTATCGAATATGTTGCCTACAAGCTGTATAAATACAAAGTTAACGCTCTGCCGGTTGTTAACCAAGAGAATAAGCTTTGCGGTATTGTTTCCCGCAGCGATATCTTCCGTTCTATCGTAGAAATTATGGGCATGAACCGCAACTGCCTGCGTATTACTATCGAAGCACCTGATAAGGTTGGTGTTGTTGCGGAAATCTCTAACATTATGAAGGAAGACGGCATTAATATTATTTCTCTGGTTACCAAGCAAAATGGTGATGGTACTGCTGAAGTTACCATTCGTGCCGCTCTAAATAATAATGGTATGGATATCATTGAGCAAATCCGTGAAGCCGGCTATGAGGTCAGCGACGTAATGACTTTGGACGGTATTGAATAATGCTTTCCGGTAAGGATGTTAATGTAGGCGATATCGTCAAAATGAAAAAAGCTCATCCCTGTGGCAGTGATGAGTGGGAAATTACCCGTACGGGTATGGACTTTGGCATGAAATGCTGTGGTTGCGGACATTTTGTGATGTTGGCGCGTACCAAGTTCGAAAAGGCTGCTAAGGCGGTTGTGAAAAGCGCTGCAGCAGAAAAGTAAATAAACAGATAAAGAGAACGCTCTCTTGCTATCGGTGGGTAGCAGGGGAGCGTTTTTGGGTAGTATGTGATACTTTTTGCCCGGGGCGGCAAAAAGTATCCAAAAAACGCCCTGCGTAGCTGCTTCGCCGGATTCCGGCGACTAGATTAGCAGAATTTTTCATGTCGCTGAATTTTGCGAGGTGTGCTTACTGAGTGGTTCGTCAACGCTCCAGCGAAAAATTCCCTGTCGGTCCGTTGCCAGTGAATTTTCGCGTAACAAAGATGCGCCGGCGAACCCGTCGTCCGTTCCGGTCTGCGCAGCGCGGAGTGTGGCGTTGCAAAAAATAGGCTGAGGTTGAACTGGAACTTGAACAATAAAAATAAGCTGTTAGCGTGTCTTGTGACGTGCTAGCAGCTTATTTTTCGTTGTGGTGGGTTTTATGATATTGCTTAACGTATTGCATCAGTGCATATTCAATTTCTTTGTTTGTCGAGCGACAGTTTTCAGAAGCTATTTGCTTTATTTGATCTAACAGCTCTTCTGGAATACGCAGAGAGAATATTGGTAATAATGAGGGCATAGGTAAAATCTCCTTTTTCGTGGCAATGCATTACCTATAATAATATATTTCATACAGAAATCTGTATACTTTCATAGTGCTATCACTTTGAATTGACAGTGACTGATATAAGGAATATAATTGAAGTGTGATAGATATACTTTGAGAGTATCACAAAAATTAATAATGGTGGGAGGAGCTTCATTATGGGGTTATTTGATTCATTAAAAAGCACTAATTCTACATCTAATAATGAAAATATGAGACCTAGCCCAGTAGAAGAGTTTTTTGGTCCAGCATTATATGCTGTGGATTGTAGAGGAGCTAACTTATATGTTCACGAAAGTGTAGTTGTTATTGACAAAACAGGTGGCGGATTATGGAATTTAGGCGATAATAATTTTAAAGTTATACCTTTTAAATCTATTATTGCAATACAAGCTAAATTAAAGTCCACGGTATTAAGCGGATATATAGAATTTGAAACAGCAAATAGTCCGTTAAGTGTAGGTAGTGATAAGGCTGAGAGAAATAGTGAAAATAGTGTAATTTTAAGTGGTACTGAGGAAAGGTTTTCTCAAGCTAAAGAGGCGTTACAATACGTTTTTGATCATATTAGTAAATAATGTTAAAGATAAATGGAGGCAAATTATGCAATTAAAAAGAAAAAGCTTATTGTGTTTCTGTAGTGCTATGATTATATTAAATATTATTGGATGCGGGAATGATTCAAAGACTTCTGATAAAACTTCTACTAATAATGTTAAGGTTGAACAAGAAACTAAAGTTCCTAGAGAACATAGAAATGCATTAAGAAGTGCAGAAGTTTATCTTAATACTATGCCTTTTTCTAAGAAAGGATTATACAATCAGCTTACCTCTGACGCTGGGGAAAAATATCCAGCGGATGCAGCGCAGTATGCAGTTGATAATGTAAAAACTAATTGGAAAGAAAACGCGTTAAAAGCAGCAAAAAACTATGATAAAATTATGCCCATGTCTAAGCAAGGTTTATATGAACAGCTTACTTCAACTGCGGGAGATGGATATACTCCAGAAGAAGCACAGTATGCAGTTGATCATCTAAATTAACATATAAAATAAACATAAGAAATAATTAATTCTCGGCTGCTAACAAGTTGTGAAAGGCTTGTTGGCAGCTTATTTTTCGTTCTGATGCATTTGAGTATTGTACCATCATATAATCATATTCTTGCTCCAATTACGGCTATGTGATATACTTATTTATATTAGTGTAAAGGAGAGAGTTCTTTGCAGTTACTGCTTGATAGTACAAAACTTGAAGCCCTTTTACAACGAAAACAAGATTATATTGGATATAAAAAGCTAGACCAAAGCTGTAACGTTGCTAATGCTTTATTCGTGATGTATGGTGGTTTTTCTGCCTCGCCTGAAACTTCCTTGTGGGCAAAAGTAATAGTTATAATTGTTGGTGGCTTTGGCCTTTATTGGAGTGGGTGTGCAATGGTAAAAGCAATAAAAAATACATATAATGCAGACTTACTGCAGCATGATATCGAAAATCTTAATGAAATTGAGCATCCTTTTTCACTTATCGCTATTAAAGATACATTTAATAAATATTCCCATCGTTATCTGCTTTATTATGATAATAGATGGGGGCTGAATTTGTTCCCTAATTATAAAACTCAGGTAGTAGAAGAGGAGAATGTTGCTAATATCATTAAGCGCCTAAGTTCTGATTTACAGGTTGCTCCAGAGCTGATCACTGTTGAACGCAAGGGATTTGAGCTACGGACGAAATATTCTGTGAGCGATAAGGTACAGAAGGTTTATGCGCATACTTTATATCAGGCAAATATTAAGAAGCTGCCGAAAAAGCTTCAGGCAGATAGCTTTGTGATAGGTGATAGGAAATATTCCTGGTGGAGTATTGATAAGATGGAAGCAGATGAAGACATCAGGAAACACAATCTCGATGTTGTTGAATTGGTAAAGCATAATATTGTTTGAAAAAATAAGCTGTTAGCGGGTCTTGTGACGTGCTAGCAGCTTTTTCTGATTTATTTTCATCTTTACGTATAGCATAAGTGTAAATTCATTTTCTTTCAAACTTTCCGACTTGTTCGTCCGAAACTCTCTAAAAACACAAAGTTTTCGACTTATAAGTCTGAAACTTAGCAAATCTGCCAAGTTTTGGGAAAATAATTCCTAAAACTACTCTAAATTACAAAGTTTTGGGAAAATTTTTCCCAAAACTTTTTGCTTTTCGAATCCGCTTGTGCTAAACTATAGCTAAAGAGAACATGCTGAAAATTTTTTAGACAGGTGGTGTTGAGGATATGCGATTAATAAAGCGTAAGGAATATTTACAGCAGCTGATAAATTGGCGCGATAAAAAGGTTATTAAGGTTATAACCGGTGTGCGTCGTTGTGGCAAATCTACGCTTATGGATTTATATAAGAGTTGTTTGCTGGAGCAAGGAGTGGCAAATGAACAGATAATCAGTATTAATTTTGAAGACTACGATTATATCGATTTATTAGAGCCACGCAATTTTTATGCTTATGTCAAAGAACGCATTTTGTCTGATGGACGCATGACTTACTTCTTTTTCGACGAAATTCAAAATGTGAAGGATTTTGAGCGTGTTGTAGACAGTCTTTATATTAAGCCTAATGTGGATATATATATTACTGGTTCCAATGCCTATATGCTGTCAAGTGAGCTTGCCACGCTGCTTTCTGGGCGCTATGTTGAAATAAAGATGCTGCCGTTATCGTTTAAGGAATATGTTGAAGTTAGTGGAGATGAGCATGAGCTGCCGAGAAAGTACCGTAACTATATAGAAACAAGCTCCTTCCCCTATGTATTGGATATGAAGCAAGATGCGCGTGTTATTCGAGAGTATCTTAATGGTATTTATAATACTATTGTTGTAAAGGATATTACGCAAAGAAATAGATTTCCGGATACTATGATGTTGGAAAGCGTACTACGTTTTGCTTATGATAACATTGGCAATATCTTATCTACCAAAAAGATTGCTGATACTATGACTTCAGATGGGCGTAAAATAGATACCAAAACGGTTGAAAAGTATCTGAATGCATTAATGGAAAGCTACATGTTATATCAGTGTAAACGCTACAATATTAAAGGTAGACAGTATTTAAAGACATTGGATAAATATTACGCTGTTGATATGGGGATGCGCAAAGTACTGTTAGGTAGCAAGGCCATGGATGCAGGACATATTCTGGAAAATATTGTGTATCTTGAGCTTTTGCGCAGAGGTTATGATGTTTATATCGGTAAGGTTGATGATTTAGAGGTTGATTTTGTGGCAATGGATGATAAGGGGATGACTTATTACCAGGTTTCTGCGACGGTGCGCGATGAGAAAACGTTGAAGCGTGAGCTTGCTTCACTGCAAAGTATTAATGACCATTATCCTAAAATTTTGCTGACACTAGATGATGATCCGGAAATGGAATATGCAGGTATACGTAAAATTAATGCGTTGGATTGGCTGTTAGGAAAATAATTCCTAAAACTATACAGAAACGCAAAGTTTTGGGAAAAATATTCCCAAAACTTTTGCAATCAAAAACGAGCAGGCTTTAGCATTTTGACTAAAACCGGCTCGTTTTGATATATGACGCATTTTAGATTTTCAGCTTGCAGAAAACGTACTTGGCAATTCCTGCTTCAATGACAAGCAATAAGGCAACCAGTTCAAACACTGCGCTGATATTAATACCATGGGCGACAAAGCCTAAAAGTGCGGGTCCTAGAATAACACCTGTATAACCTAAACTGGTTACGGAAGTTACCGCAGCGCTGATAGGCATGTCCTTTTGGTATTTCAAAAGTGAATAAAACACAGGGACAATGTTGGCACAACCAAGGCCGATTAGAATGAAGGCAAAGGCGTTGAGATACAGGTTATCTAAAACAACTACGAGCGCAAAGCCTGCTGCCGTGACGATGCTGCCGCCGATAACAGCTTTTTGTTCGCCTAAAAATTGTACAGTTTTATCGCCTAAAAGACGCATGATGAGCATAGCAACGGAAAAGATAGCGTAACCTGTGCCTGCCAACGCTATATCCATATTTTTCACTTCGGTGAGCAGTACGCCGCTCCAATCCATAACTGCACCTTCAACAAGGAAGGAAATGCAGGCGAGAATGCCTAAAACGATAACAATGCCGCGTGGGATAGCAAAGGCCTTTTCGCCGCCGGGGCTTTTATAATCTAGTAAGTGGCGGCCGAAAACTGCCAGCAACGCTAAAACAATAGCACAGTGCAGTGTGGCGATGAGCGTTACGTTTAAGCCTGAAGATGCCAGTACGCTGAAAAGACCTGCGCTGGCAAAGCAGCCGATACTCCAAAAGGCATGCATACCGCTAAGCAGTCTGCGGCCGGCAAGCTTTTCCACAATAACGGCATTTGTGTTCATGCTGACATCCGTTGCGCCCATGACTGCCCCAAAGAATGCAAGCGCAATGGCATAGCTCCAGATGTTTGGCAGGCAAGAAAGCAGCACGGAAATTAGTGCCATCAGCGTTGCACCTGTGATGACGACTTTTTTGCAGCCAAAGCGTTGTACGAGTGCGCCGGCTAAAGGCATAAAGATAAAAGCGCTGATACCGATGCACAGAAGCAAAAGGCCAAGTACATCCGCTTCAAGGTTCAGGCGTGCTTTGACCATAGGAATCATCGGTGCCCAGGTGGAAATGACGAAGCCTGGCAGGAAAAAGGCTACGCGCGCTGCATTGATTTCTTTGCTGCCGACAGAAATATTTTGTAAAGTATTTTCGGGTTTGTTGATTTGCATTGTTAAAAACTCCTTTCGTTACATAAGTAGCTATGAGAGCTTTTATGGGTTGAATGTTGCCATAATTTATCTAAAAAAGCGGGATGAAATTCGTTTGAATCCTATCCCACTTCAATAGCTTGAGCGCTACAATTCCTCTGATAAATTATGATGATTTTACCACGAGTATATTTTGTTGTCAACGTAAGGTATTTAATTGTTGACATGGAACATATTTTGATGTGTTTGTGAATTGTTGCTATGCCTAACTTAGCAAGACCGCAAAGCTTTGAAGAATCTTCCCAAAACTTTTTTGATTGTTGGATTAAATGCTGTAAAAAAGTTATCCTGTTTTTGTCATAGACTTTTAAAGCATTGTGCTAATGTTCAAAATGCAACAAATAATTTCCTTGTCTTTCATGATTGCCTATGCTATGATTTACTTAAAGCGTTCAGATGATAAAGGGGGAATTGTTTTGACTTACGGAATTGTTTTTCTAATTATTATTTTCCTGGTTTTATTTATTATTGCGGCCAAGACCTGTTATGTAAAGGCACCGCCAAACGTGGCGTATATTATTTCCGGCTTGACGAAGAATCCGCGTATCCTTATCGGTATCGGCGGCTTTAAAATTCCGCTGTTGGAGCGCGTGGATATGCTATATCTGGGGCAGATGTCTGTTGATATCAAGACTAGTCAGAGCGTTCCGACCAACGATTTTATCAACGTTAAGGTTGATGCGGTTGCCAAGATTATCGTTGATAAGGAAAACGGTATCTACCTGGCGGCAAGAAACTTTTTGAATATGGAGCCGGCGGATATTACACGCAGCCTGCAGGATTCTCTTGAAGGTAATATGCGTGAAATTATCGGTACGCTGGATTTGAAGAAGATTAACGTTGACCGTGATTCCTTCTCTGACGAAGTGCTGAAAAAAGCTGCTAAAGATATGGAAAAGCTGGGTATCAGCATTCTGAGCTGTAACATTCAGAACGTTGTGGATGATAACGGTCTTATTGTCGATTTGGGCGCGGATAATACGGCGAAAATCCGCAAGGATGCATCTATCAGCAAGGCTGTTGCCGAGCGCGATGTGGCTATTGCCGAGGCTGCTGCCAAGAAAGAGGCTAATGATGCACAGGTGCATGCTGATTTAGCGATTGCACAGCGTCAGAATGAGCTTTCTATTGCCAAGAGCGAACTGAAGCGTACTGCCGATATTAAAAAGGCAGAGGCAGATGCTGCTTATGCAATTCAACAGCAGGAGCAGCAAAAGTCGATTGAGGTGGCAACTGTGAACGCACAGATTGCTAAGGCTGAGCGTGAAGCTGACCTGAAAAAGCAGGAGGTATTAGTAAAAGAGCAAATCCTGGCTGCTACTATTCAGAAGCAGGCTGATGCTGACAAATACAGAGTTGAACAGGATGCTTTGGCTGAGCAGGCCAAAAGGCAGCGTGAAGCAGAAGCGCAAAGATATGCTATGGAGCAGGAGGCTGCTGCTATCAAGGCTAAAGGCGATGCTGAGGCTTATGCTATCAGAGTAAAGGGTGAGGCAGAGGCCGCTGCGATTAAGGCTAAGGGCGAAGCAGAGGCTGCCGCTATGGATAAGAAGGCCGAGGCTATGAAGAAATACGGTCAGGCTGCAATGGCTCAGATGGCGATTGAGGTGCTGCCTCAGGTTGCTAAAGAGGTTGCTGCTCCGCTCAGTAAGGTGGATAAGATTACGCTTTACGGCGAAGGCGGTATGGGCAGTCTTTCCGGCAATGTTCCTTCCGTAATGGCTAAGGTTTTCGATACGGTGAAGAGTGCTACCGGCATTGACCTGCAGGAGATTGCTAAGGGGGAAACATACGATGCTAAGGTCAATAAGAACATCAGCATTGACGGCAAGCTGCCGGAAATTCCTGTAGAAATCAGCAAGGAAGAATAAACATGAAAATAAGCTGTTAGCATCAGGCATGTTAGCAGCTTATTTTTACAGTAACGGAGGAATGTTTCTTTGAAGATTCTCGTGAGTGCCTGCTTGTTGGGCAAAAACTGTAAGTATAACGGTGGTAATAACTTAAATCAAAGCGTACTGGACTTTATCGAAGGACATGAAGTGATTGGCGTTTGCCCGGAGCAGTTGGGCGGGCTGTCTACACCTCGCTTGCCGGCAGAAATTGTTGACGGCGTAGTGACGAACAAGGAAGGCGTAAGCGTGGATGCGGAGTTTCGCAAGGGGGCGCAGTCGGCGTTGGCAGCTGCTTTGGAGAACAAGGTGGATTTGGCAATTCTGCAGTCGCGCAGTCCCAGCTGTGGTGTGAAGGAAATTTATGACGGCAGCTTCAGCGGTGAGAAAATCAAGGGGCAGGGCGTGTTCGCCAGGCTGCTAGCGGCACATGGCATCAAGGTGCTTGATGCCGAGGATGTGGCTGAGCATAAATAACAGTGCCTGAAAAAGTTGGTTTATAAAAATTAAAAGGCAAGGTCTTAGGATGTATGTTCCTAGGCCTTGCCTTTTTTGTGCTTTATTTTTTATACTTTCTGATTGCTGCACCAATCAGCTTCGCTGTCTGCGACAGCTCTGTTTCGGTATGCGTTGCCATGAGGGCAACACGCAGGCGCGCAGTACACTTTGCTACCGTCGGGTAGCGGATAGCAGGGGCGAGCACGCCGTTTGCCAGCAGCTCATCTGCAACCTGCAGGGCGGACTTCTCATCGCCGATGATAATAGGAATGATGGCGGTGGGAGAGTAGGCTTCTACGCCTTCAGCATGCAGAGCGTTTAAGAAAAACTCAACGTTATGCTGCAGCTTTTGCGCACGCTGTGGTTCTTCCTCCAGCACTTCCGTAGCTCGCAGCGCAGCGGCGAGCGTTGCAGGAGTTTGGGAGGTGGCAAAGATAAAGCTGCGTGCTTTATTTTTGAGATATTCGATAATCACCTTGCTGGCGCAGGCGTAACCGCCTTCGGCGCCAAGAGCTTTGCTGAGCGTACCCATGAGAATGTCAGGGCGAACGGTATTGCCGAAATGCTCAACGGTGCCGTGACCTGTTTTGCCGATAACACCGGTGGCATGTGCTTCGTCAATCATGGTGAGCAGATGATATTTTTGGCCGAGGGCAACGAGTGCAGGCAGGTCAACAATATCACCATCCATGCTGAAAACTGCGTCGCTGACAATCAATCCTCTGCTGCAGGGGGTAGCAAGAATTTTCGCTTCCAGGTCCTGCATATCATTGTGCTTATAGACAACGATGCGCGCTTTGGAAAGACGGGCGCCGTCGATGATGCTGGCGTGGTTATATTCGTCGCTGAAGATAACGCTTTCGCTGTTGCAGAGGGCGGAGATAATGCCGACGTTAGCCATGTAGCCTGTGTTGAAGACCAGTGCTGCTTCCGTACCCTTGAACTGCGCCAGCTTGCTTTCAAGCGCTTCGTGCAAGGCGGTGTTGCCGGTAGTCAAACGGCTGCCGCCACTGCCTGCGCCCCATTGAAGCGCAGCTTCGGCAGCGGCTTGCTTAACGCGGGCATCTGCTGCTAAATCAAGATAGCTGTTGGAGGCAAGCATCAAAACCTTGCGTCCCTGCATTTCAACGTATTTGCTTTGTTCGCTGTCCATGGTGCGCAAGGAGCGGTAAAGATTCTGTTCTTTAAGCTGTTTTAATTCGTCAGTAAAAATCTGCTCCGGATTTGGATTAGCAGGCTTTTCAACGGGCATTCCGCGTACAAGCACACGTTGTTTTTCCAGGTAATAGATAGCATCCTCGGCCTTAGCCTTGGTGCTGTCAAAAATAAAAACTCGACCACCGTGCGGATTGCCAATTTCCTTCATCGGCATGAGGCGTACATAACCATGCTTTAAGGAAGCTAGGTAGCCGACGAGGTAATCGGGATCATCGGAAAGGCACAGCTCGGCGATGATGCCGGGGGCGTTAACAACTTTGGTAGCCAATACGATGGCTTCACGGAAATGGTTTTTGCTGCTGCAGTTGCTCGCCGCGCCTTCGGCGTCCATATAGGTTACGCGGATGCCACGCTCGTGGTCGGGTTCAAGTCTGGAGTTTGTGGCGACGTCATAGAGAACTGCACCGCGCATAGGATGGTTGTGACGCAGAAGGTCGATTAATGCATCTGCCTTGGCTTCCAATCCAAGCTCGCAGAGCATTTCCTTCATGATTTTATAGGTTTCTTCTACCGTGTCTGCAGGACGTTTGCTGACGGGCAGAGCGTCAAGGTATTCCAGCTTTTCCGGTGCTACCTCTTCCATTTTGACGTTGATGAAGTCGGCACGGCCAAGGCCGTGGTGCAGAGCGCGTTCGGTAAGTGCGCTGACAGCGTTGCTGATATCGGATTGCAGGATAATGCGTTCTGCGCCGCTGACATGCAAATCGCCTTTGGATGCGCGCATTTTGATGCTGTATAAAGGCATAGGGAATCTCCTTTGTATTTTGAATTCGGTGTTTGGCAAAATTAGCTGATGAAAAGCCTCTCCTTGGGGAGAGGTGGCATCGCTTAGCGATGACGGAGAGGGGTGTGCAAAACTTCACGTTATTCTTTAGCGCAAAGAATGCAGACCCCTCTCAGTCGCCCTGACGGGCGCCAGCTCTCCCTAAGGAGAGCCTCTTTTTGCTGTTATTTATCAGCCTCTGAGCAAAGCAACCTTGGTAAGCAGCTGTTTTGCGGGCTTATAGAATGCACCGGCGGCAACTGCGGTGAAAATCATACCGGGGAAGGCTGCGGCGGTGAGTACCATCCAGTTTACACCGGTAACCTGCCACAGTACGAGGCGGGCAGCGAAGGTTCCGAGCGGTCCGCTGACAGCAACAGTAAGCAGGTTGGTTCCGAGCAGGGCCATGGTGCCACCGGCAACAACGCGGAATACCATCTGTACAAGCACGTTGATGATGTTGTGCATCCCGAGCATCATTCCCAACATGCTTGCAAGGATACCTGCGATAATGTAGCGTTTAAAGCCGAAGCAGGCGCAGATGAGTACGGCGATTGGTGCAGATAACTGGAATTCGCCACCGGCAATTGGCGAAGGGATTTTAAAAGAACCTGAAATCAGAATCAAGACACCTAATAAAGCGATAGTAGTCAGCTCTTTCATACTCAAATCTTTCATTTATTCGCTCCTTATTTTAAAACCTCATCCATGGACTGTTTAGCCAGTGCTATAGCCTTATCCAGATCTTTATTTTCGATATTCAGCGGCGGGTTGAAGTAGATGACGTTGCCCAAAGGACGCAGCAGCAGACCGTGGGTAAGTGCTTTTTTATAGATTTCGTAGCCTATACGCAGGTCGCCGTCGAAGCCGACTTTCTTATCCTTATCGGTAACAAGCTCCATAGCGTTAATCAGGCCGATGTGACGGATTTCGCCGATGTTTTTATGAGCGCCGAAGGTATCCATGAGTGCATTATGGAAGTAGGTTGCTTTTTCCGCAGCATGCTCAAGAATTTTTTCTTCCTTCATAATCTTGAGTACAGCGAGGGCGGTTGCGCAACCGATAGGGTTACCGGCATAGGTGTGGCTGTGCATGAACTGCTTGCCTTTGTTGTAGTCATCATAGAAAGCATCATAAATTTTATCGGTGGTGCAGACAATAGCCATCGGCAGGTAACCGCCGGTGAGTGCTTTACTGATGGTCATGATATCTGGGGTGATACCGGCATGGTTGCAGGCGAACATTTTGCCTGTTCTGCCGAAGCCGGTAGCAATTTCATCGGCAATCAAAAGTACGCCGTATTCATCACAGAGCTTACGCAGCTTTTGCAGGTAGAGAGGCGGATAGATACGCATACCTGCGCAGCCTTGAACGATAGGCTCAACGATGATAGCAGCGGTTTCTTTGGCATACTTAGCAAATGCTTCTTCTGCAAATTTGAAGCATTCGCATTGGCAGTGCTCGCGGTCTTTAGCAAACGGGCAGCGGTAGCAGTCAGGTGCTTTTACATGAATGTTGTTCATCATCATGGGCTTGTACATCTGCGCGAAGAGGTCCATGCTGCCAACGGACAGAGCGCCGATGGTTTCGCCGTGATAGCCTTCGCTGAGGCACATGAAGCGCTGTTTTTCCGGGTGACCGGTCTGCAGCTGATATTGGAAGGCAATTTTCAGTGCGATTTCTACAGAAGAGGAGCCGTTATCGGCAAAGTTGAATTTGTTCAAGCCTTTGGGGAGAACTTCGGTAAGCTCTTCGCAAAGCTTGATAGCAGGCTCGTGGGTGAAGTTAACGAAGATAACGTGCTCTAATTGTTCAATCTGTTCTTTGATGGCAGCGTTGATTTTGGGATTGCAGTGACCTAAGAGGTTGCACCACCAACTGCTGATGATGTCGAGATATTCGGTGCCGTCGGCTGCGTAGAGGTAGGGGCCTTTAGCGTGGTCAACGATGATAGGACGTAAGGTTTCGTAGTCCTTCATTTGGGAACAGGGATGCCAGATGTGGGCTAAATCTCTTTTTTGTAAATCTGCTACTCTATCGTTCATGTTATATTCCTCCTGAGTTTTGTGTCATTATTGTTTATTCCCCCTTCCGCCTCACGTTGTTCGGCACCTTCCCCGTAGGGGCAGGCAAGAGCGTGTAATTGAGACTTTCTTGGTTCCCCCTCGGGGGAACTGTCGAGCTTTAGCGAGACTAAAGGGGGTTGTTAATTTTTATTTATATAATCCTTTGAGTACTTCTACATCAATATCCAGTTCGCCGGCGTTCGGCGGTACGCAGGCAAGTACGGGGACCGCTGTAATTTCTTCCATCATACGCTTGTTGTCGGCTTGCATGAAGTTGCTGCCGTCGTAGTTGTTGAGGATGATGCCGCGGACGGGAATGTTTTTCTGTTTGAGGTAGGAGATGGTCAGTACGCAGTTATTGATGGAACCGAGCGCTGCGTTGGAGATTACCAGTACACCTAAATCAAGCTTTTTGATGATGTCTTCGAGCAGGATATGCTCTTCGTCCCAACGGATAGGGCAGATGATGCCGCCGCTGCCTTCCATGGTGACGTAATCATATTTGGCAAGGGAAGCCTGATAATCAGCTTCAATCTTTTCCATTTCTACGGGATTGCCCTCGCGCAGTGCTGCCAGATGCGGAGAAACTGCTTCCTTATAAATGTAGGAAACAAGGTTTTCCGGTTTTTCCGGGATGTTGGCAGTTTTGGCAACAAAGGCTGCGTCACCTGGCAGCCAGGTACCGTCAGGCTGTTCTTCAGCGCCGCTCAGCGCTGCTTTGTAGTAGCCTGCGTTGACGCCTGCATCGCGTAAGCGTTTAACAAGCAGGCCGGTAACGTATGTTTTACCGATATCTGTACCGATTGCTGTAATGAAAAGACCTTTACTCATAATTTTCACCTTCGTAATTTATTTTGGTTAACTTAAGATTCTACACGGTTAACTTTAGCATAGTTTAAGTATACGCTGTGAAAAATTCAATGTCAACCTAGCAGAATAGTATGGTTAACCATACCGGTTGGGCATAAAAAAAGATTGACAGCTATATTTTGTGGTTATAACTGTCAATCTTTGCTTATCTTGTGGTTAACGATGTTAATATTAAAATAGGTAGAAGAAATTTATTTTTTGGCTGCCGCATTTTTACGGATTTCGGTTACAGGGATGCCGCCGATGCCCCAGTTATCTGTATCAACCTCGTCGATGGTGACAACGGTGGTGGATTTGTTTTTGCCTAGAACGTCGTGCAGAAGATTGGTTGCGCCTTCGATGAGAGCGCGCTTCTGCTCGGGTGTAACGTTACCTTCTTTGGTGATTTTGATGTTTACATAGGGCATACTGATGACCTCCTTGCGTTTTTCTTTCATTATAGCATATTTTGCTTGCAAACTGCGCGTTTCTATGCTATTATAAGTGCGGTAAAATTTACTGATGCACAGTAGCATTTAGGATGAGCTGGAGCAGTTAACAGTAAAGCTTACTTCTGAAAAATTTTAAGTCAATACTCGCTTGGATCTATAAGACCGGGACGAAGACGCAAACAGGCTAACTATGCGCATTCCGTACCGGAATGCGCTTTTTTATATGCTTCGGCATTAATCGGCAATTCCGTAGCCTTGCATTTGCACAGCGTCTCCTGTGGTCAGAAGGGAGGGCAATCTTGAAGGTTGGTATTATTGGCGGAGGCCGTGTCGGCAGCCGTTTGGCTACAAGCTTGCGTGAAGCAGGCGTGCTGGTCGGCATTACGGCTGCATCAGAGCAGCACAGCGCACAGCTGGCACAGCAGTTTTGCGTACCGGCGACGGATAACGCAAAGCTGTGGCAGGCAGCGGACGTGCTGCTGCTTACCGTACCGGATCGTTTAATTGGCGTGGTAGCAGAGGAGCTGGCGCAAAGTGTGACTCCTGCGGCTAAGGTTGTACTGCATGTAAGCGGCAGTGTGGGACTGGAGCCGTTGGCTCCGCTTACGCAGTTGGGCACACACGTAGGCAGTCTGCACCCACTGCAGAGCTTTGCCGGCGGCAATACACAGCTTGCAGGTGTGTATATGGCGTTGGACGGTGACAGCGAAGTGCAGGACGTAGGCAAAAAGCTCGTAGAGCTTTTTGGCGGTAAAGCGTTCAGCGTTCCTGCTGAAGAACGTGCGGCCTACCATGCGGCAGCGTGTATCTGCTCCAACTACGCTGTAGCGGTGGAGGCTATGGCGGCGCAGCTGATGGCGCGCTGGACCGGCAGCAACGAAGCTGCCTGGGAGGCACTGCTTCCCTTGTTCAAAGGCACAGCGGCTAATTTGCAGGCTACGCAAAATCCTGCGGCTGTGCTTACAGGACCTATTGCTCGCGGTGATGTCAGCACGGTAGCAAAGCATCTTGCTGCCTTACCTGCAGCTGTAATTCCTGCCTATTGCTCTCTGGGCCTGGCGACAACCTCGCTAGCCCTTGCTAATGGCACTATTGACGAAAATGCAGCTGATGAGCTGAGAAATTTGCTTGGAGGATATTATGGCTAACAAACAAGTAACAGTCGCAACGATTAAAGAAATGAAGCAAAAGGGCGAACCTATCACGATGATAACCGCTTACGACGTAGCAATGTCCCGCAACGTGAACGAAGCAGGCGTAGATATGATTCTTGTAGGTGATTCCCTGGGTAACGTAATTTTAGGATATAATTCCACAGTCCCTGTAACGATGGATGAAATGATTCATCATACCAAGGCTGTTATGCGTGGCAACAGCACTGCTTTAGTAGTTGGCGATATGCCGTTTATGAGCTATCAGGCAAGCATTGTTGATGCAATGTATAATGCTGCACGCTTTCTGAAGGAAACAGGCTGCACCGCAGTTAAGCTGGAGGGCGGCTCTGAGGTAGTCCCTCTGGTAGAACGTCTGACACAGGCCGGCATTCCCGTATGCGCTCATATCGGTTTGACTCCGCAATCTGTAAATCAGCTGGGCGGCTTCAAGGTACAGGGCAAGGATATTGCCGCTGCACAAAAAATGATTGATGATGCCAAGGCTTTGGAGGCTGCAGGTGCTTTTGCCTGCGTACTGGAATGTGTTCCTGCTGCACTGGCTGCTAAGGTAACCGCTGAGCTGAAAACCATGGCTACCATCGGTATCGGCGCCGGCAACGGCTGCGACGGCCAGGTGCTCGTATGCAACGACCTTTTGGGAGTTTCCACCGGCTTCTGCCCGAAATTTGTTAAGAAGTATGCTAATCTGCATGATACAACCGTAGAAGCAGTAAAGGAATATATTGCTGATGTTAAGGCAAGAACCTTCCCTGCTCCGGAGCATACCTTTAAGATTGACGATGCTGTTTTAGAAAAATTATATTAATACTTTCATAAATAAAGTGAGGTAATTCAAAATGAAATTAGTACATACAGTTGCAGAGCTGCGCGAAGAGGTTGCAGCAGCTAAAGCTCATGGTTTGACCATCGGTTTGGTGCCTACTATGGGCGCTTTGCATGAAGGCCATGCATCCCTGATTAAAGCAGCTAACATGGAAAATGACTTTGTTGTAGTCAGCGTTTTCGTAAACCCGACTCAATTCGGTCCTAACGAAGATCTGGACGCATATCCGCGTACTCTGGAAGCAGACTGCAAGCTGGCAGAAAGCATGGGCGCTAACGTAGTTTTCGCTCCGGCTCCGAAGGAAATGTATCCGAGCGAGGATGCAACTTGGGTTGAAGTAACCGGTGAGATTACCAAGGTTCTTTGCGGCCGTACCCGTCCGATTCACTTCCGTGGCGTAACTACCGTTGTTACCAAGCTGTTTAACCTGGCACAACCGGATCGTGCTTACTTCGGCCAGAAGGACGCACAACAGGTTGAGGTTCTGAAGCGCATGGTAAAAGACCTGTTCTTCAACATCCAGCTGCGCATTATGCCGATTGTCCGCGAAGCTGACGGTCTGGCAAAGAGCTCCCGCAACACCTATCTGAATGAAGCAGAGCGCAAGGCAGCTCTGGTACTGAGCCGTAGCCTGAAGGCTGCTAAGGAGCAGTACGAAGCAGGTGAGCGTGACGCTGCTAAGATTACTGCGGCTGTAACCGCTTCCATTAAAGAAGAGCCTATGTCTGATATTGATTATGTTGAAATTTATGCACTGCCGGAATTGAAACCTGTAGCAGCTCCGATGGCAGGCAGTAACCTGCTGGCTGTAGCTGTTAAATTCGGCACCACCCGTCTGATTGATAATGTAGTTTTGGAGGAGAAATAATATGCTTTATACTATGCACCATGGCAAAATTCATCGCGCTACCGTAACCCAGGCAAACCTGGAATATATGGGCAGCATTACTATCGACAGCGAGCTGCTGGAGCTGTCCGGTATTCTTCCGGGCGAGCGTGTACAAATCGTTGACAACAACAACGGTAACCGTCTGGAAACCTATGTTATCGCCGGTGAGCGTGGCAGCGGTGTTATCTGCCTGAACGGTGCTGCTGCACGCAAGGTTCTGGTTGGTGATACTGTTATCATCATCGCTTACAGCCTCATGACCGAGGAAGAAGCTAAAACCTATGTGCCGAAGGTTGTTATGGTTGACGAAAACAACCATCCGATTAACGTTCGCGGTACTGAAAAGGAAGCAGAAATCGGCTGATTTTAAGTATTATAAGAGCACGTTGCGGCTTGCGCTTGGCGCAGGCTGCAGCGTGCTTTTTGTATTATTTATTTTGTTTTAAAACCATTTGCAAGATGTGTGTGAATAAAATATTTCGGCTGTTTTAAAATGGAACGAAAAAACTTCGGTAGAACACTAAATATAATCGTTCTACCGAAGTTTTTGTTTCTATTCGCTTTTGTCGTGGCAACAGCAATGCTCTGCTTCCGCAGGCTTCATGGAGCATTCCGGGCAGATGCCTTCGCCTTCCAACAGCTTGCTGCCCCAGGCATACATGGCCTGCAGGATGGGGAAGAGGCTTTCGCCCCGCGGCGTCAGGCTATACTCAACCTTAGGCGGCACGACGGCGTACACCTTGCGCGCAATCAAGCCGTCACCTTCCAGCTCGCGTAATTGCTGGGTGAGCATTTTTGGTGTTGCTTCGGGGACGAGGCGGCGCAGCTCGTTGAAGCGCAGAATTTTGCCGGACAGGTGCCATAGGAGCAGTGCTTTATATTTGCCGCCGATAAGCTGCAGCGTGGCGGCAACGGGACAGTTGACGTTAATAGTGTCTTTCATTTGGAGTTTCCTTTCTGCAAATAGCAAGGCGACTAAGATATTATGATGCTATGAAAAAATCATATGCCTGCCTTGTGCATCAAAAATTATATATCTTTATAGTATCTTTTTATATACTATCTACCTAAATAGTGCGTTCTTGAAATAAAGATAGCGTTTGCTATAATAATAGCAGACAAAAAATTTTATGTCAAACAGATAGCAAGCGAAAGGAGTCGCGATGAAAAAACAGTTACTTGATATAACGGGCATGAGCTGCAGTGCCTGCTCGTCACGCATAGAAAAGGTTGTCAACAGGATGCAGGGCGTGGAGCAGATGAGTGTTAATCTGCTGAAAAATAATGCGCACGTTACCTTTGATGAAAGCGTTGTAGATGAAAAGGAGATTATTGCCCGCATTGAAAAGCTGGGCTTCGGTGCAAGTATGCATGCCGCAGGAGCTGCCGCTGCGCCTGTGCCGCAGCAGGATACGGCGGCGCAGGAGATGGCGGAGATGAAGCAGCGTCTTATCGGCTCGCTGATTTTTGCCGGTCTTGTTTTTTATCAGCATATGGGGCGCATGTGGGGCTGGCCATTGCCAAGCTTTATTCTGGGGCAGGAAAACGAGCTGATTAATGCTCTGCTGCAGATGCTGTGGTGTATTCCGGTACTCTTTATCGACCGCAAGTATTTTATCCACGGTGTGTGTAATCTTTTAAGCGGTGCGCCTAACATGGATTCCCTGATTGCCGTTGGCAGCGGTGCATCGTTTATTTATGGTTTGTATTCCGTATTTGGCATGGCGTATGCCTTTGGCCATAACCGTCTTGATTTGCTGCCAGGCTTTGCCGATGCTTTATATTTTGAAGCGAGTGCCGTTATTTTGGCGCTTGTAACCTTAGGCAAGTTTATGGAGGCGCGGGCGAAGAGCCACACCTCTGATGCGATTAAGGCGCTGATGAAGCTTACGCCGAAGACGGCGCTTGTCGAACGCCACGGCCTGCAGGGAGAAATTCCTGTAGAGGAGGTAGTTACAGGCGATGTACTGATTGTAAAAAGCGGTGCGTCCGTGCCCGTGGACGGCAAAATTATTGAGGGCAGCGCTGCCTTGGACGAAAGTGCGCTGACGGGTGAAAGCCTGCCGGTAGATAAAACAATCGGTGACAAGGTTATCGGCGGCACTATTAACAGAAGCGGTTACTTTAAGATGGAAGCGACTGCGATTGGCGCTGATACAGCTTTGGCGAAGATTATTGCACTGGTGGACGAGGCAACCTCTTCTAAAGCACCTATTGCTAAGCTGGCTGATAAGGTGAGCGGTTATTTTGTGCCTGCTGTTATAGGCATTGCCGTGCTTGCGGCGGTTGTCTGGCTGGCGCTGGGCGCAAGTTGGCATTTTGCACTGACGATAGCTATTTCGGTGCTCGTCATTTCCTGTCCCTGTGCTTTGGGATTGGCAACGCCGACAGCAATTATGGTAGGAACGGGGCGCGGCGCTAAGAGCGGCATTTTGATTAAATCGGCAACTGCTTTGGAAACCGCGCATAAGGTTGATACCGTTATCTTAGACAAAACAGGCACCATTACGGCAGGCAAACCGGTAGTGACGGATATTTTGCCTGTAAAGGTTACGGAAAATGAATTGCTGGCCTTTGCCGCAGGCTTGGAAAAGCTGTCGGAGCATCCGTTGGGTGAAGCTATTGTTGCTGCTGCCGAAGCAAAGCAGCTTGCTTTGCCGGAAGCCGGCAATTATAAGCAAATCACCGGTCAGGGCGTTACGGCAGAGCTTGCGGGAGCTGAATGTGCAGCAGGCAATCTCAAATTGCTGCAGGAATTGAATGTTGATACAAGCACTTTGATGGACCAGTATGATAAGCTTGCATCACAGGGAAAAACACCGTTATATTTTGTACGTGCAGGCGAGCTTTTAGGCTGTATTGCTGTTGCCGATACCGTAAAGCCTACGAGTAAGGAGGCAATCGGCAAGCTGCAGGCAATGGGCATGCGTGTGCTGATGGTAACAGGTGATAACCGGGCGACGGCGGAAGCCATTCGTGCGCAGGTGGGAGTAGATGAGGCTGTTGCTCAGGTACTTCCGCAGGATAAGGAAGCGGTGGTACGCAAGCTGCAGCAGGAAGGCCATATTGTCGCCATGGTAGGTGACGGCATTAACGATGCGCCTGCGTTGGCACGTGCCGATGTAGGCATCGCTATCGGTGCCGGCACGGATATTGCGATTGAGGCTGCTGATATGGTTTTAATCAAAAGTGATTTGCTGGATGTGGCAAAGGCTATCCGTTTAAGCCGCAGTGTAATGACCAATATCAAGGAAAATCTTTTCTGGGCCTTTATTTATAATGCCGTCGGTATTCCGTTTGCTGCAGGTGTATTTTATACTGCCTTCGGCTGGCTGCTGAATCCGCTGATTGCAGCGGCAGCGATGAGCTGCAGCAGTGTTTCTGTTGTTACTAACGCACTAAGACTGCGTTTTATAAAATTGTAATTGCAAAGGAGATTTTATTATGACTAAGACTATTGCTATCGAAGGTATGCATTGCCAGCATTGTGTTGGCGCCGTTAAGGAAGCACTTGCTGCTGTAGCAGGTGTAACAAGTGTTGTTGTTTCCTTGGAAAACAATAATGCGGTTGTTGAGGGCACAGGCCTGGATGATGCAGTTTTGAAGGCTGCTGTTGAGGATACCGGCTTTGATGTAACCGGCATCAACTGAAAATAAGCACAAAAAAACGCCGCGTAAAGCGGCGTTTTTGCTTGTAAAAAGGTCGCTGTGCAGCGGCCTTTTTTTATGCAAATATTTCTGCTATAGCAGGCGGAAGCATATCAAGTGCGCTTGCTGTCATAAATGCGGCAGCAATGGCCACGACGATAAAAGCAGCAGCGTGCGGATAATCCTTTTTGCGTACGGAAGAGAAGATGGCACGCAGGGATAAAAGCAGAATCAGACCCCAGATATAGGGACCGGTTACTTCATGGAAAAATTTTTCAAACATGATAACACTCCTTGCTGGCTGAAAAATGTGTTTAAGCAGATATAGATATACAGATAATAAAAAAACACCCGCAATAGCAGGTGCTGTTTTTGGATTGGTGCCTCAGCACAGAATCGAACTGTGGACACAAGGATTTTCAGTCCTTTGCTCTACCAACTGAGCTACCGAGGCGTAATGGCGACCCGGATGGGACTCGAACCCACGACCTCCGCCGTGACAGGGCGGCATTCTAACCAACTGAACCACCGGGCCAATCAACTACGAATTATATTATACAGGCTTGAACCTATTTTGTCAACATCTTTTTATACTTTTTTTAAAATTTCCAATGCGGCCATCAGTTTTTCTTCTATATGCACCTGCAAAGCCTGTAGCTTATCCTCTGCCGGCACGTTGCCCAGCACGTCAAAAGCATCTGTGGTCAAGGGCAGATGATTCTTGCGCATTTCCGCAAACAGCTCATCACGGAAAATATTATAGGAAAAGTATATCTGATTGCCATGCTTGAAATCAGTATAATCCAAAAAAATAAATGAACCATTGATATAAGGCAAGGGATTATCGGGCGTAATATACAGCTCATAATCGCCTACCTGAGCAGGCAACGAGCGCCAGTAGTCCCACTGCTCAAAATGCAGCGCTTTTGCTTCATACGGCAACGCATGCACGGTTTTCTTGTCCATGCTGGCCAAAATATCCGGCAGGCTCTTGCGCATCATGTCGGCAAAGTGCTCGCGGTCACGGCAGAAGAAGCGCACGTCGCGAAACGTATGCAGGCCTACGGTTTTTACCGGCACATAATCAAAGGTTTCTTTTGTATAAGTCAAATCAAGACGACAGTGTGATGCTTCGTGCACATAGGCTGCAATATTCAAAATCTGTCCGTCGATGCCGGAGCCCGGCACAAGGGTATAATCACCTATAGCAGCAGGCAGATTTCGCACAAAGTCCCAATCCTTAAGCCCTGCCTCTATTTCTTTGATATCAGGCTGTCCCATCTCAACCTCCGCACTTTTCCAGCAGCTTGCCGATTTTACTGTAAATCCTTACTGCATTGTTATAAAATACATCCTCGTGATAGCATTCGGGAACAACATGGCTGATCATCCAGATATACAGGGGAATATTTACAAGCGGCCAGTCGCTGCCATACATGATTTTTTCATAATTGCCAAGATAATTCAGCCAGGTATGCAGCTGACGCAAAAAGCCACGCTGTCTTTCGAGCAGCATCAGCGGTTTAGGATTGCCCTCCACCAGACCGGAAAGGTCAATACATACGTTGGCATTCTTGCAGGCCACCTCCGCCGCATCGGCGAACCATGGGCAACCACAGTGCGCTATAACAAAGGTAACATCAGGAAACGCCACTGCTGCTTCATCAACAGTCAGCGGATGCGAATATTTCAAAAGCCCGCTGGGCCATGCTGTATCGCCTGTGTGAATTGCAACAGGCACATTATAAGCACGCGCCAGTTCAAACAGCGGCCAATGCCTTTTATCGTTGACATAGACAGCATTATAACCGGGATAGAGCTTAATGCCCAGACAATGCGGGTCCTTAATGAAGCGTTCAAATTCCTGCGCCGTTTTTTCCGCATTTGCTTCGGTTATAGCCTCGCTGTTTACACCCATGCAGTAACCCATGTTCTGCGGCTGATTGTAATGCGCCTCGTCAAAAGGCGCTACAAGATCAATCATACGCGGTGTAACACCACCGTATTTCGAAGACGTATAATTAGTGTTGCCCATAGCTACAGAAAAAACGATATTGTTTTCTTCGCATATGTTCTGCCAGCAGGCCGCTGTATTTTCATAACCTGCATTGGCTGCAACCTGCACAAAACCATCAACATTGTAATAATGCATATGGGCATCAATAATCTTCATTTGTAACCCCTCTTTATTTTAAAACACGTATCGCTATTCTTCTTCCTCTTTAGGCAGAATGATATTTAACACCATAGCCACGATAAAAACTACGGCTACACAGTTTTCTGCAAAAACATTCTTAATCAGATCCGGGAAAATCTTAAAAATTGCCGGTGTCTGGGTAAAGCCGATACCGATGCTGAGTGCCAGAGAAGCAATCGTTACATTACGGGAATTGTAGCCGCAGTTGGCAATCATCTGCACGCCGCTGACTACGATAGAACCGAACATCATCAAGGTGCAACCGCATATTGTTTTTCGCTCATTACGCTTCCTCATGTCTGAACACTACTGTGTTGGTTTTGGCATCCATCTTATCAATAATAGCTAAGGAATGCAGGTTGTAGCCGGCTTTGCGCAGCTTGTCGCCGCCACCCTGGAAGCCTTTTTCTACAGCAACGCCAACGCCTTCAACAGTAGCGCCAGACTGACGCACAATGTCAATAAGGCCTTCCAGAGCACAACCGTTAGCCAGGAAGTCATCAATAATCAGCACGTGGTCTGTTTTAGACAGGAATCTTTTGGAAACAACAACGTCGTTTGTTTTGCTATGAGTATAAGAATAAATTTGAGTGAAGTAAACATCCTTATCCATATTGCTGCCGCTGGATTTCTTGGCAAACACTACCGGAACGCCAAAATACATTGCCGCAACGCAGGCAATACCGATACCGGAAGCTTCAATAGTCAGGATTTTAGTAATATTCCTGTCTGCAAACAAGCGCTTTAATTCTTTACCAAGCTCCGCAACAAACGGCACATCAATCTGATGATTTAAAAAGCTGTCAACCTTCAGGACATTACCGCTTTTGATAACACCGTCATTAACAATTTTTTCTTCCAATAATTTCATCGTCAAGCCCTCCATACATTTTGTTTTTTAACTGCTGCTACGAACATGTCAGCAATAAATTTGTCTTTTAAGTATAAAGATTATTTTATCACACTGACAATCTATGGTAAAGTGATTTCCTGCTTCTACAGAGATATTTTTGCCTTAATCAACTGCCAGCTCAATCTCGCTGCCTGTCCCCTGTTGGCCGCGTTTTTTCCTGACGAGAATTTTTTTGTCAATCATTTCCTGCAAATCATGTACATGCGAAATTATGCCTACAAGGCGATGGCCTTCACTGAGGCCCTGCAGCGTAGCAATAGCCTGCTGCAGACTGCTGTCATCCAGTGAGCCGAAGCCTTCGTCGACAAACATCGTATCCAGCTGAATGCCGCCGGCGCAGGACTGCACCTCATCCGCCAGCCCCAGCGCCAACGCCAGCGATGCCATGAAGGATTCGCCGCCGCTTAAGGTTTTGACGCTGCGCAGATTACCGCTGTAGTAATCCTTGACCTCCAAATCGAGGCCTGTTTTGCTGTTGCCCGTCTTGCTGTCCGCATCCTGCATTTTGTCACGGCACAGCTCGTACTGGCCGCGGCTCATGTGCAGCAGCCTTACATTGGCGCGCTGCAGAATTTTATCAAAGTAGTGCATCTGCACATAGGTTTCCAGATTAACGCGTTTTTTGCCTGTCAAGGTTCCGTTCAGCGTTGCGGAAAGGCTGTTGATAAGGCTGTATTCCGCTTCGCAGGCTGCCCTGCGCGCTTCATAGCCGCTTACCTCCTGCTTAATCCGCTGATTATTCTTGATTGCAGCATACAGCCGCTTATCCTGCAGCTCCAGCTCACGCTGCTGCGACAGCAGCTTTTCATGCTCCTGCTGCAGCTTCTGTTCATCCACATCCGTCAGCAACTCATTCTGCTCGGCAAGCTGCTTTTTCAGCTCCTGCAGCTGCCCTTCGGCACCTGCCAGCTGCTGCCTTAAGTTTTGCGCCGCAGCCTCCGCCTGCTTGTCGGCAGCCTTCTGCTGCTCCAACGCTTTCGCCAGCTTATGGTATTGCTCCACCTTTTCCTGCAAGAAGCCCATTTTCAGGCGCAGAGCCGTAATCTTATTGTTAACATCCTTCAGCTCTGCCTGCGCTCTTTCGGCAATCAGCTTCAAATCATCACAGCCAAGCAGCTCCACGCCCTTGCCTAGCAGCAAGGTTTTGTCCAGCTCCAGATGTTCCTTTAAAGCCTTGCCTTCACCTATAAGACCATCCCTTATCTTCTGAGCAGCCTCAGCTTTAGTGCGCGCCTGCTCAACATCATTTTCGGTAGGTGCGTCCTGCGCCAGCTGCACAGGCTGCGGATGCTCGCAGGAACCGCAAACCGGGCATGGCTTGCCTGGTTTCAGCTTATCGTGTGCCAAAAGTCCCGCCTGCGCGCCCAAAAATCTGTCAAAACAAGCGTCACTCAGCTCATTAAGATGATTGAAATTATCGCAGGCCTGCTTATACTCCTGACGCTTCTGAAGAAGTGCAACCTCCTGACTTTGGTAACGCTGCTGCATTTCCTGTAATTGCCGCAGCTCTCTTTGGCGTGCAGCCAGCTGCTGCCTTTCTGTTTGCATCCGTGCCAGCTCCACCTCGCCCTTTTGCGCTTCATTGACCTCTGCCTCTAACTTTTGCAGAGCCTCCTGTCTTTGCACTGCTGCAGTTGCTTCCTGCTCCAGTTGCTTTTGCATACCTGCTATTCTCACTTCTGTCGTCTGCATATATTTTTCAAGCTGCTGCTTTTTATCAATAGCGCTCAGGCTGTCCTGTAGCGCAGTCAGATTTTTCGTCACAATAGCAGCAGCTGCCGCCACCTGCTGCTGTTCCTTTTCATCAAGAGCAATAATTGTGTCAACCAAGGCCAGTACTTCTTCAACACAACCCTCGTAATGACGCAAAGCAAAGCTCTGCAGCTGCTCCGTATATGCAGAATAAATACAGCTGATGCCGTTCAGCGCCTGCTCGCTTCGGCGCTGCTGCTCGATAAATTCATTACGCTTAGCCGCAGCATCCTGCTTCAGCTTATCCTGCAGCTGCTGGAAGAAGTATGTATGAAATAAATCACGGAAGATTTTACTGCGCTCATCCGTATTGGTATCCAAAAATTTTCGGAACTGCCCCTGAGCAATCATCGTAATCTGCGTAAACTGCTTGTGATTAAGCCCCAAAAGCTCCACAATGCTCTTGTCTACGTCAGACATTCTCGTTACCGGTACGCGTCCATCCGGATAGTACAGCTCTGCGCCGGCCTTTTCCTTCGTCATACCGCCGCCGCGCTTCGCTGGACGGCGATACTCCGGGTTACGTTTTACCCTGTAGCACTTGCCGCGGAAGGAAAACTCCAGCTCCACAAACGTCGGCGTATCAGCATCCGCATATTGGCTGCGCAGCATGTTGGCATCACGCACACCGCCGCTCGTCTGTCCGTACAGGGCATAGGAAACAGCATCGAAAATTACGGTTTTGCCGGCACCTGTATCACCGGTAATCAGATACAACCCCTGCTCTCCGAGCTTGGAAAAATCTATAACGGTTTGCCCTGCATACGGACCAAACGCACTCATAACCAGCTTCAGCGGTCTCATAATACGTCACCTCCCATTTCCGAAAGCAGATTAGTAAGATACTGCTTCTGCTCCTCGCTCAGTTTCTGATTGTTCTGCAGACGATAAAAATCATCAATAAGCTCTAACGGTGTTTTCTCTACCAAATCTTCCGTTATTTCCAGTTCTGCATTCGCCTGCGTGCGCTTATTGTCATAATCAAGCTGCAGCAAATTCTTATACACCGACTGCAGGCGCTGCATAGCATTCGGAATATCGTTTTCATCCGTAAGCGTCAGATAATAAAAATCCTGCAGGAAGCCATTTTCATCCATCGGAAACATGGCATAATTCGGTCTTGCCATTAAATTCTCAAAGGTATCCTTTAAATAGCGCACCTCACGCAACGGCGTCAGTGGCAGCTGCGTAACCTTCATATTGCCTTTTTCGGCAAGCTCCACTATTGTCACGGATTTTTGCTGCTGCCATTCGCTGAAGGAATACTTCAGCGGTGTACCGCAATAGCGGATACGCTCATTACCGCCGACGTTTTGAGGATTATGAATATGCCCCAAAGCCACATAATCAAAAGCAGCAAAAACCTCCGCACCGATATTATCCAATCCGCCCACATTAACAGCCTCACTGCCTGCGGTAACAGCACCGGTGACAAACTGATGCGCAACAAGCACATTGCGCTCGTCCTGTGCCAACTGCAGCTGCGATACAGCATATTTCACCGCATCATTGTAGCCTGTAATCTCAGCTGCAGCCTCCTCCGGTGCCCAATGCTTCACAACAGCAGGCTTCAAAAATGGCAGCAGGAAAATATTCACCCTGCCGAATTCATCCTCCAGCACAAGCTTCTGCTCCTCACCGTTGTAGCTGCCCGCAAAATGAATGCCGCTGCCGCTCATCAGCTGCGCGCCAAACGCCAGGCGCTCCGCCGAATCATGGTTGCCGCTGATGATGCACACAGGCACCTTAAGCTCCGCCAACTGATTGAGAAAATCATCAAACAAAACGACAGCTTCTGCCGGCGGTACCGGTTTATCGTAAATATCTCCGGCAAGCAGTACGCAATCAGGCTGCTTGGCGCAAATCATCTGTACAATCCGTTGTAAAATATATTTTTGATCCTCATAAAGAGAAAATTCATTGAGTTTTTTTCCTAAATGCAGATCCGACAAATGTAAAAGCTTCATGCTATCACTCCCTGTCACGAATATTTATTCACTGTTATTTAATCGTTGTATTATCTTGATTTTATCATGCTAAAGCATATGCGTCAATCTATAATTCAAACAAACGTTGCCGGTCCTCTAAAACTTTTTCTAAAAAAATTCTACTTTTTTCAAAAAAAGCACTTGACCAACTGCTATCTATCTGCTATAATCGTTATTGTTCTGATGAGCGTGCTCAAAAAGAACTGCTACTCCGGGATGGTGTAATGGTAGCACAAGTGACTCTGGATCATTCGGTCTGGGTTCGAGTCCTAGTCCCGGAGCCAAATGGCGCTATGGTCAAGCGGCTAAGACGTCGCCCTCTCAAGGCGAAATCAAGGGTTCGATTCCCTTTAGCGCTACCACGAATGGGAAAACGCTGAGATTCAACTGGATTTCAGCGTTTATTTTATTTACTGTGACCTTGACGTTTAAAGACGTAAAGAAATCCTTTAAGAAGGCATCAGAATAGCCTGCTTCCATCAACATAGAATCTATGAATACTTCCAGTACTTCTGGATTGATATTATTAGTATCACGCTGAACCATAGACGCTAATTCTGCTTCCATCATATCTAAGGTTCTCTTAGCATCCTTATAGGCATCTAAAATTAAATCATCCGAACCATCATACAAGGCAAGAAGCTTCTTCGCCTTGTTTTTTTGTGCATTAATTCTCTTGCGCAGTTCATTTTCACGCACTTTATCTTCATTGCTTTCAGCTTGGCTCATGAATTCTGCAATGATAGATTTTTTATTTACTTTGATATAGTCAACAATCGTAAGATATGTAATAAATTCTATCTTATCCTTGCGAATCATCGGTATATCACAATCGCCATGTTTATAACGTTGTGTGCCACATACGTAATAGCTGTACTTATTACCTTTAGCACCAATTCTATGCCCCGTCATAGCAGCACCACACTGGCAGAAAATACGCCCACTAAGAGCATAAACCTCTTTGGCATTAGCTTTACCATTACGACGTGCCGCAAGAATATCTTGTACAGCTGCAAAATCTTTCGTATCTATAATTTTCGGTATAGCATCCTTGATTTCCATATAGTCATCAACCTTCTCTTTGCTATTATGTTTAGATGTTTTTCCCATTTCTAACACACCAATATACTTGCGGTTGCAAAGTATATCATGTATGCTACCTTTGCTATAGTATCCACCACGTTTAGTTTTATAACCATTAGCCTTGAGCCAGTCAACTATCTTGCCATATCCCTGTCCGTCTAATTTCATAGCAAAGATTTTTTTGACTGCAACAGCCTCATAATCATTAATTATATAAGTACCATCAGCAGCAATATCATAACCAAGAGGAGCTATGCCGCCATTATGCTTCTTCTGCAGTGTATTCTCTTTTTTGCCGCGCTTAATCTTTATAGACAGATCTCTAGAAAAGAACGCTGCTACAGCCACTTTAACGCCCTCTGTAAGCTTTCCGTTCGGAGTTGATACATCTATACCCTCTGCGCTGTATTCGTAGCGTATACCTAAAGCCAGAAGCTTATTTACGCTTGCATAATAGTCCATTTCATTACGTGCTGTGCGGTCAATCTGGTAAAATACTATGACATCAAATATATCACGTGCTGCATCAGCAATCATCTGATTGAATTGCTCACGACCTGCTATAGTCGTGCCGCTCTTTGCTTCATCGTAATAGTAATGCACGATGTTATAACCCTTGCGCTTACAGTATTCTTCGCTGCAATGAAATTGTCCGGATATGGATTCATAGCGCTGATTATCTGATGAATAGCGTGCATATAATACAGCTCTCATGCCTCTCACCTCTCATTTATTAATTTATTTTGTGCACCTGAAACTTGAAAAACCCCGAGTGCCAGCTCGGGGTTTTCTTTTTTTTGCGTGGGAAGTATGTTCCACAGCTCTTTCTTTTGTCAAAAATATCTTACCACGAGCGTTCTGGATTGTCAAAATTCGTATATTTCTCTTCTGTGTCCAACTGACAATGCTAATATAATTAATTTACCATCATCTATGTGACAAAGAAGACGATAATCACCAATTCTATAGCGCCATTGCCCGCTTCTATTAGCAGTTAAACCTTTTCCATGACGACGTGGATTTTCTTCTCCAACTAAATTCTTTTCAATCCAGCCTTTTATCATGCGTTGTGTATATTTATCTAACTTCTTGAACTCTTTGTTAAACCTAGCGGTTGTTTCAATACTGTAACTCATAAGTCAAGCTCTTTCCAAAGAGCAGAGATTGGTTTGCTTTTTTTACCGCTATTAATATATTCGTTATACGCTTCATCAGCAACAGCAATATCGTATTCATCTTCAATGCGTTCAAAAAGTGCTCGTTTAAATGCATCTCCCAAAGAAACAGCATGTAATTTTGCATAGCTCTCAGCAAGAGTTCTTTCTTCCGGTGTCAACCTAATAGAAAATGTCATAATATCAGCTCCTTTCCTTATAATACATTGTACTACAGTGGGACGCTGATGTCAATGTCTAATTACCACGAGCAGCTAGCCTAAATTGAAAACCCCCAGAGCTGGCACTCTGGGGGTTTTCTTTTGCGTGTAGTTATGCTCACGCAGCCTATTCGTTTGGTTACTTAAATTGTCAATTTTGCATTTATAATGTTATTTTGTTATAATAAAAACGCTGTGACTCTTTCCAGCAGGAAGGAGGTGTAGCTGATGCTAGAAACATGGTCTACTTTTTGGGTGTCTGTCGCAGCATCTGTAGCTGGTTACTACATTTGCAAATGGCTGGATAGACATTTTTAGTACACAGCCAGCCTAAATTAAAAACCCCCGAGCTGGCACTCGGGGGTTTTCTTTTGCGTGAAGCCAATGCTTCACATGGTCTACTTTGGTTATCCTTATCTTACCACGAGCGTTCTGGATTGTCAAATATTATTATTAGCTGTTTTATGCAGCTCTTTTTTATTTCACAACGAAAATATAGAGCAATAGTATTACTATAACAACAATAAGGTACTTATTATAGCTTGTACTTGCTATAGTTGTATCTGTAGAAGTAGATGCAGATTGTTTTATGCTTTTGTAATAATGCTTATTAATATAATTGGCCAAGTCTGTTGGAGTTATAAAATAATTATGTGAACCATTCTTATTAAATGGAGCGTCGGATGCTCTATCAGCATTAGTAAAGTCTTTTGTATGTCCTACGCCAATCAGAACAGGCTTTTGGGAATTTGTAATAGATTGACATATTTTTTCATTATCAAAAATGTATCTTATTCCAATCGGATCACCGCCACCACGGACTATGCAAATAAGATTTGCGTGATTACTATCATTAGCTGCTTTTATTACTGCAGGAATTTCTTCTAAAGCCTTATCACCCTCCATGGGGACATTAACTTTTGTGATATCAATATTTTTATTGCGACTAAGTATACGCAAAAAGTCTTGAGCACCGGCACCACTAACATTAGATATTAATGTAATTTTAGGATTTTCTGGTAATGCTTTAGGTTTATTGTTAGGAGGACAGTAATAATTTGTTTTTTCTTCGTTATGGTAAATTGTTCTGGCCTTGATTTGCAAAATGAATTTATTGTTTTTATCTTTCTGTTTCCATAAATCAGGATATCCAGAAACCTTAACATAATCTTTTTCCTTTAATTCAACTCCGACATTCAGCAGCTTCTTCCAGTTATAAGAATCAATATAAATATTAACTGCAAAATCTTTGTCATAATTTAATCTGAAAGTAGCATAGCTATTATCATCAGATACCTTAAAATCAAATACTTTGCCTGATACAGTAACAGTTTCGTTGCCACCCTCTATTACAGGGGTTATATTATCTAATATCGTGACAGAATCAATATCTTTTTCATTCATCTTAATCACCTTTCAAATTTAATTATCCTAAAGATTCGTTGTTTTAAGCCACTACTTCTTTTTCAGTAGAATTTTTACGTGTTTTAGATAATTTCAAATCGATAATCGCTTTAATTTCTTCTTTATCGTCATACGCTAGTTGCCGATAACTTTTTATGATTTCTAATTCATCGGCAGATAATGATATTGAACGTGGTTGAAACGTATTTTCTTCTACCAAATCAGCTTTGCTTATCCCAAAAAAATTTGCCATTCTCTCTATTTTATCTATTCTAGGATATTTTTTGCCTGTAACCCAATCGGAAAATGTGCTTTCCTTAAAACCAAGGGTGGAACAAAGCTCTTTTTGAGATTTGCCAGATTTGCGCATATATTTTTTTATATTATTAGCCATAACGGATTTGTTACCTAAATCACTCATATCGTTACCTCACAAAAGATTACTCATCAATGATATTATAAACCAAATTCACTATAAAAAAAACACTGTAAATCGACTTCATACGCTTTTTGTACGCACGAAGTGTTGACTATACGCTTTAGGCGTATTATAATATATATACACAAACGTGGAAAAAGGAGGTAAAATACTATGAAACTTACTCTTAAAGCAGCAAGAGTAAACAAAGGATTAACCCAAAAAGATGCTGCTAAACTTATGGGTGTAAGTAGAAATGTAATTTCTAATTGGGAACGTCAAATATCTTTTCCAGATGTTCTGCAAGTTAAAAGAATCGAAGAAGTTTATGGATTAAAATTCCAGGAAATTATTTTTTTACCATCTGAATCCGCTTTAAGCGTATAAATATATTTTGAGGTTAAAACTATGACTATAAAAGCCAGCTCCTACGACAACATTAAAGCCAAAATCACAGTAGACCGTAAAGACTGGCATGTAATAAGCCGCGAGGAAAGCGTAACTCACGTAGATAAGCCTTTTACACCAGGACTTAAGCATTACAGCACGGCTCTTGCTAGTATTATGCTACCTATCTATCGTGAAATTGGACAAGACAATTTAATAAAAGCACATCAAGAAGATCCCAAAAATGGCATCAGAAAGCTTGTACATGAGTACATGCTTAAACGAAAGGAACGTGAATTAAATCATGAATAAAATTATCTTACTCGGCCGCTTCACTCGTGATCCAGAGGTGAGATATACCTCTACCGGCAAAGTTGTGTGCCAAGGAACTATTGCTGTTGACCGGCCCTTTGTAAATCAGGACGGCCAGCATGAAGCTGATTTTATCCCTATTGTTATCTGGGGTAAACAGGCAGAGGTTTGTGGTAATAGCTTTTCTAAGGGGCAGCGTATTCTGATTGAAGGTCGTCTGCAGATACGCAGCTACGATGCTAAGGATGGATCGAAACGTTATGCTACTGAAGTTATTGTTAGCAATTTTAACTTTATTGAAAAGAAAATCAGCAATACTGATACAAATACGAATGCTTCTGCATCTACAGCTTCGCAAGATGATAGAGGTATGGAAGCATTCGGAGCTGCCGTTCCCTTTGATGAGGAACTACCGTTTTGAGGTAACAAAATATGCCTAAAAAAATTAAGAAATATTATTGGTTTAAGATGAAATCTGATTTCTTTGAATCTCCTGTACTGAAACGATTAAAAAGAATTCCTGGTGGAGATACTTACATTGTTTTATACATCAATATGCTTTCTCATTCTGTAAAAACGGAAGGATGTTTGCATTTTGAGTATACAGAAGATACTTTCCCGGAAGAATTAGCTATTATTCTTGATAGTGATGCAGAAACAGTAAATTTTTTATTAAAACTTTTATTAAAATATAATGTTCTTACTATCGATGGAGATAATTACTACTTACTTGATGCTATCGGAAATATAGGTTCCGAATCAGAATCGGCAAATAGAGTAAGAAATTATAGGGAACGACAAAAACGTTTACTTTTAAATCAAGCTGCTGAATCAACAAATCACTTATCCACCGTTACATCACCGTTACATGAATGTAACAATGTAACGGTGGATAAGTCGGTGTTACAAAGTGGTTACAATGTAACACCTGATAACAATGTAACGAATGGGGGTTACATTGTAACGGAGCAACGTGACAATGTAACGGCTGAGCGTGATAATGTAACAAAACGTTACATTGTACAAAAATGTAACACAGAGATAGAGAAAGAGATAGAGATAGAACCATCCAGTAGTACTAAAGTAAATATAAACGTAAGCAAACCTGTAGATAATTTTGGTTTACCTGTTGCTCAGGGATTTGATGCTTTTATGCAGTGCTATCCTCGTTGCCAGGCTAAGCGTGATGTTGTTTATAAGGCATTTTGCGACCTTGTCAGCCAAGGCGTTGCTATCAGCGATCTGATTGCCGCTGCCAAGAATTATGCTGATGCAATGCATAAAGGCGACGTTGATATGCGATATATCAAAATGCCTGCTAATTTTCTCAGTCAACAGGAATGGCTTAAATTCAAGCCTAAGTTCCAGATAGATTGTCCTACCTGTCGCGGCAACGGTGTCATAAACTACCCTCCCTCAGATGCTTATCCTAATGGGCATGTGGATTTTTGTACCTGCGAGAAACGTTATAAGGCATTCACTGCCAATAATACTCTTACAGACATTATTGCACAGTTGCAAGATAATAATGCACAGCAAGGATAATCAAAAACCCTCTCAGACGCACAGATTTTGCCCTAGAACGATTTTATATACTGTTTGCGTATTCGTACTAGGGCAGAACTGAAAAATTGAAAATAACCCTATTTCTGACGCTGTGAGAGACAAATCACTACCAGGAGGTATAAGGACGTATGGATATTATTTTAACAGTCGATGGCCAGGAGATTATCAACACTGACAAAATTGTCATTAATCGTGATGGTAGTCTTATAGCTTATAAAGATAATAAAATCTTAAACCTTAATTTATATGACAAAGAAAACCAGGCCATCTGCATTGATGTCAAAGACATTAAATAATGAAAACTGACGTTTACGGAGGCGCGTTATGTTTAATCGTGAAAACTATGATATCTCACCCGAAGATTCAAAGAAAAGTGCCCGAATCCGCAGGCATACAGCCGATTTGGCGATAATTGATTTTGAAGCTGGCACACCTTTCTTTTGGGACAACGAAGGTATTGCATTTAAACGCATGGTCAGCATAAAGACCGGCTACTACTATCAGCACAACACTATTCCCATGATCTACGCAGCCCGCGAGCATGGCTATACAGATTGTCGCTGGGGAGGAATCCTGGCACTCAAAGGAGCTCACCTGTATAAGCAGGACGAAGGTGTAGAGCTTGAAGTATGGGCCAATGAGGTTTCCGTCAAGAAAACTGATGATAACGGCAATCCTGTCTATGACAAAAACGGTCATCCCATAGAAGAGATGGTCAAATTAAGCCGCCCGCAGATTAAAATAGAGCGCCTTTACAACGGTTCTGCCATTTCAGGACTTGGTGAAGAGCCGGAAATGCCCTATAACTGGATGGAAAAAAACGAAACAAGAAAACGTTTATTAGAAAACTGCAAGGCAAAGATTGTTTTCGACCAGACAGAAAACAACTTCTATGTCAAAGATACTGATACTATCCATATGGTTCCGGAAGCTAACTGGAAGAATAAAGATGAATTTCTTGCAGAGCTTTATCATTGCATTGCCCATAGCACCCTGATTGACAATCGTGCCGGTAAAAACCCCTTCTTCCTTGACCTGAAGAAGCGCTGTGGTCAAACAAATTATGCAGTTGAGGAGCTTGTCGTGGAAATGGCAACCTACCGTTTCCGCACAAGGTACGGTCTTAAAATAAGTGATTCACACAAGAAAGCCCACAGCGAGTACCTGACACGCTGGGCAGATGAAATCAACCGCAACCCCAATATGCTTAACTACACCTACAGTGACTCCTATGCTATTTTGAATTACGTCAATGACAACATTGTACAGTTCACTAAGGAAGAACAGCGGACATTACGTTATAAATTCAGCTATTGGAAAAAGAAAAAGAACCAGAAAGCAGCTGTCAAGGAACACCAGGAAAGAGAGGCAACTAATTCTTCTGCCTCCAAAGACAAAGAAATATCCAATACTGCTACAGAAACAGAAAGCAAAGAAGTCAAAGAATCTAATGCCTCAAAGACAAAAGAAAAGATACATACTACGGCAAAACCTGCAAAGCCGGAAGATCATGGAACTATAACTCGCACCTGTATTGTATATCATCCGGACTATGGTAAAGGTATAACCGGGGAATATATCTCTGAGAACGGTAAATCAAAGCTCTTTATAATCTTCGGTGAAGGCGGTCCTGGTACGGGAAGCGGTCTGTACAGCCTTGCTCAATTAAAGGCAGCTCACAGCAAATGGTACTTTGGCAAAGAAGCTGTCTCTAAAGCAGAAGCTTACTATGAAGCACAGAAAAAAGCTAAAGCAGCTTTAAAAGAGAAAATCATGAAAAAACAAGCTAAAAAAGCAAAGGCTCCTGCTACCCAGTCAGCAGACAACACTGTAAAAATAAAACTTGGGCAGGTCATTTACAGCAACTTTACAGGTAAAGGTGTTGTTACGGATATTTATAAAGACGAAAATGATATAAATCGCGTCAAGGTCAAGTACAGCTTTATGACCATGTCTTATATGATGTCTGAACTGACTGATTCAGAGCATTTTACTATAACTGATGAGATTAAAAATGTAGTACCGGTTAAACCTGCAGCACAAGAGCCTACTGGATCTTCTAAACCTGTCAGCGAAGACAAACAAGAAACCGAAACAATAAAGCAGACACCTGATCAGCAGGAAACCAAAGTACATGAACAGGTTGCTACTTCACAGGAAAGAGAACCACGTAAAGATTACCACCGTAAGCTGAACAGCCAGGAAGCTGCTATTGCTGATACTGTTGTGCGTTATGTGCGTAATATGCCTTCAGAAAAGCAGAACGAATATGGCAGTAGCATCCAGTCAACCAGCGAAGAATTTGCTAAAGCCAACAATATCCCTACTCCACCACCTATTCAGACTGCAGCAGTAAAAGCTCGGAGAAAGTCACATCTGGTGAATATCAGCAGCACTGCAGAGCAAAGCAACGAAACTGAACTTACAAGAGTAAGGGAAGTAAAAAGATAACTATTTATGTTTTCACTTCAAGGAAAAGGAGACAGACACATCATGAGTATCAGTAAAGCAGAACGAGAAGCATGGATTTATGAACATGGAGCATTTGAGGAAGATGCTTTAAACGAAGAAGAAGCAAAGGAGGCATCCGTTGATGGCGACCACGAAGAAGAGTAACCTTGAAAAACAGGCTGATTACCATAAACAAGTTGCTCAGGAAATCATTGATATGCTTGAGAAAGGTACTGCCCCTTGGCAAAAACCCTGGACTGCAACTATGTCTATGATTCCCCATAACGGTTCCTCCAAGAGACGTTATCACGGTATGAATGCACTGCGGCTGATGTATATCAGTCTTGAAAAAAAATATAATGATAACCGCTGGATGACCTTCAAACAGATACAGGAACTGGGCGGTAAGGTCCACAAAGGCGAAAAAGGCACTCTTGTCACCTATTGGAAGTTTACCAAGAAAGAAAAAGACGAAGATGGCAATGAAGTTGAAAAAGAGCTTGACCATCCAGTTCCTTTCCGCAGCATTGTTTTCAATGCTGCTCAATGTGACGGCTTGCCGGAACAAGAACTTAAACTGCCAGAACAAAAGTGGACTGCTGTAGAACGGGCAGAAAATATTATAAACGCTGCCGGCGTACCTATCTATCATGACCAAGCGGACAGAAATTTCTATAGTCCTATGCTGGATGAAATCCATTTAACACCCAAAGGCAGCTTTGCAGACAATGAAGCCTATTACAGTACCGCACTACATGAGCTTGGTCATTCTACAGGCCATGAAAGCAGGCTGAACCGTGATATCAAGAATACCTTTGGCAATGAAGATTATGCCAAAGAAGAACTCCGTGCAGAAATTGCCAGCTATATGTTGTGTGCCGAACTGGGTATAGCAAACGCTGCAGCCAATGAGCAACATGCAGCCTATGTCGGCAGCTGGATAAAAGCGTTAAAAAAAGATCCTGCTGAAATCTTCCGTGCAGCAAAAGATGCTGACGCTATATGTGAATACCTCTACGAACGGGAACGAGAATTCCTTAAGGTAAAGCAAGCAGAAGCTTCTTCTGAAAAAGATGCTGTTATCCTTGATATCGACGGCGATAAAGTATCTGCAGATAAATTCAATGCTGTCAGCAAAGATGAGCCTATGGTTTACATCAAATGGTATGAATGCAGCCATCCCAAACTTGCTTCCGGCTCAATTATGACGCTCCATGAAGCTGATAAACTGCTTCAGCAGCTTGACGAGAAAATCCGTAGCGAACGCGAAAATCCTGCTTACGGCCGTTACTATAAAACCAAACTGTTTATCATGGCACGTGATGAGAACAACACTCTTCTTTTTGTAGGCACCAATGGTGAAGACAGATATGATTTAGGCGACCGTGAAGGCGGGCTTATATCCCCAAAACATCTGTCAGGTCAGTATTTCAAGATGCACGAAGGATTGAGCCGCCTGCAGGAATGTATTGAGAATATACCTAAAGGTATTGTGCCCAATGTTGAAACTGCTTTAGATAAGCTGCCAGAAGCTATCAGCAAAGCACGAGCTGAGCTTAACTCTCCCCAAGGCTTAAGTGAGTTTTTTGGACAAAGTGCAGATACATTGTTAGCTATAAACCAATCCGACAATTTTTCCAAAGTCCTTCCTGGTCTTATCAAAGCAATGTCTACAAAAACCGTAAATGCCAGTGATAAGCCAAAGAAAAAATTGATTTTGAGCGCTATCACTCCTCTAATTAATTCCAATCAAATGAGCAGATAAGCTATGTTTCCTCCCCTTTTTTATATAAAGCGTTGCCTTTCGCAACGCTTTATATAAACATATAAGTCTATATATAACATATATGGATTTATATGTTTATATGAGTTATATGTAACCATATTTCTAAACTGTTTATATAAGCTTATACGTTCTATACCAACCTATATAACGTATAGTCTTATATGTTTCATATAAATATATAGGACATATAAACCTATAGGTTATATATGAATATATGAAATCCATAATCCTATATATTTCAAACGAACATACAAGACATATAGATTTATATTTTTACAAACTGTAGCTTAAAACAGTGCCTACGGCACAAAACAATCTGTTTTATCGTTGCTTTTCGTCCACGTATTGTAATTGCTCATACGCCAACCAACAAGGCAACCTGCAAGCAGGTGCTGCGCAGCCTTGTCGGTTGACTACTCGCAATTTCCTAATACGTGCGAAAAGCAACAAAAAATGTTCGCAGTATAGTATTTTTAAAAGAAGGGCGATTTTATGAAAACATTTATGTTCCAAATCAATTATCATCATTGGCATACAGGGAGAATCGTAGAAGTCAAACTTGGGATTGTTAAAGCTGCTAATTCAGCTGAAGCAGAAAAGAAAGTTTGGGATATCTACGGTACTGATAATGCTTCAATGCCTAATTCTATTATTGACATCACTGATAAAGAAACTGTATCATTCAGTATTTATGCACATAATTTTTCAAATTAAGGAGTCAGAGTTATGGCAAATTTTGATTATGCTTTTTGGAATCTACATCCAAACATTTTAGCACACGGCGAGCAATGCTTTGAAGATTTAGCTGAGCATTTTGGGATTGATGTTTATTCACAAGAGCTTTCAGATATAGAAGATAGGGCTAAAAATTACGTTCTCGCAGCCTTAAGTAATGCATATTTTCATGGTGAGAATCCGTTTGTAGATTCAAAAGCTTTTCTACTTGAGAATTTAATAAATGCTTGCAAATTAAATTGCTTAATTAGTCATATTTGTGAATCGCAAGGATTGAACTATGAAGACTTCGAGCACAACGCATATGAGGACGGTGCATTATTGAACGTTACCTACAAACATAAAAAGATATCATAAAACTAAGGAGAAAATTATGTTTACACTAAACAAAGAACAAACAAAAGCCTTTGAGATTATGGCAAGCGGCAAAAATGTCTTTCTTACCGGCAATGCCGGTACAGGGAAAAGCTTTTTGATAAAAACTTTTATAGGATTCTGCCAAAGCCGCGGAAAGAATATCATGGTCACAGCCCCGACAGGTGTAGCTGCTCTTAATATCAATGGCAGCACTATCCATCGTGCCTTTAAAGTACCTTTAGATCCTATCGGTCCTATGACACGAATCTCTAAAATAACTGAAGCTGTAAAAAAGGCTGATATTATCATTATTGATGAGATTTCTATGGTACGTTTTGACGTATTCAGCTATATCATCAGAGCCATTAACAAAGCCTGCCAAATAATCAAAAAAGCAAAGCAGCTTATCGTAGTAGGTGACTTCTTTCAGTTGCCGCCCGTATTAACAGACTACCAGCGCAATGTTCTGCAAAAACTTTGGCAGCAAGACATTCATGAAGGTTTTGCTTTTGAAGCATCTGAATGGTCTGATATGCATTTTCAGAATATCGTTTTAACACATGTTGTACGACAGAACGAGCCTCAATTCATAGAAAGCCTGAACCATATCAGACGCGGAAACACTGCAGCTCTAGCTGGTTTATGTAAACTATGTACTGCCAACCCATTAAATGATGCTATTTATATCTGCAGCACTAATAGAGAGGCTGCTGAATTCAACCATAATAGTATGGACAAACTTGATACTGAAGAGCATTATTTCACAGCAGATGTTATAGGCAAAGTATCTGCAAACGATAAAGCTGCAGATGATGAGATTTGCCTCAAAGTCGGTGCCAGGGTAATGACCTTAGTAAACAATCCAGAAGGTTATTATAAAAACGGTTCCATGGGCTATGTCACTGATTTTGTGGATGAAGGAGTAGTCGTACAAATTGATGACGACATCAAGATTATAGTGCAGCCTTATACATGGGAAATCGTAGAATATGACGTAAATAACGGAAAGCTTATAAAGAATGTTATTGGCAGCTATACACAGATACCGCTGAAGCTTGCCTACGCTATAACTGTGCACAAAAGCCAGGGACAGACCTTCAGCAAGGTCAACCTTAATCCTTATTGCTTTTGCGAAGGACAGTTATATGTGGCTCTTTCCCGTGCCAGCAACAGTAAAGGTCTTTATATAAAAAAGCGATACATTAATGACAAATGGCTTATGACTTCCAGTAAAGTCATTGCTTTCTATAATTCAATAGAATGTTAAGGAACAAGGTTATGAGCATTAAAAACAATTCATTTCAATACTACAATCCACATCCTTCCGGCCGTAAGACAGATGATTGCGTTATCAGGGCTTTAACTATTGCCGTAGGAAAAACGTGGAAAGAAGTTTATAAAGAGTTATTGGAAACAGGCTGGATTCTAAGCGATATGCCCAACAGTCAGCTTGTTTATGAGCACTTTTTAAAAGAGCATGGTTTTGAACGCCATACTGTTAAAGTAGTTAAAGGCGAAAAACGACCAACGGTAAGGGATATGACAAATGAAGATGCAGCTATCATAATCTGTCGTGTTGCTCATCATCTGGTAACCATAAAAGATCATATTATATATGATACCTGGGACTCCGGTAACAAGAGTGTTTACTCTTATTATATTAAATCAGAAATTAAAGGAGGCAAATCATGAAAGTAATCAGTGTTGTAAACTCCAAAGGTGGTACAGGAAAAACCACTATCTCTGTCAATGTTGCCACAAGATTGGCTATGCTTGGAAACAAAGTTTTGCTTGTCGACATGGACGAGAAGCAGAACTCTTCTTTGAAAGTAGTTGAAATCCGCAATGGCAATACAGAATTATCCCCTATCAGTGCTGTTACCATGAAAGCAAAATCTCTGTACAAAGACATCCAGAACTATTCCAACTTCGACTTCATAGTTGTTGATGCAGGTGCCGGTGATAACGAACTCACCAGGGCAACTGTAGCCTGCGCAACTTTCGGTATGCTGCTCATCCCACTTAAGGCCAGCGGTCTCGACTACTGGGTAACAGATGATGTTCTCAATACCCTGGAGGAATGGCGTAGCTATTTCACGATAGATAACACATACCTGCTCTTAAATGAGTATGATCCTAAGCAGAATATGGCTAAAGGCATCAAAGAAGCTATTGATGAGGCCTGCGGGAAGTATCAGGTCAAAGTCATGGAAACTAAAATTCTTAACCGTGTAGCCTATAAAGAATCCTTGCTCAATGGCATGAATGTTATTGAATATGCTGAAGTAAAACGCCATACAGAAAAAGCGGCTGCCGAGCTTGAAGCTTTGGTCAACGAAATCCTGGAAATCCTTAAATAACAAGCGAGGCGACTATCTATGAAAATACCACAAAATCCTCAAATTCCATCTGCAGATGTCATGGAAAAATTTCTTAACGGTGAAAAACCACCTGATAAGCCATCTAAAAAGGTTCATCATGCTGCAGATAAAAAAGCTGTAAAGATGTATAATGTGCCATTCCCACCAGAAGTGCATAAGCAGGCTAAAATCAATGCACTGAACGAAGGTATCAGCCTGGCTGAATATCTTATTCGTGCTGTCACAGAAGCTAATGAGCGCTATAAGAAAGACTAACTATAAAAAGTCAAGAGGTTGGTAAGAAAAAAATCCGTATATGTA